>Ga0316207_10004743_pt1 | contig 11621 bp, 10 predicted proteins | sample 6weekpyrite_MG_FD_204943 | JGI IMG/M metagenome (GOLD analysis project Ga0316207, IMG submission 204943) | Microbial mat bacterial communities from mineral coupon in-situ incubated in ocean water Damariscotta River, Maine, United States -... | ecosystem: Environmental > Aquatic > Marine >...
TCGGTACAGATAGTCGCGAAGTCGAACATAAGCTTTGTGAACTTTATGCCTCATTTAATCACGATCATGACCGCATGATAGTGATGGATATCAAAAGTGCAGAATTAACCAAGTATGCTGCAAACTGCCTACTTGCCACTAAAATCAGTTTTATTAATGAAATGGCTAATCTTGCTGAAAAGCTGGGCGCAAATATTGAAGCCGTTCGACAGGGTATTGGTTCTGATAGCCGCATTGGCTATGAATTTATTTCACCCGGTTGCGGCTATGGAGGCTCATGTTTTCCTAAAGATGTTCAAGCGCTAATTCGTACAGCTGATTCAATCGGGTATAGCGCAGATATTCTTAAATCAGTAGAAGTGGTTAATCACCGTCAAAAAGAGAAATTGTTTGAAAAAATAACTTCGCATTATGGTGGTAAGTTAAAAGGGAAGGTTTTTGCTTTATGGGGGCTTAGTTTTAAACCCGGTACAGATGACATGCGTGAGGCACCAAGTCGTGTGCTTATGGAAAGCCTTTGGGCTGCTGGTGCAAAAGTGCAGGTTTATGATCCTGAGGCAATGGATGAATGTCGGCGTATATATGGTGATAATGAGGCGCTTGTATTAAAGGAAAATAAGGAGGCTGTTTTAAGAGGTGCTGATGCGCTGATCATAGTGACCGAATGGGCGCAGTTTAAAACGCCTGACTTTGGGGTTATCAAAAAGTGCTTACATGAAGCTGTTATCTTTGATGGGCGTAATCAGTATGATACAAAACAATTGAGTGAATTAGGTTTTACATATTATTCAATTGGTCGAAAGAAAATGAGTGCGTCATGAAAAAAATACTAGTAACAGGCGGAGCCGGTTTTGTTGGTTCGCATTTATGTCAACGATTGGCTGCCAATAACAAATATGACGTTTATTCATTAGATAATTATTCTACTGGCGTCGAGAGCAACCATGTTGAAAACGTTACTTACATAAAAGGTGATACAAGAGAAATTGCACATTTAGTAGATTTTAAACCGGATTATATTTATCACTTGGGCGAATACTCACGTGTTGAGCAAAGTTTCGACGATATAGAGAAAGTATGGAATTACAATAAAGATGGCACCTTCGCTGTTTTACAGTTTTGTAGGCTCACCGGAGCTAAGATTATTTACGCTGGCTCAAGCACGAAATTTTCTGATGGCGGGATTGGCCGTTCGCAAAGCCCTTATGCGTGGTCAAAATCAACAAATACAGAGTTAGTTGTTAATTATGGTAAATGGTTTAGTGTGCCTTATGCGATAACCTATTTTTATAACGTATATGGCCAAAGAGAAATTGCACATGGAAAATACGCCACCTTGATCGCGTTATTTATGGAAAAACATCGGAACAAGGAAAAGTTGACTGTGGTGGCGCCAGGGACACAACAAAGAAACTTTACTCATGTCGATGATATTATTGATGGACTGATATTGGTTGGTGAGAAAGGATATGGCGATGAATTTGGTATTGGAAGTACCAACTCATACAGTGTGATTGAAATAGCCCAGATGTTTGGTGGAGATATAGAAATGCTGCCAGAGCGGAAAGGGAACAGGATGACTGCTGATGTTATAACATCTAAAACAGAGGCTCTAGGCTGGTCACCCAAGCGTACAATTCATGAGTACATTAATGAATACTTAATGAAAGAAGCATAATCGCTTTATGTAACCAGCTTAATAAGGAAAATTATGTTTGATAATCAGACTATAATTATTACAGGAGCTACAGGTTATTACTCATTTTCTCACTTATCTTTCGCTGAGGTGTATCATGTTACCACCTCGTTAGGTGGCCAAATTAACTATGCCACTACAATAGTTAATGACCTCTGAGTGAGGGCACGCCAATATACTAATATATGCTAGTATTTAGAAAATAAATTTAATAACGATAAAAACAGTCCCATCACAAAGACGTCAGCTTAGATACTATGAACTGGCGATTAGTACAGCCCATTCTTTGTGTATGGTGGTTACCACTTGCCGAAAGATATAATACTACTTTCAGCTTTATCTGAAAGTAATTTCGGCACTACTGACCGGCATGATATCAAGGAGTTGCTTGAAATCGACTACAATCTGGATATGTTTATAAACAATGTTTCATAAACGCTCAATTAAAGAAAAGCTCCTTAAGGGTAGTGCTTGGGCATTTGCTGGTAAATTAGTGAGTGTCTTGACAGCTTTAGGCGTAAACGCATTACTCGCTCGCCTACTAACGCCGAATGAAATGGGGGCATACTTTCTTACATTAAGTTTGGTCTCTGTCGCTGCGGTTGTAGCGCAATTAGGGTTGACGCAAACATTGATCAAACTTGTATCAGAATCAATGGCGGTAGAGAAGTTATCAAGAGTACGCCGTTCGATAGTATTAGCGTTAAGAATGGCTGCTGTGAGCAGCCTTGTTGTTGCTGTATTTTTTATTTTTGGTGGTGGCGCCTGGATAGCGGAAAACTTGTTTAATCTAGATGTTATGCTAGGTGTGATGGGTTTGATTTCTATGTGGATGGCTGTTCTAGTTTACCAAGGATTGATCTCTGAGGTTTTTAGAGGTTTTCATGATATTCGTTTAGCAACGATCTTTGGTGGTTTAGTTACAAGTATCATCTCAATGGTGCTTTTTTCTAGCTTGTGGTGGTTGCAGGGCAGTAGTGATTATCAACAGATTGTATTTTTAACCCTAGTAGCTGGCGGGACAAGTACTGCGATATCAAGTTTTATTTTGTTGGATAAGTTGAAAAAACTTCCATTACTTTCATTTGAAGAAATTAATACACAAAAAATCATAAGTATTTCATGGCCTCTGTGGGTGACAAGCTTAACACTTATTGTTTTGCTCCAGGCCGATTTATGGATTTTAGGTATGTTTTCAACAAAAGACGAGGTAGCAATATACGGGGCCGTTGCTCGGTTAGTTGTTTTAATAACGATGCCCTTACTTATAATAAATGCAGTCGTACCACCTTTAATAGCTGAAATGAGCGCGCTAGGTAAAATCAAGGAACTGGAAAGGCTCCTTAGAAGTATTGCTACTTGGGCGAGTTTCCCTGCGATCTTTGTTGTTTGTATATTTGCTTTTTATGGCGACGATGTTTTAAGTATACTTTATGGTGAATTTTATCAAAGTGGTGGAGTCGTATTGATGATTTTAGGGGGAGGGCAGTTGATTAATGTTTGGGCGGGCTCATGTGGTCAAGTGTTAATGTTGACTGGGCACCAGTCATCAATGATGAAGATTACAATTGCTTCTGGTTTCCTTACGGTTACTTTGGCATATTTTCTTGTGGCTAAATTTGGCGCTGTTGGTGTGGCGTGTTCCGCTGCAGCTGGAATGGTTGTTCAAAATATAATAATGTTAATTATTGTAAAAAAGAAAATTGGTTTGTGGACGCATGTGAATTTATGTTTTTCTATAAAATAAATTCATGTGAAGTTGAATTTAATATTAATTTATTCCATGCTTTTAGTTTCGATAGCAATTTTTCTATTTTAAAAATTTAGCTGAATAGTGGATGTTTTAAAGGGAGTGCAATAGAAATGGGTACACTCTACCTCCATTTGGGGTTGGCCAAAACGGCTACTACTGCATTGCAAAATCAATTTTTCCCTAAATTAAAAAAAATAAATTATTTGCATCGTGAGATAAAGGATAAAAACAGCCTCTCTTATAAAATAGCCACTTATTGTTTTAGTGCAGAGGAAGATTTGACGTTACTTTATTCCGTTAAAACATCTTTAGAGTCCCTTCTTAGGGAAACAGATGTGTTAATTTCGGAAGAGTGGTTTACGATGGATTATTCATGGTTCTACGGTTTTAAAGGTGCTAGTTGGCAAGAAAAATTATTTAGACTAGGCTCTATAGTAGAAGAGTTTGATTTTAAGATTTTAATTACTACGCGTGAACCTGTTTCTGGATTGTTTTCACTATACTGTGAACTGTATAATGTTGCTCAATATGTTCGGAACGAAAGTTTTATAAGTTTTATTGAAACATCAAATGACGCCTTAAGTTATGACCTGGCGAGTTTGAATAAAGTTATAGATAAAGCATTTAATCAATCGCCATACTTGCTGCCATACGAGATGCTACATAGCGACAATGATTTTTTGTCAGCCCTTCTTACTTGGCTTGACCGAGATAATTATGTAGAGTTCACGAATTTAAGAAACGAAAATAAGACAGAACGTACTGAATCGAATGTTGTGGTTTATTCTAGAAGTTTTATTCAAAAAATAGCGGGTAGGCTCTTTCAATTGGCACCTTCTGGCTATCGTAGCTGGCTAAGACAAACATTTATATATAAATCCCTTTACCGTATTTTTTTGGCCAGCAGGAAAAAATATCAGATTCCGACGCCTGAATTAACTGATATTGAGGTTATTAGAGTTAAATTTAAGTCGACAGTAGAATATTATAAATCACTGGAGGAATCAAGGTTGATTGGCTCAGGCTGATTTCTAGGAGAGGATCGTTTTATAGTGAAGTTTATAAATAATAAATAACAGTAGTATTATGAATTTTTTACGTTTCTAATTTTTATGCCATATTTTTAACTATAGGTGTTGTAGACTGATATGAAAAATATATTTAAAAATAAAGTTATTTTAGTAACAGGGTCATGCGGCACGGTAGGTTCGGAATTGGTAAAACAGCTGCTGAGTGAGAGCACATATGAACCCAAAGAGGTTCTTGGTATTGATAACAATGAAAGTGAAATATTTTTTCAATGTCAAAGATATTCAAACAATTCAAAAGTAAATTTTTTTGTTGCCGATGTTCGTGATAAAGATGAGCTGATTGATAAACTAAACGGGGTTGACATAGTTTTCCATATGGCAGCATTGAAACACGTGATATTATCGGAACGTTCACCAGAACAAGTAGTACAAACGAATATCATAGGAGTCCAAAATATTATAGCTGCAGCACGAGTTAATAATGTTGAAAAAGTTATTTTTACAAGCTCAGATAAGGCTGTCAATCCAACAAATGTGATGGGTACTTCAAAATTAATGGGCGAACGATTAATGACAGCTGCAAACAGCACGCAGCGCGGTGAACCACCTTTATTTGTTTCTACTCGTTTTGGAAATGTATTGGGTTCAAATGGATCAGTTGTTCCTATCTTTCATGAGCAAATTGCACAGGGCGGCCCGGTTACCTTAACAGACAAGAATATGACACGGTTTGTTATGAGCGTAGAAGAATCGGTGCGATTGGTACTTGATTCGAGTATTTATGCGAAAGGTGGTGAAGTACTTATTACAAAAATGCCTGTCGTACGAATCGAAGATCTTGCCAAAGCTATGGTTGAAGAAATAGCACCATTTTATGGGAAAAAGGCTAGTGATATAAGAATTATTGAGATAGGAGTAAAGCCTGGAGAAAAAATGTATGAGGAATTGATGAGTCACGAAGAAACTCGGCGGGCTGTTGAACTTAAAAATTACTTCAGCGTATTGCCTGCATTTAGAGGCGCCTATCAAGATATTAATTATGATTACGAGAAGTTGGTTTCTGATGTTGTCACAAACCCATACATATCTGAAAAGATTCAGCCACTTAGCATAAATGAGATAAAGATTTTTTTAAATAAAAATAATTTATTAGGTAAACCCAATGTAGAGAAAGAATTGCTACAAAATGGGAAGCATAAGTTGTGAGTCACGTTCTTATTTTGGGAGGCGATGGCTACCTTGGCTGGCCAACGGCAATGTATTTTTCTGCTAGAGGGTTTGAAGTTACTGTTGTAGATAATTATTTTCGACGTAATGTGTGTGGCGATCTCAATGTTGAAATGCTTTATGCTGTGCCAATGCTTTCTGAAAGAGCACAAATTTGGTACGAGCTAACGGGTTATGAAATAAAGGTTGTTATTGCAGATCTCTCTGATCCTGAAAAAATGCGCTCGCTTTTTAATGGAACGGTTGAATATCAGTGGCCAAATAAATCAAAGTTCACAGGAATTCCCGATACAGTTATACATTACGCAGAACAACCATCAGCTCCATATTCTTTGATGAATTACAAAACGGCTAATTTCACCTTAAGTAATAATCTTCTTGTCACAAATAACCTTATGTTTTCTATTCGAGATTTTGCCCGAGATACACATGTTATTAAGCTAGGTACAATGGGTGAATATGGAACGCCTAATATCGACATTGAGGAAGGTTGGCTAGAGATTGAGCATAAAGGAAGGAAAGATAAATTCCTCTACCCGAGGCAAGGTGGATCGATTTATCATACAACTAAAATAATGGATACAGACTTGTTTTGGTTTGGTGTAAGAGCATGGGATTTGAAAGTAACAGATCTAATGCAAGGGCCTGTGTACGGAATTGAGACTGATGAGTCTAAAGTAGACGTAAGACTGCGAACGATTTTTAATTATGATGAAATATTTGGAACAGTTATTAATCGATTCATTACGCAGGGTATTGTTGGCCACCCTTTAACAGTTTATGGCGAAGGAGGGCAGACTCGAGGTTATCTTAATATAAAAGATACGCTGCAATGTGTTTATATAGCAGCAGAAAATCCGGCAAAAAAAGGTGAAATGAAAATATATAACCAAATCATGGAAACGTTCACTGTTAATGAACTAGCTTTATTAGTAAAAGAAGCAGGTGCTGGATTAAATTTCGATATTAAAATTGAACACATAGAAAATCCCCGGGTGGAATTGGAAGAGCATTATTATAATCCAAGCTACCAAGGGTTAGTCGAGTTAGGCGTTAAGCCTCATTACCTTACAAGAAAAATCTTGGTCGAAATAATGACAGTTGTTCAAAAATATTCTTCATCAATTCGACAGGATGTAATGTTACCCAAAACGAAATGGTGATTATGATGCATAATTGATAAGAGTGAAATTATGTTTTTAAAAGACTCGAAATGTTTTTTAATATAAATGGATAGCAATACTATTTCCTGTGGTTATGTGGAGAGTTAAATAGGCTTTGTATATAGGAGTTATAATTTATTTTGGTAAATAGTGATGCTTTATGAAAAACCCATAATTTCAGTTATAACCGTTTGTTTGAATGCGGAAAAAACTATAGAGAAGACATTGCGCAGCGTGGCAAGTCAACGCAGTGAAAAAAATGTGATTGAGCATATTGTTGTTGACGGCGCATCTTCAGATAATACTTTAAAGATAATTAATAGCCAAAGTAATATTAAATTTGTGTCTGAAAAAGACAAGGGTATATATGATGCAATGAACAAAGGGGCATCAATGGCTTCGGGGCAATATTTGTGTTTTTTAAATGCAGATGATTGGTTTGAGCCCAATGCATTAACCACTGTGATACGCACTATACAAAAAAAACCTAACATTGATTTGTTTCACGGCAATATGAAATTCCACAAAGATTGTGATAAGACCGAGATAAAGAAATCTAAATTCCTACTTTGGACTAAGTACTTAAGGATGCCTGTATATCATCCTACATGCTTTGTTAATAGCAGGGTGTTTTGTTCTCTAGAAGGATTTGATGAAAGTTTTTCTACAATAGCCGATTACGACTTTATACTTCGTTTATTGGAAGAGCGCTATAAAACCTATCATATAGATAAAGTATTAACCAACTTTTCTTCTGGAGGCGTTTCCGGGAGCGCTTCTACTACCGAAAGAATTGATCTTAGAGTGAAGCATGGCATACCCTATTTTCTAAGTAAGTTGATAGTAATGTTAATTGATTTGCGAAGAATTTTTAATTAAGTTCACAACAAGTTGACATTGAGTTGTTATAAAATAGTGCCTATAGATATTGTAAAATTAAACATATAATATCAGGAGTTTTTTAATGCAGGAAAAAAGATATTACGTCTATTAATTAAAATCACTCCACCACACAGAATACAAATTTTATATACTAGGTAAACTGACAATGAAATCAAATAAAAGGTTACTAATAATAACGCCTTTGTTTTTTGGTGATGGTAGCGGGGCCTCCATATATTATCAATTGCTTGCTTCTGAACTTATGAAGGAAGGCTTTGAGGTTAGTGTTATTAGTGATGAAGAAGAGGGTGTTTTCTCCGGGGGATATTTTCCTTTTTTTAAAAAAAGAGCAGGGCAAAAAAAGAGGAAATTTTATGATCTAGTTGCTTATTTTCACCAAAATATAGCGTATATTAAAATGATATTTTTAACGAAGAAATTAAACCCCGATTTTATTTTGGTGCATAGTAGCTTTTATAATCACATTAGTATTTTTCCTTTTTTTGTGAATCAGGCGATGAAGTTAACTCCTAATGCACAATGGACTGCTGATGTTAGAGATAAATTATTGCCTTCACAAAAATTAAATTACTTAAATAATTTTTTTAACGTTATTGCTTGCTCAGATAATGTTAGAAATTATCTTATAAAAAACAATATTGATAAGGATAAGGTTTCCACTATCCCTGTAATACAAGCTGTCATTGATAGCCGAAACAAAAACAGTGATAGAAAACCTGTAATTCGACAATATATAATTTATGTAGGCGCAGTAAAAGAAGACAAAGCGGTAGACCTGTTATTGGATGCTTATGTTGATTTTGTGAGACCATTTTTTCCGAAGGTTGATTTTATAGTTGTTGGTTTGGATAAATCCTCTGCAGGTAGTCGTATTAAAAATCTGTTAGATTGTGAAGGGGTAAAATATTTAGGGAAGCTTTCACATATTGAGTCATTGTCACTTATGTCGAATGCAATGTTATGTGTGAACATTTCGCCTATTGAAAGTATTTCCAGGGTAAGTTTAGAAGCTATTTCTTTACAAAAACCGACTTTATTGCCACCTAATATCCCTGAATATCAGGAATGTTGTCCTGAATTTGTAGTTTCAGAAATGACGGCTCCAGCCATCGGTTGTCAAATGCGTGAATTATTAGAATCGCAAGCTATACCAAACTATCCTGTTATTAATCATTCGCCTGATGTTGTTATGAAGAAATATTTAACATTATTTGGTGCTTCCTGATAATGTTAAACCATAATTGTGAAATGAAAACTTTAAGTAAAATAATTTATATGAACGTTAATGTTACATCTGTACGTGATATCTTATTTAAAGTAGATGAATGGTTGTTATCACCTAAAGGCCGTTATATTTGTGTGGCAAATGTTCATATGTGTATGGAGACATTTGACTCACAAAGTTTTCGTAAAGTAGTCAATCATGCTGATCTTGTTGTTCCTGATGGCAAGCCTCTTTCTATTGCGCAGAAACTATTAGGACATAAAAAAGCTGTTCAAATTCGTGGGCAGGATATTATGCATTCACTGTGTGAATTAAGTGGTCCTCGAGATATAAATATTGGTTTTTATGGAGGCAGCTCAGATGCAGTTCTTAATTCAGTGAGATCGAATTTAGTTCAGAAAAATCCTAATGTGCAAATAACATACTCTTTTTGTCCACCGTTTCGTTCGCTAAGTCCTGAAGAAGATTTTAATGTTTCTCAGGAAATAAATAATGCGAATGTTGATATTTTGTTCGTGGGTATTGGTTGCCCCAAACAAGAAGTGTGGATGGCAGAGCATAAGAATAAAATAAATTGTATCATGTTAGGTGTCGGAGCTGCATTTGATTTTATTTCTGGAAATAAAAAAGAAGCACCACGATGGATGCAAAAAATGGGGATGGAGTGGCTATTTCGTCTTGCATCTGAACCGAGACGTCTATGGAAACGGTATTTAAAACATAATCCTCGTTTTGTTTATTACTTTATAAGGCAATTATTAGGTAAAAAATATATTTGAAATGCATTATATTTTAGTAGGCATTCTTATCAGTAAAACCTTTAAATACTGTTAATATTATAATTTTTATGTCCATCCATACATTCCAGTGATTAATGTAATAGAGATCACAGGCTATTCTTTTCTGCATTTTTTCTAACGTATCAGTTTCCCCTCTCCAGCCATTGATTTGAGCCCATCCGGTTATACCTGGTTTGACGAGGTGTCGTTGCATATAGGTTGGTATGATTTTTCTGTATTCTTCGTTGTGCGTAACGGCGTGTGGTCGCGGACCGACAATAGACATTTCTCCCTTTAACACATTAATGAATTGTGGCAATTCATCAAGACTGGTTTTACGAAGGAAAGCGCCCAATTTAGTTATACGCTTATCATTTTTTGTAGCTTGTTTTATGAATTCTCCGTCATCAAGTGAATTCATTGTTCGAAATTTATAAATATTAATATCTTTTCCATTTAAGCCATAGCGTTTTTGTTTGAAGATAACAGGTCCAGATGAGCTAAGTTTTATGCTAGCAGCAATGATTAATAAAATGGGTATAATCAGGAACAATATTAAAATGCTAAAAATGACATCTTCTAGTCGTTTAACAAAAGCCTTTGCTGGATCGTTTAAAGGAGTGTCATATATATTGATAATTGGAATGCCATCTACCGTACTCATGCTGGCATTTAATAGATCAAAACTAAAAAAATCAGGTATATATTTCACAGTTACCGTTGTATCAGAGAGTCCGTTAAGTAGCTGCCTTATTTCGTTCCCTCTTTCCATTGGTAGAGCGATATAGACTGTCTGAATGTCCCCGGATTTTGCGAGTGTGATGAGTTCGGTAATACCACCTGCGATGTTTGTATTATGTCGACTGTCAGGAGAATCATCAAATACGTTTACAATTCGGTAACCCAACCATGTGTTTTTGCTTAATATGTCGGATAATTGTGAACTGCCATATCCTGAACCATATATTGCAGCATTTTTGGTGAATATATTATTTTCATAGAGTGACGTTAGTAGGAAGCGTAAAGTCATTCGATAAAGAATTAATACTAATGGAGCGCTTAAGAACCAGGCAGTGAGAACAAAGCGTGAGAATTGATCTGAAATCTTTAGCAGAAAAATAAGAGTAATAACAAGGACCCATACTAATAACCATGATTTAATTAGAATTACTGCATCTTGGAGCAAACTGCGCCCACGCCAGCTATGATAAAGCCCATTGAATTGGTTCAGCGCAACAATGAATATACCTGTCCAGACGCCCGTGTTTTGATACCGTGTGATCCATTCGATGTCATAAGCAACAATGACGATATAAAGGGTGAGTGATGGCACACAGAGGTCGATTAAACGGTGGAGCCAAACAAAAGAGGACTCTATATTTCTTATTTTCATTATATAGGCCCTAATTCATTACAATTGTAGTGCGTGCCAAGTTGTTGTGAAAATATTGTATAATACCCTATCATGTATGCAGTCTTTAATTCAATTTTTGCATGTTTAATGGTTGTAAGGGGAAACAGTTGAAGGTTTTAGTCGTTGGTGGTGCTGGTTATATCGGTTCACATATGGTGAAGATGCTGCACCATGCATCACATGATGTAGTAACCCTAGATAATCTATCGAATGGTTATCGTGATGCGGTACTTTACGGCGATTTTATACAAGCAGATATTGGAAACAAAGAACTATTGTCGCAGATTTTTTTAGAGCATCAATTTGATGCAGTCATTCATTTTGCTTCTCTCATTCAAGTTGGCGAATCAGTTATTCACCCCGATGTTTATTATAAAAATAATCTTGTTAATACGATTAACTTATTAGATGTCATGGTTGCACATGATGT
>Ga0316207_10004744_pt1 | contig 11614 bp, 8 predicted proteins | sample 6weekpyrite_MG_FD_204943 | JGI IMG/M metagenome (GOLD analysis project Ga0316207, IMG submission 204943) | Microbial mat bacterial communities from mineral coupon in-situ incubated in ocean water Damariscotta River, Maine, United States -... | ecosystem: Environmental > Aquatic > Marine >...
TAACCTCATCAATCTGCTCAGGCGTTAGAAATGCTTTTGCATATTGCAAATACACTTTCTCGCGTACAAACACATCAAATATTTCTGGGTCGATATGATTATCCAACTTCATTTTGCCCAGAATATCCAGACAGGCACTGAGCTTTTTTCCTTCTTTATAGGGTCTGTCACGTGCACTCAGGGCTTCAAATATATCCGCAATACCCATCATTCTAGCCGGCCATGACATTTGTTCACGCGTTAAGCCTTTAGGGTAACCTTTACCATCCATACGCTCATGGTGACCACCTACATACTCAGCTACATTTTCAAGATGCTTTGGAAACGGTAACTGGTCAAGCATTTTAATGGTCACCACAATATGGTTATTAATGACCTCTCGCTCTTCGTGAGTTAAAGTCCCTTTGGTTATAGTCAGGTTTTTAACTTCGTCTTCTTCGAGAAAATTTTGCCTGCCCCCCATGCCATCACTCATCTGGTAGTTTGCAATTTGCCTCACTCGCGCCTGTTTTTCCTCTGACATATATTCACCCCCCACATTGGCCAGGGCAATAAATGATTTATCACTATCAAGCTGTTTGATCTTTGCTTCATAGGCCTGTTCTGCTGCGCTAGCTTCCTTTTCATTATTAGCTTTCATCGCAGCCAGTTGTGTTTCCAGCAACTCAATTCGCGCATCCCTTTTTAGAATATCAAAGCGAGCATTTACTGTATTAATACGATCGTGAATAGTTTCAAGCTTTGTTGATTTATCAATCACATATTCTGGTGTAGTTACTTTCCCACAGTCATGCAACCAGCCGGCAATCATTAACTCATATCGATCACGGTCTGTCATTATAAAATCTTTTAAACCACCGGTTTTATCATTATGACAGGCATCAGCAATCATCATGGTTAACTCTGGTAAACGCCTGCAATGCCCTCCGGTATAGGGAGATTTTTCATCAATCGCTGTAGCAATAATTTTAATAAAGGCTTCAAACAGCGCTTTTTGTTCATCAATTAATTCTTTGTTTGTCAGAGCTACTGCCGCTTGTGAAGCTAGTGACTCCGCCAGTTTTTGATCTTCCCTGGAAAAATCAACAACTTCACAAGTATCCGGATCTATGGAGTTAATAAGCTGAAGTACACCAATAATATCCGACTTATGATTTTTCATGGGTATAGTGAGTAATGATTTAGTTCTATAACCTGTGCTCTCATCAAATTTTCGGGTACCGGAAAAGTCATAACCCTTTGCATGATACGCATCGGAGATATTAATAGTTTTATCATTGACCACAGCACTGGTGACCACCATCGACAAGTTATCATGGCCTTCTACATGAATGGGCAAATTGGGAAATTCTATTGCGTGATCTGAGGTTCCCCCCATATAAATATGCAGGGAATCTGTTGAGACAATTTCAAACACCAGTTCATCATCGGCGTTCAGTGTATACAGTGTACCGCCGTCCGCATTGGTTAGTTGTTTTGCGCCCTGCAGTATTAACTCAAGAATTCGCTGGTTACTTTTTTCGGAGGATAAAGCAATACCAATTTCATTTAGCATTTCGATTTTGGATATCATCTTATCCATTGGCTTCTCTTCACAAATAAATTTAAAGGTCACAGTTGCTAAAAGCAGATGAAGAAAGAAAACGCAAATGAACGCTAATGCACGCAAATAAGATCAAAAGCATTATCTAGCAGCAGTGCTGCCGTAGGCGCAGAATATGAAATTTGCGTTCATTTGCGTTTTCTTTTATCTCTTCACACAAATCAACTAGCCGTCCATGACTCGATAGAGCTGCCTATTTAGTAATCCCACCCTTAGTTAACTTCTCAGGTGATAGCAGTTTCTCTAACTCTTCTCGGGATAAGTCCGTCATCTGCTCAGCTACATCTAATACTGCACGTCCTTCTGCATAGGCCGTCTTTGCAATCTTTGCCCCTAATTCATAGCCAATGACCGGGTTTAATGCTGTGACCAGTATTGGGTTTTTGCCCAGTGCGGCTTCTATATTTTCCTGATTCACTGTAAAGCCCTTAATCGCATTATCCGCCAGCATTCGGCTTCCATTAGCCAATATTTCGATGCTCTGTAAAAGGTTATAGGCAATCACAGGTAACATCACATTAAGCTGGAAGTTGCCCGACTGACCCCCCACTGTAATCGTTGCATCATTGCCAATGACCTGCGCACAGACCATCGCCATAGACTCAGGAATAACCGGGTTCACCTTACCAGGCATAATACTGCTGCCGGGCTGGAGTGCAGGCAGGGCAATTTCACCCAAGCCCGCCAGTGGTCCAGAATTCATCCAGCGCAGATCATTAGAAATTTTCATCAGGCTCACGGCAATGGTTTTAAGCTGACCACTTAATTCAACCGCTGCATCCTGGGCACTCAGGCCTTCAAATTTATCAGGCTTACTGGTAAATCCGTGTCCGGTTAAATCACTCATTTTTGCGCTAAACTTCTCTGCAAAATCTTCGTGAGCATTGATACCCGTTCCCACGGCGGTGCCTCCCTGAACCAGTGCGCTTATCCTTGGCATAACTGAATTCAGGCGCTCAATGCCCAGGCCAATTTGAGCTGACCAGCCTCCCATTTCCTGGGCCAGGCTCACAGGCATCGCATCCATAAGGTGTGTACGACCCGTTTTAATCACCTTATCCAGTTCTTTGCATCGACTATCAATCGTGTTTTTTAAATACTGTAGTGCTGGAATTAGCTGCTCAGCGGTTTCCAGGCTTGCACTGACATGAATGGCCGTGGGGATGACATCATTTGAGCTTTGCCCCATATTCACATGGTCATTTGGGTGAATCTCCAGGCCTGTCGCATCACTCGCCAAATGAGAAATAACCTCATTGGTATTCATATTGGTGCTGGTGCCCGAGCCGGTCTGGAAGATATCAACAGGGAAATGCTCATCGACTTCCCCTGAACTCACCCGCTGCGCTGCGCTAATAATGGCATCTGCCTGGTATTGTTCCATCTCAGCCATATCACAGTTTACCTGTGCGCAAGCCGCCTTGATCAGGCCCAGGGCCTTAATAAAGGCGCGCGGCACCACCAGGCCACTGACCGGAAAATTATTAATCGCCCTCTGGGTCTGGGCACCATACAGGGCATTAGCGGGTACTTCTAATTCCCCCATACTGTCTTTTTCTATGCGAACGTCTGTCATTTTGACTCCATTAAGTAAATTTTTTTTACGCTGAATAAGTAGGGCCTGTATAATTCAACGCACTTTTTGTTAGCTGTGGCTAATACCGCACCTGCTCGCTACAATATTGCTCTCCACAATATATGGATAAACCTGAGCGTGAATGGGCCTATCTGGACTAGATAGATTTTAGACTGATTTACTTATATATAAAGACCAATTTTATGCAACTTACTGAACTAACAGCAATTTCACCCGTCGATGGCCGTTACGGCAGCAAAACGACTGATTACCAGGCTATTTTTAGCGAATACGGCCTGATTCGCCACCGCGTCCTGGTTGAAGTGCGCTGGCTACAGGCCCTGGCTAAAGAAGAGGCCATTAAGGAAGTTCCTCCGCTGGGCGAACATGCTGATAACCTGCTTAATGATATTGTTGAGAAATTCAGTGTTGAAGACGCTCAACGCGTCAAAAATATTGAGCGCACCACTAACCACGATGTAAAAGCTGTCGAATACTTCCTTAAAGAAAAAATCACCGGTAACAAAGAACTCGAAGCCATCTCTGAGTTTATTCACTTTGCATGTACCTCTGAAGACATTAACAACCTGTCCCATGCACTAATGCTCACTGAGGGCCGAAACCAGGTATTGCTAGGCCAGATGGATGACATTATCTCAAGTATGAAGACCCTGGCGCATGAGCTTGCTGAGCAACCTATGCTGTGTCGTACCCATGGCCAGCCAGCCTCACCATCGACCATGGGTAAGGAATTTGCCAATATTGTTTATCGCCTGCAACGCCAGCGCGACCAGGTCGCTGCTGTAGAAATACTGGGTAAAATGAATGGTGCTGTTGGCAACTATAATGCTCACCTCTCCGCCTACCCTGACTTTAACTGGGCAAACTTTGCGCAAAAATTCATCGAGTCACTCGGAATTACCTACAACCCCTATACCATACAGATCGAACCACATGACTATATGGCCGAGCTGTTTGATGCTATATCCAGATTTAATACCATTCTTATTGATATGAGTCGTGACATCTGGGGTTATATTTCTGTGGGTTATTTCAAGCAGAAAACCGTGGCAGGTGAAATTGGCTCATCAACAATGCCGCATAAGGTCAACCCCATCGACTTTGAAAATGCTGAAGGTAACCTGGGTATTGCAAATGCGCTGTTTGGCCACCTGACAATGAAATTACCCATATCTCGCTGGCAGCGTGATCTTACAGACTCAACCGTTATACGCTCTTTAGGTGTTGGTTTCGCGCACTCCAGCATTGCTTACCAGTCAGCTATGCGTGGCCTGGGCAAGCTGGAAATTAATCCTCCAGCGCTGGAAGCAGACCTGGATAGCAACTGGGAAGTACTCGCTGAGCCCATACAGACGGTGATGCGCCGTTACGGTATCGAAGAGCCTTATGAAAAGCTTAAAGAGCTGACTCGCGGTAAACGTGTAGACCAGCAAATAATGCAGGAATTTGTTCAGAAACTGGAGATCCCACAGGAAGCAAAGGATCACCTGATGACAATGACCCCCATGAATTACATTGGCAATGCCGTTGAGCAGACTAAAAATATCTAAACCTGCAAGCGAGCTGCTCCGATTTGCGGCAGGTGTACAGCAATAGCACAGGCTCAGTTATTACTCTGTCTTTATATAAACAAACAAAGACTGATAACTGGCCTGGCTTAGTTAATTAAACCTGTGAACAGTAGTAAACTCAGGTTTAGTGCATTGCAGGCAATGATTTCCGAGCAAAGGCAGAATACTATTAATTGCATTAATACTTATTTGCGCTGTCTATTATTAAGTTTAAAAAAACACCCACTCTTTAAAATGTATACCTATGAATCAATCTAATAACCCACTCGGTGATTTAAGCCCGGAAGAATTTCTAAACGAATACTGGCAGAAAAAACCACTGGTCATACGCCAGGCCTTCCCTGACTTTCAGTGCCCAATTACAGCAGAAGAACTTGCTGGACTAGCCTGTGAAGAAGAAGTGAACTCACGCATTATTCTTGAAAAGGATGGCGAACATCCCTGGTACCCCATTTTTGGTCCCATGGATGAAGAGATATTCGGCAGCTTACCGGAGACACACTGGACCCTGGCAATAAATGACCTGGAAAAAGTCATACCTGAGTTAGCCTGCCTGCCAGATCAGTTTCGCTTTATACCCGACTGGCGTTTTGACGACCTGATGTCCAGCTATGCTACTGACCAGGGGTCTGTAGGCCCACATTTTGATCTTTACGATGTATTTATTATTCAGGGCACAGGCCAACGCCGCTGGCAAATTAGTACCGCAGATGTGCCGGAAGAAAACCAGGCTGAAGGTACACCATTAAGAATCCAGAAAAGATTTAATGCCGAACAAGAGTGGATTCTCGAACCCGGTGATATGATTTACATTCCACCTAATGTTTCACACCATGGCGTTTCAATTGGCGAAAGTATTAGCTTCTCGGTGGGCTACCGCGCCGTTAGCCATAGTGACTTACTGAATGACTTTATTGCCCATATCACACAAAACCTGTCCCCGAAGCTAACCTACCAGGATACAGACCTTAAAACCCAGGCGCACTCCTCCGAGATTACACAAGACGCTTTAATACGTATCCAGAATATTTTTAAACAATACCTGGATCCGGAACACGCGGAAATAAACCGCTGGTTTGGTCGCTATATGAGCGACCCAAAATCAGAATACACAGAACAGCCTGAAGAATCCTGTAACACAATTGATGAATTAATTTCAGGCTTAGAAACCTCAGCGTCACTTTTACGCCACCCTGCCAGCCGTTTTGCATTTAGCAACAATGGCAACAATAATATTTTATTTGTAGATGGCCAGGACTACGATGTATCCAGGAACTTTGCAGTAGCATTATGTGAATCGAGAATTGTAGATAAAAATCTACTATCTTCAGCAAGCAGCGAAGAACAACAAATCATTATCGAGCTATACAATACAGGCAGTTTATATTTAGAAGAGCAATAAGCAATGGACTACCAGATTAAATTAACCAGCTGGGATACCGATAAAAAACACTTAAGTGAAGTCCGCCGCAAGGTCTTTATAGAAGAGCAAAAGGTACCAGAAGAACTGGAGTGGGATGAGTATGATAAAGATGCAATTCACATCATTGTAAGAGACACTCAAAACAATCCCATAGCCTGTGCACGTATGAAAACGGATGGACATATAGGTCGCATGGCCGTTTTGAAAAATTACCGAAATAATGGTGTTGGTAGCGTCCTGTTAAACACACTGCTGAAAAAAGCAAGAGAAGTCGGCACTGAAAGTGTATATTTACATGCTCAGGTTAGCGCAATACCCTTCTATGAAAAGCATGGTTTTATTGTTTGCTCTGAAGAGTTTATGGATGCAGGCATAGCACATAAGTCCATGCGCTTAACACTGTAATGATCACTTAAACTAAGCACTAGCCACAGAATAGCAATGAGTATCTTTGATATTAGCAATTTTGAACGACAGGGAAACACTGAAAATGATCAGTTGTTTAGTAATCTCAATGAAATCGAAGATGCCACCGTTGAACTAGCTAGCAATGCATTAAGAAGTATTTACATTTTCACACCAGATTTACAACGTGATATATATGACAACGATCGATTTCGTGAAGCACTCATTAAGTTTGCTCGTGGAAATCGACATGCGCAAATAAAAATATTACTAGCGGATTCATCCAGTGCAGTCCATCATGGACATCGCATCATACGACTTTCTCAACAACTCACCTCCGCCATGCAAATCAGGACCACCCCTGAAGATTATCGGGAAACCCACATGTCTTTCATAATGGCAGATCAAACTGACTTTATTTTTAAACCAGACTATACTGCGAGTGATGCAATTTATGCACACTGTAAACATCGCGGTAATAAACTTATGGAGTTTTTTACGCCAGCATGGGATCAGGCGGAAATAGATCCGCAAACAAGAAGAATAAGTCTTTAGAGTTCAGATAATTATCATGACATTTAACTATTCAACTTGAAATTGGCAAGTCCACCATCGACTGAAAGATCGTCTAAAGAACCTTAAAGTTAGTTATTACAGGCTTATCCCGCCAAAAAACTATTCAATTTAAGCAGACTAGATAATATACCACTTTATAAAACATAATAAAAAATGTAGTTATGATCTCTGCAAGCCAGATGTATTACACCAGCCTAAGAATATTTTATTTACGTTCATTCGCGTTAATTTGCGTTTCCTTTTATCTTAAAATTATATATCGGTCTTTTTATAACCCTCACAGCACTAAACGGGATATGACACGCTACATAGTAGAGCTCAGATTATATCCAGTAACCAATCACACAAACAAGTAGTCAAATAAGCTAATAATTCTTATATATTAAACTTAAACCGGTAGAACACTACCTTTTATCATATTCTGTAAAATTCAAAGGTAAATAAAACAGCTTCAACTAAAATAATTATTATTCTATAAATAAAGATATATTGGCCACCCCGGCACGAGTATCCCAGGGCAGCTCGCATAACACTGCGGGAAACAATGATCAGCCTGTTAAGGCAAAGCTTTATGACCGTTGAATTGCCAACAGTGATTGATTCGCTGCTGCCAATATAATTATATTGAGACGCTTGTAGATTTGCACGACAATTAAAGCACCTTAACTGGCAATATTAAGGAAACAATTTTTGCCATGTTTTATAGCTGCTTTATGAATACTTCAGTTCGCTTTCCAGGACATTCATATTTAAAAAAATGCCTGATTATTTTTTATTTATTTATGATCTCAAATCTAACTCACGCTAATGACCTGCACTTTATAATCAATGGAATTTCCCACCATACCAATAATAGTAGCGAGTACAAATACAATGAAAGCAATCTCGGATTTGGTTTGCAGTATGATTTCAATAATTTTGATAAAAACCTTGTGCCTTTTATTAATGCAGGTGGATTTTCAGACTCAAATGAAAACCCATCCTACTATATAGGGAGTGGACTCATGCACAGGACTTCAGTAAATAGTTATAAGTCCAATTTTCACATAGATGCGGGCATGGCCCTTTTCTTTATGTCAAGGGATAGAATGAGGAATTCAGAAATAGAGAGCTCAATATTCCCTGGAATCCTACCAATGCTGTCTATTGGGACTGATACTACGTCTGTGAATATTACTTATATACCTGAAATTGACAATATGGGCACCAGTGTCTGGTTTATTCAGCTAAAGCTGAAATTAAATAGTTTTTAATAGCATTAGATAACACCACTAACAAAAGACCAACAATTAACTCTTTAAAACTTCTTTAAGTGAACTCAACTTGTTAGCGTAATTATCTGAGATACTAATTGAGTTATCATATAGTGACTGACGTACCTGCTGCGAGCTTAAAGTCGTAATAGTGCGCTCTGTTTTATGAAATGACATGCAAGAATCTTCCCATGGTAGATCACAGTATGATAATATTTTTTGTGTTTCACATTTCTGATTTAACACAAGATCCTCATATTGAATCTCATAAAAACAGCCCGGTAAAATTTCATTAAAATGCTTTATCAGTTGTTGATACATTTTATAATACTCACCTAGTTCAACAATATTGTAAGCATACTCATGTGGACCAGAAAAGTTATGCTTATATATTGACCAACAATTTGATATTGCATTTCTTTTACAATGAATTATTTTTGCATTTGGTAATACAAGTTTAATCAATGGAATATATAAAAAATTATGGGGCATTTTATCGACAATACGGTTTGCATTAGCACTAACAGGTTTAATAGAATCGATGTATTTCTCCCCTAACTCATTCAACGAATTTTCAGTTAATAAACTCATTCCTTCTGGATACTTACTGGACAATGACTCATGAAAGTAATCATTAATAAGGCACGGAAGATTATTTAACTCCCCTGCCCCATAAACCTGGGAATGACTTGCAAGAATTTGTTCGACAAGACTACTTCCAGACCTGGGCATTCCTAAGATAAATATCGGCGTAGCATTATTACTGCCTAAACCATTATACTTTTCCAGTAGATCTGATTTTATATTTTTAATAATACTGTCGAAATATAGCCTGGATTTATCTGTTGAATAGTTATAACTTTGTCGTTTTAATGAATTACACTCAAATATAATATTATACGCTTTATCAAACTGCTTAAGCTCCTCATAAACTTTACCTAAGACGAAGCCCAGGTGCCATTTTTGATCGGAAGACAACGCAGGATCACGGTATGCATTTTCCATATTAAATACAGAATCATCGTAGCAATCATGTTTTCTTAAACTCTCAAGACCTGCCAGCGCATATATATTTTTACTATTAATTTTCAATGCTTTACCGTAATGTGATTTTGACTCCTCGATTTCCCCTATCATACTAAGCACTAACGCAAGACCAGTATGTGATATATCATTATTAATATTAAGCTTAATTGATTTTCTATAAACATCTATAGAATCCGATATTCGACCTACATCTTTTAAGGCGCCTGCCAATTTATTTAATATTTCACAACTAGCATTCACTTTCTTTAGCGCTTCGTCTAGCACTGTATTTGCAAGATTACTTCTCCCCTGCTTAATAAAAACCACTGCAATATTTACATATGAAACCACATTATCTGGGTCAATCTGAATAGCTTTCTGATATGAGGAAACTGCTTTAGAGTAACTCTCCATCGCTTCCCAGATCGAGCCAATATTATTCCAACCTGTATTATGCTTAGGATCAATCTCAAGGCACGTTTCACATGCTGTTAAGGCTTCCTCAAAATAACCCATTTCTTTAAGAGCACTACCTTTATTACTATAAGCATCTGCAAATTTATCTTCAACACTGATAGCTTGATCAAAATATTCCAGTGCGGACACGGGGCTTCCGGTGAGCATATACATATTACCAAGATTATTTAAAATCAAGGGATGCTCAGGGTAATATTTTAACGCTTGTTGATATGCATTAATCGCTTCACTATATCGCCCCATATCTTTTAGAACATTACCAAGATTGCTATAAGCCTCAGGGAACTTTGGCAGGGATTTAATTGCTTTTCTATAGTGGTTAGCCGCGTCAATATGTTTACTTTTTAGATAAAGTTTATTAGCTTTTTCATAATACTTTATTGCTTTTTGTCTTTGGTCCATATTTTACTTCTTTATCTATAATCGGATTGTAATAATTTAATAGTAAAAATCATTATTATTAATATTTAAACACCAACTAAATAAGCATAGAACGAGTTATTCTATCGATTATTTCATGCAAGTAAACGTTATATAATACGTTAGATAAAACATGCAATAAGATAACTAATACCAGATCACCTGTTTTTTTATATATATAGCCGTATATAATTGAGGGTAAAAAAACAAGGAGTCCAGCCAACCACGAAACCGTTATCATATGGGCACATGAAAACACAATTGAACTTATAATAATAGCTCGATGAGAATTTCCCAGTTTATTTTGAAGATATGCCCTGAAAAACCACTCTTCAGGTAAAGCAGCTATCGCAAGTGTAGTTAAAGTAAATAGCAATAGCTGATTATCTAGTATGATAAGTACGACTATTATAAGAACACTTACCGACCAGGCGATCATCGAATATTGTCGAAAAAACACGCCTGATTTTATCTGTTTCCAATCAGCGTCAAGCAATGGAACAAATAGCATATATGCAACTAAAGCAACGACATAACTCGTATCAGCGATAGAAAATGCAAAAAACAATAAGCCAAAGGACAGATACCAATGATTATATTTACTATTCCACATGACTTTATACATCTAATCAATAAAATCAATTCATTTAAAGATCAGAAAAATACAACATATAGTCAGAATTAACAATCATTCATTTTATGGTTCTGTTAAGCCATAGTATGGCTGACCTATACATGCTTATATAACCAGCAATAAATAACCTATGAATTAAGGCGCCTCCGTGATATCGACAAAAGCATTATAAGGCCAATAGAGAAAAGCCAGACCGCAGCAGGTACTGGTACAGTCGCTACACCTGTAATCTCCCATGAACCTAATTGAGCATTAAAAGGTCCTCCGATTACAACCGAGCTCCATGAAGCCGTAAAACCACCCGTATTAGCGTTGTAAGTAGTAACGATTGGGGTAGAACAGATATTGCCAGAAAAGTCGCATATACTACCTACTACCATATCACTTGAGCTCCCCTGGTTAAATGATGTTCCATTCCAGTATGCCGTCCACGCGCTTAAATCTAGTGTTAGAACATTGTTCGTAATATCTCCACCAGTTGCCGAAAAGCCACTATTTAGTCCATCACTTTCACTCGTATAAATAGCTACTGGACCAAAAAAACCAAACTCAAACGTTGCGATACTAGTTGCTGCAAAATTTGAATCTAATGAAAAAGTAGGATCACCATCATAACCACCAATAGTCAT
>Ga0316207_10004745_pt1 | contig 11612 bp, 13 predicted proteins | sample 6weekpyrite_MG_FD_204943 | JGI IMG/M metagenome (GOLD analysis project Ga0316207, IMG submission 204943) | Microbial mat bacterial communities from mineral coupon in-situ incubated in ocean water Damariscotta River, Maine, United States -... | ecosystem: Environmental > Aquatic > Marine >...
CAACAAAGGGTAATAAGCCCGGATATACAAAGCCGGTATCCCCTTCAGCACATGACACGGTAACATCCTGGTCGTTTTTTACATGGCTGGTCGCCTCACCGCAGCCCACCACCGCGGGCACCCCCAGCTCCCTCGCAATAATGGCCGCATGACAGGTACGCCCACCCCGGTTAGTTACAATTGCCGATGCAATTTTCATTACCGGCTCCCAGTCGGGGTCAGTAATATCGGTTATCAGCACATCACCTGGCTGTAAAATATGCATTTCACTGGCATCAGGAATAACACAGGCTTTACCCGAGGCGATGCGTTTACCCACGCTCTTACCCACGGTTAAAGGTGCCGGCTTATTGTCGATCTGTAGTGAGTACCTTAACTGGTAATTTTTATTTTCCTCGGAACGAACAGTCTCAGGCCTGGCCTGTAAAATCAGCAGCTCACCGGTCTCGCCATCTTTTGCCCATTCTATATCCATGGGGCGACCATAGTGATTTTCTATGGCCACAGCATAACGCGATAACTCCAGAACATCGGCATCGCTAATACAAAAGCGTGACTGGTCTTCGCAGGCCACTTCAACATTACGCGTTGATAAACCGGCGGTTGTATCATGACCGTAAACCATCTTAATCGCCTTTTCCCCCAAACTACGGCGAATAACAGGCGCTTTTTGTGTGTTTAATGTGGGTTTAAATACATAAAACTCATCCGGGTTAACTGTACCCTGAACCACATTTTCACCGAGGCCCCAGGCTGCATTTATAAGAACAACATCCTCAAAGCCACTTTCTGTATCAATGGTAAACATCACACCCGATGCACCGGAATCTGCACGCACCATTCGCTGCACACCAATCGATAAGGCCACTTCCATATGGCTAAAGCCTTTATCTACACGATATGAAATTGCACGATCAGTAAAAAGTGATGCATAAACACGTTTACAGGTCAGTAATAAGTTGCGTCGCCCGGATATATTTAAATAGGTTTCCTGTTGCCCGGCAAAGGATGCACCGGGCAAATCTTCAGCGGTTGCCGAGCTACGCACAGCAACATCAAGGTGAGCACCCGCATCTTCACCCAGCTTTTCATAAGCACTGACTATTTCTGCGGCCAGATCTTTTGGCATTTCTGCATGCAGCACCCAGCTACGAATCTGTCGACCAACCTTTGCCAGCGCTTTTACATCACGAGTATCTAGCTCAGTTAAGGCGGTGCGAATCTTTTCTTCTAAATTATTATGGGCAATATAGTGACGATAAGCATCGGAGCTGGTAGCAAAGCCGTTGGGCACCTGCACACCCTGAGCTGAAAGCTCACGATACATTTCACCCAACGATGCGTTTTTACCCCCTACCTGTTCAATGTCATCAATGCCAATGTCTGCAAAGAAATGCACAAAGCCCATACGCCCTCTCCTGATAGCAACCGAATAGTAAACAGTAGCTTTAAGTATACGCTGGGATTATTGCGCCTGTGTGAAAATTTATTCGGTTTATATTTGAAAAGTTGAACTTAAAGGCAAAACTGAATCAGGTAGAACGGGTTTTAAATGCATACAGGATATAAGAAATTTTAGATTTGCACCTGGATAGTATTATTTAAACACTTAAAACCGGCCGTGCTCAAGCATGAGCAAGGTACAGTCCTTAACAAAGGGGATTTCATTGTGCACAAGTGCAAGCTCAAGCTCATCACTTTCAGTGCCGGGGTTAAGAATCACCCGCGAGGGATTCAGGTTAATAATATCTGCAATTAATGGCCCGATACGCTGCGGCCCAACATAAAGTGTTAAGGTATCGACAGGTGTAAGGATCTGGCTTAATTTATGTTTAACCACCAGGCCATCTATATTTTCCAGTTTGGGGTGTACGGGCAAAACCTGATAGCCATACTCCTGCAGCATTTTTAGCGCCTTAAACGCATAGCGATGAGGCTTATTACTGGCTCCGAGCACAACTATAGGTAAGTTTTGCATAGGCAGTCTATGTTAACTATTCAGGTGCTCTGGTTTTACAAAATTAATGGCCTGGGGTGGGGTAAACTCTCTATCGTAAATGAGAGATATCTGCTGTTCACCGTCTTTTTCTTTGCTACTCACCTGCTTAAGTTCAGGTAAGCGAGTCGCCAGGTAAGCCATGCTGGCGGCTATGAGCTGTTCATTATCTGACTCCAGCGCCATAAACAGCTGGGATGCGACAAACTGGGATTTCTGCTCCAGATCAGGCGCAAAGACATTGCCCTGCCCCAGGGGGATTCCCTGATCCATTTTATGATCCATCTTTTGTAGATACTCTATCTGATTGTCTGGCAATTCAACACTACGGTCATACTCAACGACCGGGTCACCATTAACCACCGCAACTAAAACACTCATATAGACACCCTGAATCTGCTAAATTAGCGACGAATATTAACATATTTTAATGTCTCTGAGTTAATCTCCATGGCTGATACAATATTGCCATATATCGAAGCATTTAACCCTGGATTTAATCAGGAAATATTGAATTACCGCATAAACTCACATCATAACTGGAGCCCCTATGAGCCAACAACCTTCTGCGCTGTTATTGATTGCCACTGGCTGCAGCCATTGCCCCAGCGTACTACAAAGCCTGTCCGAGCTGATCAAGGAAGGCAAGCTATCCAGCCTTGAAGTGGTCAATATTGCCGAGGCCCCCGAGCGCGCCCAGGCCCTTAATGTTCGCTCTGTCCCCTGGGTTAAGCTGGGTGAGTATGAACTGGTCGGGCTTAAAACCAGGGCCGAGCTGGAACAATGGATCGATAAAGCCAACTCATCTGAAGACATGGCGGCCTACTTTGAGGAACTTATGACCTCCGGTGAAATCACAAAAGTGCAACAATTAGTAGAGGATAAACCACAGCTTGTAAGCACACTGTTTGAAATTATGGCGAATGATAAATCAAGCCTCTCAGCCCGTATTGGTGTCGGTGCCATTATTGAAGACCTGGCGGGCAGTCACTTACTTATCGACAATATCGATGCCCTCGGAACCTATACGCATGATAAAAACCCGCGTATTAGAAATGATGCCTGTTATTACCTTGGGCTGAGCCAGCACAAGCAGGCCGAGCAATATATTCGCCCATTATTATCAGACGAAAATAAAGACGTAAGAGAAACCGCTGAAGAAGCACTTGAAGAAATTAAAGCTTAAAATTTCAATATCATTGTAACGAAAGGAAATAAGAATGAAATGCCATGAAGTAGACTACAAGATCATTGGCCATGATATGCAAATGGTTGAAGTAGAACTGGACCCCAATGAGACGGTCATAGCTGAAGCTGGTGCCATGACCTATATGGAAGACAACATCAGCTTTGAAGCCAAAATGGGTGATGGCTCAGACCCCGAGCAAGGCTTTATGGGAAAACTATTTAGTGCCGGAAAGCGCATGATTTCTGGCGAGTCATTATTTATGACTCACTTCACCAATACAGGCCAGGGTAAAAAACATGTGTCTTTTTCATCACCTTTTCCAGGCAGTATTATTCCCATTGACCTGGCCCAGCATAGCGGTGGCCTTTTATGCCAGAAAGATGCCTTTTTAGCGGCAGCCCTGGGAACAGAGATCGACATTGCCTTTAATCGTAAGCTGGGGGCAGGTTTTTTTGGCGGTGAAGGTTTTATTCTGGAGCGACTCAAGGGTGATGGCATGGCATTTATTCATGCCGGCGGCACGGTTATTAAAAAACAGCTTAATAATGAGACACTCAGATTAGACACGGGCTGCCTGGTGGCTTTCAGCTCGGGCATTGATTACAATATTGAAATGACCAAAGGCCTTAAAAGTATGTTTTTTGGCGGCGAAGGATTATTTCTAACGACACTACAGGGCAGCGGCACGGTATGGATTCAAAGCCTTCCATTCTCACGTCTTGCTGATAGAATTATTGAACATGCTCCCTCACATGGTGGTGCTGATCAGGGAGAAGGCTCCGTACTTGGTGGCATAGGACGTATGCTGGATTAAAGCCCGCGACCAGGCCTGGATTTTACTCGCCAGATTGATACACTCGGGGACAGCCCTCGCCTTTTGCGCCCTGTCCCCTGTTATTTGTCCCCTGTATTGAAACCACAGAAGTCATTTGAGCCGACAACATTATTCCAGTCAGCTTTCAACTGAAACCGAATAAGTCATATACAAAATCGTTCATTTCGACTTGATATTAGTTAAAGCAAACGCTAACCAAAACAGATACTATCTCGACACTTAATTATAATCCAAAGAAACACATGAAATCATTCTGGAACACTTTCAGCGCAGCACCTCACCGAGTTTTTTTCTTTAGCGGTGCAATCCAGCTTATTCTCCCAATGCTCATATGGTCTGTCGAATTGATTGGCCGCTACACTGAAATATGGCAGCCCATAAACAGCATATTTCCAGTAACCTGGGCGCATAGTTTTATAATGATATATGGCGTGTTTATCTTTTTTATTTTTGGCTTTTTAATGACCGTTTTTCCACGCTGGATGAATGCCCCTCTCATTAGCAAGGACGATTATATATCTGTGTTTTTATGGCTAAACACAGGCCTTATTATTTTCGAAATCAGTTTATTTAATAGTCGCTCCTCCGCACTCTCAGGCCTGGGGATTTTTATTTTCGGCTGGTGTTACGCAATATATACACTTTATAAATGCTATAAAAACGCACCACCACAAAACAAACGATATGAACTCGTTTTATTAAGTGCACTATCAGCTGGAGTATTTGGCGCAGCCTGCTACGCAGGATGGATATTTAACGACGACTGGCGCTTGCTAGAACTCGCCACAAATATAGGCATGTGGCTTTTCCTGCTTCCCGTTTTGTTTACGGTAAGCCACAGAATGCTGCCTTTTTTCAGTAGCAACGTCATTAGTAATTATAAGGTTTTCCAGCCCGGTTTAAGCTTATGGCTTTTACTGAGTGCAAGTCTCGGACATTTTTTGCTTGAATACTTTAAACAACAACACTGGTTATTTATAACCGATATAAGCATTGCCAGCATCGCTTTGCTGCACAGTATTCGTTGGCAATTATTAAAAAGTTTTAAAGATCGCTTACTGGCGGTTCTGCATATGGCATTTTTCTGGCTGTTTATAGGTATGACACTATTTAGTCTGCAGAGCCTTTTACTACTAATTAACGGTGACTATGTTTTAAACAAAGCCCCTTTACACGCTATCACTATTGGTTTTTTCACATCGATGTTAATTGCCATGGCCTCAAGGGTTACCATGGGGCACTCTGGCAGAATGTTACACCTGGATAAAATTAGCTGGTATCTGTTTTTAGGCATACAACTCACCGCTATCCTGCGTATCCTTTCAGAAATTCAGTTTAATAACCTGCTGGAAAGCCATATATTTAACCTTTTAGCGGCATTACTGTGGCTTATTAGCCTGTCCATCTGGTTTATAAAATACGCCCCCATGTACCTGAGCCGACGAGTGGATGGTAAAGACGGTTAAAAACAGGAGATAAACTATGGTTTTTTATGGGCAGTTTTTGGTACATTGTGGTATAGACCTGACACCCCCTATATGAGAATACTATTATGAACCAGCCAGCCTATACTTTTTCAAGGGTTTGCAGAAAATGCAATATAGAACTTGAGCTAGATGACTTTGCAATTGATACGCATACTTGCCAGAACAAGCATGTATTCTTTTTCAAATGCCCGCAATGCGAAGATTACACAGCAACAGCCATGGCCAATATTCCCCAGGATACCTGGAAAGATTTTATACCGGCTAATAAGCTGACTGAAGTCGAAGCAAAATATGAAGCAGCCCTGAAAAGTCATTAAAAATAACAGAGCATTAAGAATATAAAATACATTCGTTTAGTACTCGTAGTCGTAAAAAACGAACAGGTGATACTGTGCTAAAAAAACAAACTCAACCTACACTTCATGGACGTAATAATGAAACCAGCTTTTCTTAAACACCCACTTTTTATTATTATCACTTTATTTATTGCCGGCTATTTTTTTATTCAACAATACGCCCAGCAACACATTTCAGATGAACCAGTTACATTAACTAAAGCAGACCCTAAAATAATTATGTATAGTACCCAAAGCTGTATGTACTGTTATATTGCTAAAGAGTTCTTCAACAAACACCAACTCCCCTTCACTGAATATGACGTGGATACATCTAAAGAACATTTACAAACTTTTTATCGACTCGGTGGCAGGGGCACCCCCTTACTAATAGTCAACAATGAAATTATTCACGGCTACGACGAAGAAATGATTCGAAAAGCTCTGTAAATAATGACTACAAAGCATAGTCCTCTAACTGCTCTCTATCCATAATTTCTATTTCAGAGCCATCTATTTTAATGGCGCTAGCATTTCTTAACTGTTTTACAATTCTGGAAAAAGTCTCTGGTTGGATGGATAAACGAGATGCAAGTACAGACTTAGGTACTGGCAGTTTTATGTGATTGCTTTCTCCTGCCTGCTGTAACAGGTAAGAAGACAGACGGTGACGTCCATTCTGCACACTTAAGTTATCAATTTCCTGTACAAGCCCCCTGATACGTTGACTCATCGAACCAAGCAACACCATACAGGTCTCTGAACTGATGCTTAACATTTTTAAGAACTGACTTGAGCTAAACACTAGCACTTCGGCTTCATTCAGCGCAGAGGCTGATACTGGAAAATTTGCATGATCCAGGAACATTAAAGCTTCAGCAAATGTCTGTCCGGGCGTAACTATTTCTATTACTTTTTCCTGGCCATCAGACGACAGACGATACAGTTTTACCAGGCCACTATACACCATATAAAAAGAATCGACGGTGTCACCCTGTGAAAATATTATTTGATCTTTATCGAGCTTCTGTAAATGCGCATGATCAACAACACTCTGCAATTGATCATGCTTGAGACCACTAAAAAGATGAACATTTTGTATAAAACTGGTATGCATTGGTTGAATCATGTGGATTCCTCAAGCCTGTTTATTATTATATTTATATTGCATTAGCCCAAGATAAAACCAACAGCATTAAATTTTAGTAGTATATTTTAGTTGGCGATTATCTTTTTAACTGCAATACCATATAACACTCTATTACTTATATATTGATCGATATCAAGCACCTGTTAAACACATCTAATTATTAGCTCGGTCAAAATACATACTATGACATAATGCAATATACAAACACCAAACCAAACCAAACAACAATGACAAATGTAAAATGTCTTTATTGTGGTTCAGACATACCAGAAACACTGGAGAGCTGTCCACATTGTCAGTCTCCATCACATTTCCAGTCTCATGGAAAGTCATCCCGACGGCGCAGTAAATTTATTCGTAATTTTATAATACTCGTTATATTTATTGCATTTATGATTATCTGGCTGCCTCGATAGCTATTATTATTTATTCTCCAAATTGACTTAAGTCAGTTTTAAAACATATTACTTTAACTATGATGTCATAAAACTACCGCTTATCCACAGGAGATAGACTATGAGCACAGTAACCAAGGGCATCACTATGTTCCTGTTATCAATGCTAATCATGGCTTTACTTATCATGATAGTACTGGGCTTTATGTTAGGTTTTACTCACCCCCTGCCCTGGATATTAATCGGTGTATTAATTGCTATACCCGTTATTCATGACAAAATAGTTTCCCGCCGCTTTATTAAGTGGAAAAATAGTTTTAGTGTGGGTATAGACATTATTGATGAAGACCATAAAAAACTACTCGGCATGATAAACCAGTTACAAACTGCCGCCCATTACCAAACCGATGACAGCCTTATCGAGTCGACCCTGAATGAGTTAATAGACTATACAAAATATCATTTTTCCCGTGAAGAGCAGTTAATGAAAAACAATAACTACCCTGACTATGAAGCACATAAAAAGCAACACGAAGATATGGTCAGGCAAATAACACAGTTTGTTAATGAGTATAGAGTTGATAAAACCCGTACTGTTGACAACGTCATTTTATTTTTAAAAACCTGGTTAATAAACCACATCAATGGCAGCGACCAGAAATACAGCCCCTACATAAAAGATGCTCAGCTGGACTAAATCACTAGAAAATCCTTGCTACACAAAACAAAGACATAAAACAACATTTCCCATAATCTAAAACATGCGCATCACATAATGCGCATTAAACCCACGTCTACTCCCTTCAATGTATTTCAACTCATTTTTTTAGATTGACAAACATCAAGGCGATACCCCCTCCTCCATGGCGTAATGTAGTCACTATCCCGACTACACATGAGGGCAAAAAAATGAGCAGTGTATTTACTAAATCAACGGCAAGGAACATCTTCTATGGCGGAAGTGTGTTTTTCTTTTTGCTGTTTCTTGGGTTAACCATGGATACCATGGGCAAACTCCCAAAACGGGATCACAGGGAAAACATTACCCCGCAGGTCGTTTTAGGGAAAAAAGTTTGGGAAGACAATAACTGCATTGGGTGCCACACATTAATGGGGGAAGGCGCATATTTTGCACCTGAACTTGGCAATGTCTACAACCGCTTTGGTGAAAGCAAAGAAGCTATTATAGCATTCATAAAAAGCCGACCCGCTGAAGGTATTCCAGGGCGTAGAAGCATGCCACAGTTTAACCTGTCAGATGAAGAGCTAGATGCAATGGCTGAGTTCCTTAAATGGACATCAGAAATTGATGATGCTAACTGGCCACCAAATATTCAAGGTTAAGACTGAGGAGTTAATAAGATGAAATATGAATCACAGTCCGTCGCAAAGCTGTATTTTATTGCCGCTATTGCTTTATTTGTTGCACAAATACTATTTGGCCTGATTATGGGTTTGCAATATGTAATTGGCGATTTTCTTTTCCCGGAAATTCCATTTAATGTTGCTCGAATGGTTCACACTAACACATTAATCGTCTGGCTTTTATTCGGTTTTATGGGCTCGGCCTACTACCTGGTACCCGAAGAAGCAGAAACAGAACTGCATAGCGAAAAGCTTGCCGTTGTACTTTTCTGGGTTTTTCTGGGCGCAGCCGCAGCAACCGTAGCCGGTTATCTACTTGTGAGTTACTCTACTCTGGCTGAGGCAACAGGGAATGAATTATTACCGACTATGGGTCGAGAGTTTCTTGAGCAACCAACTATTACTAAAATTGGTATTGTTGTCGTCGTACTTGGATTTCTCTTTAATATAGGCATGACAATCTTAAAGGGAAGAAAAACGACTATTAACCTTGTACTGTTACTAGGTTTAGTAGGGCTTGCAGTGTTCTTTCTATTTTCGTTTTATAACCCTGAAAACCTGGTACTTGATAAATTTTTCTGGTGGTGGGTCGTTCACCTTTGGGTTGAAGGCGTATGGGAACTGATTCTCGGTGCAATACTTGCGTTTGTACTTATTAAGGTAACCGGTGTTGACCGTGAAGTTATAGAAAAATGGTTATATGTCATTATTGCTATGGCCCTTATCACAGGTATACTCGGTACAGGCCACCACTTCTACTTTATTGGTGCCCCTGAATACTGGCAAACAATCGGCTCGATTTTCTCAGCCATGGAACCTATTCCATTCTTTATGATGACACTATTTGCATTTAACATGGTTAATCGCAGACGTCGCGACCACCCTAATAAAGCAGCCGTGCTCTGGGCTCTTGGTACAGGTGTTATGGCATTTTTAGGCGCAGGTGTATGGGGCTTCCTGCATACGCTTGCACCTGTTAACTACTACACCCATGGTACCCAAATCACTGCGGCGCATGGTCACATGGCATTCTATGGTGCCTATGTCATGATTGTTATTACCATGATTTCATACGCAATGCCTCTGATACGTGGACGCGCTGCCTGCAATAGCGAAAAGTCGCAGGTTATGGAAATGTGGAGTTTTTGGTTAATGACTGTATCCATGGTATTCATCACACTGTTTTTAACAGGCGCTGGTATCCTTCAGGTCTGGCTGCAACGTTACAGTGATGCACCCCAGGCATTTATGGCGGTACAGGATCAAATATCCATATTCTACTGGATGCGAGAAGTAGCCGGTGTCATTTTCCTGATCGGGCTGGTTCTATACATCATGAGCTTCTTTGTTAAAGGAGAGGAAGTCAGCGCTTAGACCTGAAAAACTGAAATGAAATTTGCAGCCCTCATAGCACTGAGGGCTCAGATTTTAGAATTTCATCTAAAAACTATTTTTATTAGTTATTTTTTATCCAAAGAAAATTAATAAAAATAAACCACATGATCTGGAGATTACCATGACTAATAAAGCCGATATAGCTGAACTTAATGTTTCCTCAGGTCTCCCTTACTACCAGCCACAGGGAAATGAAATCGAGCTGTTTGAACATGCCTACAGGAACCAGTTGCCATTATTATTAAAAGGTCCTACAGGTTGTGGAAAAACGCGCTTTATTACCCATATGGCTGAGCGCCTGGGTCGGCCCTTATATACTGTTTCATGCCATGACGACCTGACTGCGGCTGATCTGGTTGGGCGACACTTAATCGGTGATGGACAGACTGTGTGGAACGACGGACCACTAACGCGCGCAGTACGTGAAGGCGCAATATGTTATCTGGACGAGATTGTAGAAGCACGAAAGGACACCACAGTTGTACTTCACCCCCTTACCGATGACCGACGAATTTTACCCCTGGAAAGAACCGGTGAAACACTGCAGGCATCAAAGGAGTTTATGCTGGTGGTTTCATACAACCCTGGCTATCAAAACTTACTTAAAGGCATGAAGCCAAGTACACGACAACGCTTTGTGTCCACAACATTCGATTTTCCAGATGCTAAAACAGAAGAAAAAATTATTCAGGGTGAAACGGGTATTAGTACGCACGAGGCAAAAAGGCTCGTTTCACTAGCACGTGCATTGCGAGCACTAAAAGATCACGACCTTGAAGAAGCAGCATCAACCAGACTACTGGTAAGCACCATTAAATTAATACAATCTGGTTTTAACCCGATTGATGCTTGCAGGAATGCTTTAATTGAACCACTTTCTGATGATACTGAAACAATTGATGCATTAATGGAGGTGGTATATGCCACCTATGGAGAATGAAGGTGTAGCTGGCCAGTCGAGAGCAACACGCGCTGAAATCCTGTATCTTCTAAACATCTCATTTCTGCCTGGCTTAGCCTTTATATTATTACTACTGATGAGCAGACAGCTAACACCGTCATCTCCGGCTCTGGAAAGGTCGCATATTAAACAATGCATCAATGCCAGTATCTGGGCAGGAGTTCTGATGCTAGGTATAAATGGTTTAATTTTACTATTTAGCGACATTAATAATATCTGGACATGGTTATATATTATTCTGTATTTCACCAGTATACATTCAGCATTGATCATATTTGGCGTAATTGGTATTTCAAAAGCACAGGGTGGTTTTTTTTATGCATACCCTGTTATTAGCAAAACCTGTAATGATGGAGATATCCCAGGGTGAAATATCTACAAACAACACGCCTGACGACACAGATACTTTTCTTTGTGCTGTTTGTATTAGCACCCGTGTTTGATTTATTTCGACTCGATTTATACCTTGGCCATTTTATAATTTTTGGTCAAAACTGGACACTC
>Ga0316207_10004746_pt1 | contig 11612 bp, 9 predicted proteins | sample 6weekpyrite_MG_FD_204943 | JGI IMG/M metagenome (GOLD analysis project Ga0316207, IMG submission 204943) | Microbial mat bacterial communities from mineral coupon in-situ incubated in ocean water Damariscotta River, Maine, United States -... | ecosystem: Environmental > Aquatic > Marine >...
TTAAATATCAATGCGGATCATCGGTACGCCGTGATTGAAATGGGTGCAAGATCCAAAGGTGATATCCGCTATCTGGGGCAGTTTGTCAGGCCTGAAATTGCGGTGTTATTGAACGCAGGTACCGCCCATATCGACGTTTTTGGCAGCTACAGTAATATCGTGTCTGCTAAAGGTGAGTTGTTTGATGTGCTGGGAAAAAGTGGCACAGCAATCGTAAATGCTGATGATCCGGCCGCATCTGTTTGGTTCGTACAGTTGCAGGGAAAAAACGTAATGCGTTTTTCCGCGACTCAAGCACCCGCTGAGGTTTGGGCCGAGAATATTGATTGTCAGGCTGATGTTAGTACTTACACACTTAGAACCAAAAGCGGCCAGATAGACGTGTGTTTGCCAATGCCCGGGTACCATAACGTGGAAAACAGTCTTGCCGCAGCCGCTGCTGCGATTGCTGCAGGTGTTGACCTAGAGATAGTCGCTTCAGGCTTGCATCGGGTCCAAAACGATACAGGCCGACTGGAGTTCATTCATTTACCCGGTGACGTGTTGTTGATTGATGATAGCTATAACGCAAATCCGGCTTCGATGAATGCGGCTTTGGATGTACTGTCTCTTCGTAAGGGCCACAAAACGGCGGTACTGGGTGAAATGGCGGAGTTGGGTGCTCTGGCTGAAGACATGCACCTAAAAGTAGCTCAATACGCGGCGTCAACCCCGATTGACTCTTTTTACCTCACCGGCCCTTATGCGAATCAAATGGCGGTTTGTATTGGTGATCGGGCAAACGTATTTTCTGACAAACGGGTTTTAGCAAATCAGCTGTGTGGCCGATGCGTAGCTGAAGAAAGTATTTTGGTAAAAGGCTCCAGAGTCGCTGCCATGAATGAAATTGTCGATGTCATGGTCGGCGTTATAAAAGGCAGGACTCACTAGATGTTATATTGGCTGGCAACACTATTTTCAGACTATATCGGAGCACTTTCGGTGTTCCAGTACCTCACCCTGCGCGGCATTTTAGGGGTATTGACGGCTTTGCTCATCGCGCTTTGGGTGGGGCCGCACATGATTCGTAAATTAAGTCACTATCAGATCGGCCAGTCAGTGCGCGACGATGGTCCTCAGTCTCACCTGAGCAAAGCCGGTACGCCGACCATGGGCGGTGCTTTGATTATTATCGCAGTTGCGGTGAGTACTTTGTTATGGGCTGACCTTGGAAATCGTTATGTCTGGATCACACTGTTCGTCACGTTAACGTTTGGGGCGATTGGCTGGGTGGATGATTACCGAAAAGTCGTGGAGAAAAATGCCAAGGGCCTGGCGGCCAGGTCCAAGTATTTCTGGCAATCCGTGTGTGGTTTACTTGCCGCGCTGGCACTTTACTACAGTGCGGTGTTACCGCAGGAAACGAATTTAATTGTGCCGGTATTTAAAGATGTCGTGATTGAACTGGGTCCCATGTTTGTGGTGCTGGCCTACTTTGTCATTGTTGGTAGCAGCAATGCCGTTAACCTCACTGATGGTCTGGATGGGCTGGCAATAATGCCCACGGTTCTGGTCGCAGGCGCTCTGGGAATATTTTCCTATGTGTCGGGCAATAGCGTGTTTGCCCAGTATCTACATATTCCTCATTTACCGGGTTCAGGAGAATTGATTATTTTTTGTGGCGCCATGGTTGGCTCGGGTCTGGGTTTTCTTTGGTTTAATACCTATCCCGCCCAGGTTTTTATGGGCGATGTGGGTGCGTTGGCGTTGGGAGCAGCGCTTGGCGTGGTCGCTGTGATTGTTCGTCAGGAAATCGTGTTGTTCATCATGGGTGGCGTCTTTGTGATGGAAACCGTTTCGGTGATTTTGCAGGTGGCATCATTCAAATTAACAGGCCGGCGAATTTTTAGAATGGCACCACTTCATCATCACTATGAATTGAAAGGATGGCCCGAACCCAGAGTCATTGTCCGTTTTTGGATAATAACTGTCGTGCTGGTGTTGGTCGGACTGGCAACACTGAAAATCAGGTAGCAGGAAAACGTGAACCCAATCGATATCAATAAAAAGCGAGTTATTGTTGGTCTTGGCAAGACCGGGCTTTCTTGTGTTCGTTATCTGTCTGCACTAGGCGCAGAATGTGGGCACAATTTGAGGGTTATCGATAGCAGGAACAGACCTCCTGGCTTGTCTGAGCTTAAAAAATATTATCCGGAAGTGAGTGTCACTCTCGGTTGTTTTGATCGGGAAATCTTGAGTTCGGCTGACGAAATTATTTTAAGCCCTGGCATTCCCTTATCGAATGCTGATATTCAATTCGCCATCGCTGCCGGAGCGAAGGTCAGAGGCGATATTGATCTGTTTGCTGAAGTGGCCAATGCACCTGTTGTTGCAATTACGGGCTCGAACGGGAAAAGCACGGTAACGACATTGGTGGGCGAAATGGCGCGTGAGTCGGGTTTGAATGTCGGCGTCGGTGGTAATCTGGGAACACCTGCGCTTGACCTTCTTGCCGATGATCGACAGTTATATGTGCTTGAGTTATCCAGCTTTCAACTGGAAACCACTGCGTCACTGAATGCGGAGTGTGCGACTATCTTGAATGTGTCGGAAGACCATATGGATCGTTATCCAAAGAAAATAGATTACCTGCGAGCCAAGCAGCGCATTTTCAAGGGCGCCCGGAATATCGTAGTGAATGATGATGAGCCAATCAGTCACCCCTTGCCTGGTCTAAATATCAATACGGTTCATTACGGTTTGTCGTACAGTGAGTCTGAGTTGGATTCAAACAAGTTTGCTTTGGTCGAAACCGAAACAGAGCGCAGCCTGGCGCATGGTTTTGCGAGCTTACTGCCGGTTAACGCGTTGAAAATAAAAGGGCGTCATAATCTTAGTAATGCACTGGCGGCATTGGCCATCGGTTCAGTTGTTAACTTGAAAACCAAGGCAATGCTGCAGGTATTAAGGAATTTCAGAGGCCTGCCGCATCGCTGTCAGTGGATCCGTACGCTGGAAGGTGTTGATTATATCAATGATTCCAAAGCGACCAATGCCGGAGCGGTCGCGACTGCGATTCAGAGCTTTGGCCGAGAAGCATCGGGTAAGGTGTTATTGATCGCGGGAGGAGACTGTAAAGGCGCGGATTTATCTCCTATGGCCGAGCAAATGGCTCAATTCGGAAAAAGGGCTATTTTATTGGGACAAGATGCGCCGAAAATCGATGCAGTGCTAAGCCCGGTCGTCGCAATCAGCCATTCAAGCAGTTTACATGAGGCTTTATCGATCGCGCGTTCACAGGCGACGGCAGGAGACGTCGTTTTACTGTCTCCCGCCGCCGCAAGCTTTGATATGTTCAATGATTATGCACATCGGGGAGACCTGTTTACCCAAGAGGTGAACGGTCTATGAATATTACACTTGCGGGTAATCATACGGCGGCAGAGTTGCCTGATTTATCGGTTCGACCTGCTTTCGATGGTACGTTAATGCTGGTCGCGATGGCTTTGTTACTCATCGGCTGGATTATGATTGCCTCAGCTTCAATCGATGTTGCAGAGCTACGTAATGGCAATCCGTTCCATTATGTGACCAGACATGGCGTGTTCGTCATTATGGGCGTGATAGCCGGGTTGATCACCTTCCGTGTACCGACCGAGTGGTGGCAACGAAGTGGCTGGCTGTTATTGAGCCTGTCTTTGCTTTTGCTGTTGGTCGTGTTGTTCCCGGGAGTGGGTAAAACGGTTAACGGAAGTACACGCTGGATCTCGCTGGGCAGTATCAATATGCAGCCTTCAGAGCTAGCAAAGTTATTCCTGATTTCGTACTTGGCCGGTTACCTTGTAAGACGGCGCGCCGAAGTAATGTCGTCCTGGTGGGGCTTCCTTAAACCAATGCTGGTGTTGTTTACAGTGGCGGTACTTTTGCTTCTAGAGCCTGATTTTGGTGCGACAGTGGTGATTGGCTCTGCCTTTTTGGGAATGATTTTCTTGAGCGGCGCACGGCTTGGCCAGTTCTTCCTGCTCATAGTCACCAGTTTGTTACTGATGGTGGGTTTAATCAGTTCTCAGCCTTACCGTTTGGCGCGTTTGACCGGTTACACCGATCCTTGGGCAAATCAGTTTGGGTCCGGGTATCAGTTGACGCAGTCCTTGATCGCGTTTGGGCGCGGTGATTGGTCTGGCGTCGGGTTGGGTAACAGTATTCAGAAACAGTTCTATCTTCCCGAGGCACATACCGATTTCGTGTTTGCTATTTTGGCAGAAGAGTTTGGATTAATCGGCACCATTGCGGTGGTTATTCTGTTTTCGGTGCTGGTATATCGTGCTATGAGAATAGGCTATCTCGCGGCACAAAAACAGAAGCTTTTTGGAGCCTATTTTTGTTATGGCATTGCGCTTCTTTTGGCAATACAGGCGTTTATTAACATTGGCGTCAATATGGGGCTGCTGCCCACCAAAGGCTTAACGTTGCCTCTGGTCAGTTACGGTGGAAGTAGTTTGATTGTCAGTTGTATGTGCATTGGCGTGTTGATGCGTGTTTATAGCGATGTTGCTGGCGACCTGACACCGAAACAAAATGACGAATTGAAATCGAGGAGGTCTGGTGATGCGGACTAAGACTTTCCTCATTATGGCGGGCGGTACCGGGGGGCACGTTTATCCCGCGCTTGCGACTGCGAAAAATCTACAACAACATCACGACAAAATTGCCTGGCTGGGTTCGGTTGGGGGAATGGAGGAGAGTATCGTGGCTCAGACAGATATTCCATTCTTTGGTATTTCGATTAAAGGCGTTCGCGGTAACGGCGTGCTGGTTAAATTGTTGTCCCCATTTAGATTGCTATGGGCGGTTTTGCAAGCTATCAGCGTGATTTATAAAGTAAAACCAGACTGTGTGTTGGGGATGGGTGGATTTGCCTCTGGCCCTGGTGGTCTGGCGGCGAGATTGATGGGAAAACCGCTTCTGATCCATGAGCAAAATGCGGTTGCCGGGCTAACTAATCGCATGCTTGCCAAAATAGCAAACTCGGTGATGGCTGCCTTTCCGCATGCCTTTGACAAAAAGATGAAGGTCACGTTAGTAGGGAACCCGCTGAGTCAGAATATTTGCGATATTTATTACCGGCCTAAAACCGCCATACCCGCCGCTCGAAATGTTCGGTTATTAGTTTTGGGGGGCAGTCTTGGAGCCGCACGGTTAAACGAGTGTGTACCTGAAACAATGGCATTGCTGGATGACTCGATACGCCCCGATGTTTGGCATCAAACCGGGCGCCAGCATGACTTGAAAGCAGTCGAACGTTATCAGTCGCGAGGCGTTGAGGCTAAAGTGACGCCATATATCGATGATATGGGGGAGGCCTATCAATGGGCTGACTTTGTTGTTTGTCGTGCCGGAGCTCTCACCGTTTCTGAGCTTTGCGTGGCGGGTTTGGGTGCCATTCTGGTGCCGTATCCCTATGCGGTCGATGACCACCAAACACTCAATGCCAAATTGATGGTCAGTGCCGGTGCTGCTTGGCTTTTGCCTCAGTCAGACCTGGATCCGGTCACTTTGGCTGAGATACTTAGACCCCTGTTAAACAAACGTGAGCGAATCGCCTTGTTGTCGAATTCTGCACATAAACTAGGAAAACCGGATGCAACAGAAAAGGTTGCCGCTGAATGCAGGAGAGTCTGTTATGCATAAAGATCCAAGCAAGGTTTCAAATCGTGCTAACGGCATGATCAGTGACATTCCTGAGATGCGCCGAATCAGCCAGATTCATTTCGTCGGCATTGGCGGTTCTGGAATGTGCGGTATTGCAGAAGTACTGATTAATCAAGGGTATCGCGTCACCGGCTCTGACCTCAATTTATCTGCCACCACTGAGCGCCTGAAAGCGATGGGAGCAACTGTATACCAGGGTCACGAAGAAGGGCATGTTGAAAACGCCGATGTGGTCGTTGTCTCCAGTGCGGTCGATGAGTCTAATCCAGAAGTGACTATGGCTCGAGCGCAAAGAACGCCGGTGGTACCAAGAGCCGAGATGCTGGCAGAGATCATGCGTTATCGTCATGGTATTGCTGTTGCTGGTACGCATGGGAAAACAACGACGACCAGCTTGATTGCTTCGGTGCTGGCAGAGGCCGGTCTGGATCCAACCTTCGTGATTGGTGGACGTTTAAACAGCGCAGGAGCCAACGCAAAACTCGGCGCTTCTCGCTATGTGGTCGCGGAAGCCGATGAAAGTGACGCTTCGTTTCTCCACCTGACGCCAATGATCTCAGTGGTGACCAATATTGAAGCAGATCATATGCATACTTATGGCGGCGACTTTTCACGACTAACACAAACTTTCATAGACTTTTTGCACAACCTGCCATTCTACGGTGCGGCGGTAATGTGCATCGATGACCCCGTTGTCAGAGAGATCATTCCTGCGGTATCAAGACCAGTGATCACGTACGGTGCCAGTGAAGACGCAGACTATCGCGCAGCGGATATTCGGCAAGAGGGTCTGGTTAATCATTTCACGGTGAAGCGCAAAAAACTGGCAGATCTACAGGTGAAGCTGCAAATGCCAGGGCATCACAATGTACTAAATGCGCTCGCGACGGTTGCCGTTGCCAGTGATGAAGGTGTCGAAGATCAAGCCATTAAGCGAGCGCTGGAACAGTTTCAGGGTGTTGGCCGACGGTTCCAGCTTTATGGCGAATATGATGTCAGTGAAGGCAAGGTGATGCTGGTTGACGATTATGGGCATCACCCCAGTGAGGTGGAAGCGACTATTCAGGCGATTCGAGCTGGCTGGCCCGGCAAGCGCTTAGTAATGATTTATCAGCCCCATCGATATAGCCGAACCTGTGACCTGTACGAGGATTTTGTAAAAGTACTCGCCGAGGTAGACGTGCTTTTACTCATGGACGTTTACCCGGCAGGGGAGAAAGCGATTCCGGGTGCCGACAGCCGAAGCCTTTGTCGCAGTATTCGGCAGCGGGGCGGAATCGATCCGATATTTGTTGAGACGGGAGAGGGTGTCGAATCAGTGTTAAAGAACACGCTGCGTGATGGCGATCTGTTGCTGATCCAGGGTGCGGGGGACATAGGGAATCTGGCGGCTCGTCTGGCTGCTAATCGTCTGGGATTTGAGTCGTGAATGCAAATTTTGCTCAGATCACAGTGGCACCTTTTCAAGCCGATCCTGCGCTCATCGAGGCGCTTGGGCGGGTTGCTGTGATTATGGGCGGCGAATCAGCAGAGCGTGAGGTGTCGCTTAAAAGCGGCGCTGAAATACTGAACGCGCTCGGTAACGCTGGCGTCGATGCCTTTCGTGTCGATTTTCAGGGGTGCATCGACCAGATTACCAGGAGCGAACGCTTTGATCGCGCGTTTTTGGCCTTGCATGGCCGAGGTGGTGAAGATGGAACCATGCAGGGATTACTGCAATCAATGGGGGTTCCCTACACCGGAAGCGGTGTGATGGGGTCGGCCATTGCGATGGATAAGACGCGCACCAAATACCTATGGCAGGGCATGAATTTACCAACACCTCGTTTTGCCTATGTCGAGGAATTAAAGCCCGCTCTAGTGACTCAGTTGGTGTCATTACTTGGATTTCCGCTGGCGGTAAAACCATCTCGGGAAGGTTCCTCCATCGGCGTGTTCAAAGTGAATAATCAAACACAGCTGGAAACCGCAATTGAAGCTGCGCTGAAAATGGATGAACAGGTATTGCTGGAGCAATGGATAGAAGGGAGTGAATACACGGTCGGGATACTGGAAGACAAGCCTTTACCAATAATCGGTTTGAAAACCGACCATACCTTTTATGATTACGAAGCTAAGTACGAGTCAGAAAGTACTCAATACTTATTGCCCAGTGGTTTGAATGATGAGGAAGAGAAAAGCCTTGGTAACTTGGCGGAGCGTGCTTTTTCAGCGCTGGGGTGTTCAGGTTGGGGACGCGTCGATGTCATGCGTGATGGCAAAGGGCGATATTGGTTGTTGGAGGTTAATACCATTCCGGGGATGACAGATCATAGTTTGGTGCCAATGGCTGCGCGCGCAGCCGGGATGAGCTTTGAGGAACTGGTGGTGTCCATTTTGAAACAAACTCTGACAAATAATGACAAAACGGTATGACAGTGGCGTGATCGATATGAAGAGCGAAGCAACAGCGGAAACAAGGAGAATGACTCGAGGCGCTAGCTTGGCAGCGGCCTCTGACGAGGCTTTTTGGCTGAGGGCAATAAGTTTCATATCGGCACTCCGCATTCCCAGGTCCGTGTTGGTGCCGATTGGCTTGGCGGTATTGGTGGTTGTGGTGATGACGCAGCGGCAGTTTTTGCTAGCCCTTGTTGATCATAATATTGTTGAGATAAAGGTATTTGGTGAGCTAAACCATCTAAGTTCCAAACAGATTGAATCCAGGCTGGAGACGTATTTGCAAACCAGTTTTTTGACAGCTGATTTGCAGCAATTAAAAGCAGATGTTGAGTCTCTTCCCTGGGTTTACCGGAGCACGGTCAGCAGGGTTTGGCCGGGGAAAATTAGCGTCAGCGTTGAGGAACAAGTTGCCGTCGCTTATTGGAATGCTGGCGCCTATTTAAACGCACTCGGTGATATTTTTACTCCGGCTAAGTTTGTCATCGCCGGTGAAATGCCAAGATTGTCAGGCCCTGAGAGCAGCGAACAGCATGTTCGTGCAGAAATGCTTGAAACGCTGAAAGATCTACAGGTGCTATTGCAGGCGTATGATTTACGTGCTGCCCAATTGCAATTAAAACCTCGAGGAGTATGGGACGTCACTTTGGACAACGGCATTTTGATAGCGTTGGGGCAATTACCTTTCGAGTCGAAAATTGAGCGCCTGGGAGCCGTACTGTCAAATGCTTCTGGCGATGCTATTGACAGAATTGAAGAAGTAGATGCGCGTTACCCAAACGGGGTGGCGATCAAATGGAAAGAAATCGTTGTTGCTGCTGGGATTGGTTCTTAGTAACAACCTGTTTATTTATAGAATGAGTAACTTAGGAATACCAGTATGGCTGGGTCAGCAGAAGATAATTTGACGGTTGGGTTGGATATCGGCACGTCGAAAGTCGTTGCGATCGTGGGCAGAGCAACCGATGAAGGACTGATCGATATTGTAGGAATTGGCTCGCACGCATCCAGGGGGCTTAAACGTGGTGTCGTGGTGAATATTGAAACAACCGTTAATGCGATTCAGCGTGCGATTGAAGAAGCCGAATTGATGGCGGGTTGTCAGATTCATTCTGTTTATGCCGGCATTGCGGGAAGTCATGTTAGAAGCATGAACTCTCATGGCATTGTTGCCGTGCGTGATCGGGAGGTCGTACAAGCTGATATAGATCGGGTGATTGATGCGGCACAAGCCGTTGCGATTCCGGCCGATCAAAAAATCCTGCATATCCTGCCGCAGGAGTATGTCATTGATAGTCAGGAAGGAATCAAAGAACCGCTGGGAATGTCCGGTGTTCGGCTGGAAGCAAAAGTCCACTTGGTAACCTGTGCGGTCAATGCGGCACAGAATATTGAAAAATGCGTACAAAAATGCAGTCTCGAAGTGGATGACATTATTCTGGAGCAACTCGCCTCCAGCCATGCGGTACTAACGGATGATGAGAAAGAATTGGGCGTTTGTATGGTCGATATTGGCGGCGGCACGACCGATATTGCGATTTTTACCGGTGGTTCGATACGTCATACGGCCGTTATTCCGATCGCTGGGGACCAGGTAACGAATGATATTGCGATGGCATTGCGAACGCCAACCCAGAATGCTGAAGAGATCAAAATCAAGTATGCCTGCGCATTGACTCAACTGGCCGGGGCTGAAGAAACGATCAAGGTGCCGAGCGTCGGTGACCGTCCTGCCAGAGATTTATCGAGACAGGCTTTGGCTGAGGTGGTTGAGCCTCGTTACGAAGAGCTGTTCACTCTGATTCAGTCCGAGTTACGACGAAGTGGCTTTGAAGAGCTGGTGGCTGCGGGCATTGTGCTGACGGGCGGAACGTCCAAGATGGAAGGGGTCGTGGAGTTGGCGGAAGAGATATTTCATATGCCGGTCAGGTTGGCCTCTCCTCAAGGGGTGGCGGGTTTGTCGGATGTGGTAAATAACCCAATGTACTCAACCGGAGTGGGGTTATTAATGTATGGGCTGAAGCAGCAGGAGTCAGGAGTGATGCCTGCGGTGAGGCACGAGGGAGGCGGTAGCATAATGGAAAAAATAAAAAACTGGTTTACCGGAAACTTTTAAGCTGGAAATTTCCAAGCAAATAATAATTAAAGAACAACTGAATAATCGTTATATAAATTTAGCAACAACTAGCAGATTGAAAAAATATAATTAGGAGATGGGTGATGTTTGAACTGGTAGAAAATGTTTCGCAAAACGCAGTAATCAAAGTCGTTGGCGTCGGCGGCGGCGGTGGTAATGCGGTTCGTCACATGCTTTCAGGCGATGTCGAAGGTGTAGAGTTTATTTGTGCCAATACCGATGCTCAGGCATTGAAGGACTTGGACACAAAGTCAGTTATTCAATTTGGCAGCACGATTACCAAGGGCTTGGGTGCGGGTGCTAATCCGGAAATTGGCCGACAGGCTGCGCTTGAAGATAAAGACCGTATTGCCGAATGCCTTAAAGGTGCGGATATGGTCTTCATCACTGCGGGAATGGGAGGCGGAACAGGAACGGGTGGAGCGCCTATTGTTGCCGAGGTTGCTAAGGAACTGGGGATTTTGACGGTAGCCGTGGTAACCAAACCTTTTCCCTTTGAAGGGTCTAAGCGCGTAAAAATTGCTAATGCTGGCTTGGCCGAACTGGCAGAAAATGTCGATTCACTGATCACCATTCCTAATGAAAAACTGTTATCGGTACTTGGCAAGAATACGACTTTGCTGGACGCGTTTGGAGCCGCAAATGATGTCCTGCAAGGTGCGGTTCAAGGCATTGCCGATTTGATTATTCGCCCGGGTATGATCAATGTCGATTTTGCCGATGTTAAAACCGTTATGTCTGAAATGGGCATGGCGATGATGGGAACAGGAAGTGCAAGCGGGGAAAATAGAGCTAAAGAAGCGGCCGATGCGGCGATTAGAAGTCCTCTTCTGGAAGATATTAACCTTCAGGGAGCACGCGGTATTTTGGTTAATATTACCGCCGGTGTTGATTTAAATTTAGGTGAGTTTTCCGAGGTTGGCAGCATCGTTGAAGAGTTTGCATCCGAATCAGCAACGGTCGTTGTGGGAACGGTAATCGACCCTGAAATGACCGATGAGTTAAAAGTGACCGTGGTGGCAACGGGGCTTTCAACTGGTATCGAAAAACCGGTGAAGGTCGTGGATAACACCTCAAGAACAGTTGACGGCACAACTGACTATAAGCAACTTGACCGCCCAGCTGTAATACGCAGACGAACGGTGACGCACGAAACAGCAGGCAATGCCGCTGTTGACACCAAAACGGCAGATGCACAGCCTGCTGTAGACTATCTGGATATCCCTGCTTTTTTGCGTCGACAGGCCGATTAAGCACGGGCTGGGTTGTGACTGCCTGTGCCCCAAAGGATAATTTCCGCAGGGCGCAGACGTCAGCATTAACCTAGGGTTAACGAATGGTAACAGAT
>Ga0316207_10004747_pt1 | contig 11612 bp, 7 predicted proteins | sample 6weekpyrite_MG_FD_204943 | JGI IMG/M metagenome (GOLD analysis project Ga0316207, IMG submission 204943) | Microbial mat bacterial communities from mineral coupon in-situ incubated in ocean water Damariscotta River, Maine, United States -... | ecosystem: Environmental > Aquatic > Marine >...
GGCTAACGAAGGTTTGGTATATGACTATACTGTTACAGCAACTGATGCTAATGGTGATGAGCCACGTTTTAAATTAGTGAATGCGCCAACAGATATGAAAATAAACGAAGTGACAGGAAAAATTTCTTGGACGCCAACTAATGCCCAAGTTGGTCAGCAACGGGTAGATGTTGTCGCATTTGATGAGGGTACTCCTGCAAAAGAGTCTGAGCCTTCTATTTTCTTCATTAATGTAGCAGAGGAAAACGTTGCTCCAGTGATTCAATCAAGTGCGCCAGTTGAAGCTACACCAGGTGTAGTTTACAAATATAATTTTTTCGCATCTGACGCAAATACTATATCAAATGGTGATTCCCTTAGTTTTAGTTTGGCAACACCGGATAATTCTTCACTTCCAGAAGGAATGGCAATTGACTTGGAAAATGAAGAAATATCTTGGGTGCCAACTGCAGCTCATGCTGAAAAATCATACTCAGTTATTTTAACAGTTAAGGATGATGGTATTCCATCTTATGAAAGTTCTGAGGAATTTACGATTAATGTTGGTGCGTATAATAACCCGCCGATGATTACATCTGATCCTGTGACTATCATCGAAGCAGGTGTGCCGTATATATACGATGTCATCGTTGATGAATTAGATAGTGATATTTTGACATTTAGTTTAGAAGATGCACCTGAGGGCATGTCCATTGATAAGACATCTGGTCAAATTATTTGGGACAATCATCCTATTTCGGGTAGTTATAATGTAGTGGTTGTTGTTAAAGATAATGGTGTCCCTGTTGAATCTGATACACAGACTTTTTCTGTAGGTGTAGAAGATTTGAAGCCACCAACAAAACCAGAAAATCTCGTTGCGCGTACGTGGACTGAAACTCAAATAAATTTAAATTGGAATGCATCTACAGATTTGGGGACTGGTGTATCAGGTTATCGCATTTATGAAAATGATTCTTTGGTTGGTGATGTTAATGTAAATCGTTTTGCAATTTCTGGGCGCGTTCCTGGGGTTACATATACATACACAGTAAAAGCTTACGATGTGGTTGGAAATGAGTCGTTATTGTCTGATTCATTCTCAATTGCCATAAGTAGTTTTCCTTATAGTGAAGATTTTAGTTCTGAAAATCTTGAAGAATGGCGGATTATTGATACAAATGTTGATAAAAAATTTGAAGCTAATTGGAGCATTAAAGGTGGTGAATTTGTTCAAAGCGAAGAACGGGGAGTATTTAGAAATAGAGAATCTCGGTATGCAGCGTTAGATGGTACGTACCATTTAGGTACATATGCATATTTACCAGGTTTGCAACACGTGAGTAATTATCGTTTATCTGTAGATATGACACCAATAAATGAATCAACTTATAGTTCGTCAGATGATGGACACGATATAGGGGTAATGTTTCGATATCAGAGTGATAATAATTATTATCGATTGTCTTTAAATACTGAATATGGGTTTTCACGGGTAGAACGTAAATTGGATGGTGTGTTTACAACTATTGCTAGAGATACTCGTGGTTACAGCGCTGAAGGTAAAAAAATTAAAGTTGTTGTCGAAGTGATGGATGATTTAGTTCAAATTTTTATTGACGGTGAGGCGAGGTTTGCTTTTCAAGACAGCAGTTTTGATTGGGGCGGTGTAGCTTTGTACACACAAGACGGGGCAAAATTTGACAACGTATCTCTTGATGTTAATAACATTGATCCTTCCATTGTTATTGATAAGCCTGAAGCGTTTACTGCGTTGGCAACTACAAATATTGCTGTCTCTGCTGTTGCAATGAATGTTGATGCAGGTGCTACTGTAGAATTTGATATTGATGGTGCTGGTTGTGATAATGCAGTTGAGGTTAGCAAAGGTTATTTCACTTCAACATGTGTGTCATTGAGTAGCGCTGAGCATACTGTAAATGCAGTTTTATATGACGCAACTCATACGCCACTAGATAGTGATAGTAATGAAAAGGTTGGCGCTCAAGGCGACGTTCGGATTGCATTGGGTGATAGTTTGACTAATGGTATTGCAGATACCTATAGTACAGATGCTCATTCTACAGATGGAAAAGTAATCGCTCAGCACGGTTATACCCCTATACTTCAGGGATTATTAACGAAAGCAGGCATCGGGCCGCAAATTATTTTTAATGAAGGTGTACCAGGCGATAAGACGAGAGATATTCTTGATTCGCGTATTGACTCAATCTTGGAGCGTCATCCGGGGGCGACTATTGCTCAAATTACGATTGGTACAAATGATTCCGAACCGAAAGCTGATAATGTTACGCCTAAAACCTTTAGTGGTCTTGGGAATTCCGATTGGGGAACATATAAACATTGGGCAAAACTGCTTATTAAAAAATTACGAAACGCAGGTGTTAATCCGATTTTTGCTCAAGTTCCGCCAGCACTTGATGGTGTTGATCCCGCGAATTCTAAGCGGAATGAGGTGATACAAGAGTATAACGAAGTAATTCGAGATGAACTTGGCGTTGAAATGGGGCCAGATTTGTACACATATTTTCTTGGTGCAGGTGAAAATCGAGTTAGTTTGTATGAAGATAGTAAATTACATTTCAATGGGCTTGCTTACGATATAGTGGCACGTTTGTGGGAGCATTACTTGACTGGAGGAACAGACTTACCAGCTCGAATAGATTTACCTTTAGTTTTAGAGAATATCTGTGTTCGATCTGATTCCCTAGCTTGTCAGTTACCGTTAACTTACAAACAAGATTTGATGGAAGTTGGTAGTCAATATTATATTGATAACACTGCAGTTATTAAATCGGTGCCTGGTCGATTAAAAGGTGGGGTTTGGATAAGAACAGCAAATTCGGACGTTAATAATACGAGGGAAGATTACCTGTCATTTAACGTTGATCGTGATGTAGATGTATACATAGCATATGAAGGTGCTGAGATACCTGATTGGATGGCAGGGTATGTGGATGAAGGCGTTGAGTTTAATATTGGATCTACAGTTATGCATTTGTACAAAAAGAGTTTTTCGTATCAAGTTGATACGTCTGCCGATGGCACAATACAACTGGGAGGGAATTTAGCTACTGGTGCAGTTGATGCAGTTACAAATTATGCGGTAATCGTAAATGCACAATAAGCTAATAGACTAAAAACCTTAAGCTTAGTTGTATTAAAGAATTGGGTCATGAAAATGGCCTAATTCTTTTCTATTTTAGGGTGCTGATATTTGGCGCAGTCGATTGTAAATTGTCTAGAAATTTTATTGGAGTTGCTATAGTTATGGAATCCCATAGGCCGTTAGTCACAATTGGTATACCGACATATAACCGGGCGAGTGGTAGGTTGGGAGCCGCTCTAGATTGTGCTTTAGATCAGACTTATGAAAATATAGAAATTGTTGTTGCGGACAATTGTTCTACAGATAATACGGAGGAAGTGGTTGAATCTTATAATAATGATAAAATTCAATATATACGTCATGAATCAAATATTGGTCCTATTAATAACTTTAATTCCTGTTTAGATTATGCTAATGGTGATTATTTTTTGCTCTTTCATGATGATGATGCAATTGATAAAGACTTTATCGAATGCTGTATTAATGCTGTTAAAGGGCACGAGAATGTTGGTTTGATTCGTACAGGCATTCGATTGATTGATGGGGAGGATAATGTAATTCGAGAAGCACCAAATCATGCTGGCAAGTTAAGTGCTGCAGAATATATTTCTTTATGGTTAAACCGAAAAACATCTTTTTATTTACCCTGTACCTTATTTAATACAGAAAGATTAAAGGAAGTAGGAGGTGTTCGATCGCCACATGATATGTTTTGCGATGTGTTTGCAGTTGTAAAATTGGTTGCAAAATATGAACGAGTCGACATTAGTGATGTAAAAGCATCTTTTCGTCGTCATGATGAAAATTTTGGGTCTTCTTCTAGAGTGCAACTTTGGTGTGATGATAGTCTTAAGCTTTTGGAGTTGATCTGTAATTTGTTTCCGGATAAGAGTGACAAACTGAGAAAAGAAGGACTTATTTATTTTTGTTTAAAGAATTATGATCAAGTACGATCAATGAATGCTACATTATTGAAAAGAACCTTAATGTATTTTAAAATGCGCAAAGCGTTTCAGGCTGCAGCTCCATTATGGGCATATTATCGGCGACATGAAATTCGTCCAATCTTGAGTTCGGTAAAAAGAAAAATATTGGGGTGATATCAACAAATATTAAGTGCGATATTTAACAACTTTTGCTGGATTGCCTATTGCAATTCCGTTTTTAGGAATATCTTTGGTAACCACAGATCCTGCTCCTACAACAGCTCCCCTCCCAATAGTTACTCCACTTAGTATAATTGCCCCTGTTCCAATCCAGGCCTCATCGTGGATAGTTATTGGTCCCTTAGTTGAGACTGCTTGTTCATGAATGGGTATATTAAGTTTGGTTCCGTGATCATATGAATATAGAGCGCAGTTTGCAGCAATCATCACTTGTTTGCCTATCACTACGTCAGCATGGTATGCGTTTATTTGGCATCTTGGGTGAATGCTAGACTTTTCACCGATGTGAATATTCCCGCCTTTTCCGTTTTCTAGTATAGTATTTCGATATATTCTAACTCGATCATCAATTTTTATATAACCTCCACCTGTATTTTTATAAACTAAACAATGATCATCAATAAATACTTTATTGGTTAGCTGAAGATCGTTGTGAAAAATTGATGCTTTGGTTGAAATATAACTGTTATTTCTTATTCTAGCTAATACTTCTCTTGAGTAATGTGGTGGTGTACCCCAGGTAGCCAGAGTAGTAGCGAATTTTCCTATTTTTGTGGTTCCAGCAAAGCGCATCCAGAATCGTTGCCAGTGGTGTAATGCAGATGTTTTTTTCTTTACGTTCATTTTGGTTATTTTTTGTATTACGTTATGATTTGGTAAGAGACTGATAAGTGGAGATTAGTTTGTCTGTCAAATTGGTTATGTCAAAATCAGTTTCAATTTTTTCTCTCGCTGCCACGCTAATTTTTGGCCAAATTTCCGTGTTATTGCAAAGATAAGCAATTTTTTTTGCCAGCGCTGCGCTGTCTTTTTCGGGTACTAGGTATCCTGAAATACCATTATCTATAAGTTCAGGTATACCACTGTGTTCAGTAGCTATAACTGGTAAGCCTTGGGCCATTGCTTCTTTTACTGCGTTCGGAATGCCTTCTTTTTCTCCATTTTGTGCGGTAATGCTAGGGGCGAGAAAAATATGTGCGGAATCTAATTTATCTTTTACGTCAGTGTGACTTTTCCAGCCTAATAGTCTGATGTGATTTGAGATACCTAATTCTTCAATTTGTTTTTGCAAATCATCTCTAAGTTCACCTTCACCAATAATTTCATAAGATAGATTAAATCCTTGGTTCAATAACGTACTAACTGATTCTATCGCGTATTTTAAACCTTTCATTTCAGTGAGTCGTGCAGTGCTAAGAAGTTTAATCTTTGAGTTTACCAATGGTTTTCTTTTACTAAATTGAAATTTATTACAGTTAATTCCAGAATGAATAATTGTTATTTTATTATCGTCACACCCTGCTTTTAAAAGTAATTTTTTTAAAGAATTACTGACTGGGAGAAATGCATTGGTATGCCGGATTAAATTGTTATAGTCATTTTTAGCAATTTCTTTATTCTGTGTTATGTCATGTCCTCGAATTGATACAACTAGTTTTCCTTGTAACGCGCCAACCTGGATAAGTTGTAATGCCATGGGAGCAACAGTTGCAAATTGGCAGTGGATTATATCGTATTTTTTAACACCCGACTTGAAAAAAGGTAGTGCATTAAAATATAGCTTTAGTGCTGGTTTATACTTAGAAATATTGAATAGCCTAAGAAGCATTATTGGTCGTCGCCAAGCAGAGTATTTAATTATCGTTTTAGGGACTTTTTTCAGTTTATTCGATCTATTTCCGAATTCATTTGGTAGATATGTGACTCGATCGAGCAAGCTGTTTTTATGTACTTCTTCATGAATGATTTCTAAGTCAATCTTTCTCAATGCATAAATATCTACTTGATGGCCCTGTTCAATAATGCCATTAATTTGACTAAGGACAAATGTTTGGGTCATCGAGGGAAAGTCATTTAGTATGTAGGCGATTTTCAAAGTTAATTCCAGGGTTCTATTATCAAAATTCTTATTGATGGGCGATATATTGCATTATATATTGTTAAAATCAACTGGTTTGCTTTTTGCTCGCTGTTTTAAATTATTGATAATAGTATATAAGAGTTTGACGTTTAATAAAATGTTGTTCTACCGTTATGACGTGTTCACTAATTTTATCAGAATCAAGTGTGTTGAGGATAAGTCGTTAATCTTATCATGACTTTATGATAGTCTGCTGTTTATGCAATTGTTGTAAAACAGTTTTTATGTTGGGGTTTGAAATGTTAAATAAACTTATTCGAAGAATACGAAGAAAAGTCTTTGGTATTCCTATTAAAATCAATAAGGAGGAGTATTCGCTTAATTTTGAGAAAGCTGAAATTACTGATCATGCTTATAAAGTAGCTAGAACTATTCGAGGTGGAAATAGAGGGGCTGGTGTTCTTATACATGGTGTTATGCCTCGGTCAGGCACGGTTTTCACGGGTGAATTGCTAAATTTACACCCTGATTTACATGGATTTCCAAATAACATTTATGAGGTCCCTTTTTTACGATTAACGGGCGACATTAAGTCTACACAGGAAGCTTTTTTTAATTCTTATAAACGGAATAGGGAACAAATGGGTGAAAGTGATTTTTTACCCATTTTTGGCGCATCATTGATGGCATATTTAACTGCATATATTCCGAGCAACAAGCGTTTGCTAATTAAAGTTCCGGATGTTCGATATCTAAATTACTTTAAAGATGTTTTTCCTGGAGAAAACCTTTTAATTTTAATGCGGGATGGTCGAGATATTGTTAGTTCTACTTTAAAAACCTGGCCTGAAAGAAAATTTCCAGAAGTTTGTGAGCGATGGGATCTTAGTACTAAGATGGCTCTAAAATGTAAAGAGCTTTATAGAAATAGTGAAAACGGGTTTTTATTAGCTAGATTTGAAGATGTGGTAGCCGACCCAAAGACATTTGTTTTAGAGGCATGTGCTTGTTTTAACCTTGATTCAACTTTGTATCCATTTGATAAAATTGATGAAATTCAAGTCGTTGGTTCTTCTACTCAAAAAAAAGACGGAAAGGCGACTTGGAGTGGAATGGAAAAAACAAAGGACTTTAACCCGGTTGGAAGGTGGTCTTCGTGGTCAGAGTATGAAAAAGCTACTTTTAAAAAAATTGCAGGTGAAACTTTAATTAAGTCTGGGTATTGCGATAATTTGGATTGGTAGTTTGGATGTTTGTAATACAAAAATGATCAAACCTAACTATTTTGATCATTAATTAATCCGGTTTTATTCGTGTGTTTGTGTAGTACATTTCAATATAATATGAAAATCTAAATAAACGTAGACTACAATTTATCTATCTTTTGCCGTGCGTTATTAGTAAGGCTATAAATCAATTACGCTTATGTTCTAAAAATAAAGACTGATAAAGCTCGGAGATAACGTGCATCTAATTTTCTTGTAATTTGACTTAGGCATTAACTCTGATTTTACGATTTTGGTTTGTTATTTTGTCTTGGCAATTATATACACATGAAAAATTTTAATATGGGAGCTTGAGTGTTTATTTCGATTAGCTATTCGTGTTTTCTTTTATTAATGATTTTAAACTTGCGGTTATCTGAGGGCTTTAACTATTCATGAATGAAATTGAGAAAGCTTCAGTAAATTTGATTACAATGAGAATGTCGAATCATGCTAGTCATTCTGGGTATGATAGATTAATTGATTTTGTAAAATCAAATAAAGTGTATGGAGATCGCGATCAGTCCTTGGTTTCTAGAGGGGTAGTTAAAGGTTTGAAGTCTTATGTTGGGAGGTCTAATCTTAATTGGTATAATCGAAGTAGTCTGATTGAAGAAATTAGTGCTGGTTTTGGTTGGCTAGCCAATAGTAATCAGGTATTTCATTTTTTATATGGCGAAAATTCTTACAGATACCTTGGGAATTTAAAAAAAATAAAAAATAAAAATTCTATTGTTTGTACCTATCATACACCTCCAAATAGATTTCAAGAAGTTGTTCGTGAAAACCGGCATTTAAAACAACTAGATGCCATAGTTACAGTTTCTCAGATGCAACTTGAGTATTTGTCTCAGTACACTGGACGTGATAGAACTTTTTTTGTACCTCATGGTATTGATGTGGAATACTTTGTTCCAGGCAAACCAATGATAGAAGCTGAGAGGCCATTAAAATGTTTGTTTGTAGGCAGCCATATGCGAGATGTAGAAACACTCGTTAAAGCGGCAGATTTGTTACATGACTGGGGAGAAAATTGCGAAATAGTTGCCGTGACTGCATTGAGGAATAAGGATACCATTGAAAAATCCAAAAGCATTAATTTGCGAATGGGTGTTGATGATAATGAACTTTTATCGCTTTATCAGACATCAGACTTGTTAATGTTACCTTTATTGGATGCTACGGCTAACAATAGCATTTTAGAGGCGCTAGCTTGTGGATTACCCATTGTAAGTACAGATCTTGATGGTATTCAGGATTATGTGAATGAAAAGTGTGCCATTTTGGTGAAAATGAAGGATGCAAAAGGCTTAGCTGAAGCAGTTGTTCAGTTATCTCGGGATGCTTCATTGCGTCAAAAAATGGGAATATCGAGTCGCGAGCAATCAATGATTTTTAGTTGGCAAAATGTAGCAGAAAAAATGAACGACATATATAAGTTAGTAGGTAAGTAAAGTCATTCTGATTCGGGCTTAGAATACAGAATTACGCTTGAAATGAAGTAATGGGAAAGGAACAATCATGAGAATGACGTTTATTGTTGGCACTGGTCGTTGTGGGTCGACACTTTTACACGAAATTATAGCAAAACATAAAGATGCTAGTTTTTTTACAGATTTTGAAGATAAATATAGGAAGTTTAATTTTTTAGGTAAGTGGGGAAGTACTTTTTATAGAAATAATCATCTTACATTCACAAAAAAAGGTAAAAACCGTTTTATTCCTACCGAAGGCTATCGACTAATTTCTCGAAAAGTTTCTCCGATTTATGTTCGTCCTTGTAGAGACTTAACCGCAGATGACGTTTCGCCGTGGTTGAAGGATAAGTTTACCAGATTTTTTAATCAAAGCTATCAGAAATATGGAAAACCGGTTTTCACTCATAAGTACACAGGTTGGTCTCGAATTGGTTTTTTTTCTACTATTTTTCCCGAAGCAAAATTTGTTCATATAGTCCGTGATGGGAGAGCCGTAGCAAATTCTTGGCTACAAATGACGTGGTGGGGAGGATATGAAGGACCTGAAAACTGGTTGTGGGGTGAGCTTTCTGATTCTCAAATCGATCAATGGAAGAAAGATGATTTCTCATATGCTACGTTGGCTGGCTTGGGTTGGAATATATTAATGGATTCGTATGACAAAAGTAGCCAGATGTTGAGTAATGATAAATATCTTGTTATTAGATATGAGGATTTTTTAAATGAACCGGAAGAGTACATAAGAAAAATATTGGATTTTTCAGAATTAGACTGGTCAAATGATTTTAAGCACCAATTTAAAAAATTTACAGTTCGAAAGGGTAGGGCTAAAGCATTTGAAAATGACTTAAACAGTAAGCAATTGGAAGACCTTAATAATTGTATTTCAGATAAGCTCATCAAGTATGGATATCAATAATCATTTTTTTGGGAGAATATTTTGGCTTTAAGTAATATGTTCAAAGGAAAAAAATGAATATTGTATTATATATTAATAGTTTTCTGCCGCAGATTGGTGGTAGAGAAATGGTTGTACATCATTTAGCTCGAAGTTATAAAGAAATGGGACACAGTGTTAGAGTGATAGGCCCTGCTGGTTGGTCTCAGAATAATGCTGTAGATTTCGGATATCCAGTATATCGCTATCCTTCAATTGGATTTAGTGAAGGATGGCGTGAAACTCAATTTGATAATTTTACAAACATTCCAAAGAGGGCAACTTTAAGAACTAAACTTCATGAATTCATTAAATTGAGTGAGCTGTATTTGGATATCGTTTTACGTGGCGGCGACTTGATTCATGCACACAATACTTATCCTACAGGATACTTAGCGGGTCATCTTCATCGTTTAAAAAAAATCCCATTAGTGATAACACCCCATGGTGAAGATATTCATGTTATACCTGAAATGAAATTTGGCTTGCGATTGAATCCAGTTTTACAGCCAAAGATTCTAGAAGCTGTAAATGAGGCTGATGCTGTTACGGCTATTAGTGCCAGTATTGAATCATCATTATTAGATGCTGGAGCACCTTCAGAGAAAATACATGCAATTCCAAATGGAGTTGATGTGGAAAGATTTGAACAATTAGGTTTACCGGATGCGTTTGAGTATTTAGGTGTGAAAAATGATTCTAAGTTGATTGTAACCATCGGTAATTATCACCCGCGCAAGGGCCAGGAATTTCTAATTCGTGCTATGCCAAAAATATTGTCTCGACATGATACCGCAAAACTTGTAATCATTGGGCGAGGGCAAGAACCACTTCAAACAGTTGTTGATGAACTTAACCTAGCTGATAGTGTTATTTTAGCAGGTATAATTCCAGTGCCAGTTACATTGTCGGCTTTAGATGATACGTTAGCTTCTATTTTAACTTCAAGTCATATTTATGTATCAGCTGGAATGGATGAAGGAGCCGAAGGGCTTTCTCTTGCTTTATTAGAAGCAATGGCAGCTAGCTTACCCATTGTCGCAACAGATATTTCTGGTAATCGAGATATTGTTGAGGAAGGCATAAATGGTTGTTTAGTTCCCCCTGCTGATTCTTCTGGGTTGGCTGAAGCAATAAATAATTTACTGTCAAATGAATCGGCTCGTGAAACTCAGTCCCTTAATGCAAAAAATACGGCTTTGAAATATCATTGGCGAGAAATAGCTAAACAGTATTTAGATACTTATAATAATGTAATTGAAAAATCTGTAGAGAAGTAATTTTAAATATATTTAATTTATAATTTGAACCGGAACGAATGGAAAAAAAATTCACAAATCAGAAAGTTATTAAAACTTGGCCGCAATTTGCTCGATATGTTAGGTCTCAGGGTTGTCATCTTTTAAAGCGTTTGGATGAGTTTCCTGGTGCAGTTTTAATTACTGGATGTCAGCGATCTGGTGGGACTATGCTAGCCCGTATTGTTACAAATAGTGATGGAATGGAAAGCTATTCTTGGGGGGCTGATGATGAGCTAGATGCTGGTTTAGTGTTGTCAGGTTATGTAAATCAATCTAACGAAGGAAGGTTTTGTTTTCAGACTACATATTTAAATGAGTGTGTGCATGAATATTTTGAACATGGAAGTCAATTTAAAGTAATCTGGATGTTAAGAAATCCTTCTTCAGTTGTTTATTCAATGGTTTATAATTGGAGCCGTTTTGCATTAAATGAGTTATTTGTAGCTTGTGGTGAGGAATGGCTTACTAGTCCTTACAAAGAGAGATATGATAAAT
>Ga0316207_10004748_pt1 | contig 11606 bp, 12 predicted proteins | sample 6weekpyrite_MG_FD_204943 | JGI IMG/M metagenome (GOLD analysis project Ga0316207, IMG submission 204943) | Microbial mat bacterial communities from mineral coupon in-situ incubated in ocean water Damariscotta River, Maine, United States -... | ecosystem: Environmental > Aquatic > Marine >...
CCCAGATTGTAGGAAATATAGAAAAAAATGAAATCAATAAGATAGGCTTTTATAATGATTTTGACGTGGAGTTTGCTCCTAATCGCGTAGTTTCATTTACGCCATCAATGAGAGAAGATCTTGGCGAGACACTACCCTTTGAGGTTGAGACCAATGGTTTTTCAGAAAACTATACAAAATTTTCATTTATATCAAAACAGACAGGTGAAGTGATATTTAAAGGTTCTATTTACCTTCGCGGAGCAAGAGTTGTAAAAATAGAGAATAGTTTTTATTTAATAAGCATAGTTCAGGTGAATCATAATAAAGAAGATGATCCGTATGCCAAGATATATGTGGCAGAAATAAAAGTTAGATTGAAATAATGTACTGAAAAATATGCGGGCAACAAGGGAATAATGAGGTGAATAGGGCGATTTTTTTGCCAATAAAAGATTATAGCGTATTTCTAATAATCATCATGCTGTTGCCATTTGAGGTTCACAGTGGCCTTTTGAATGGCTTATCAAAATTAACAAAGGCTGTTAAAGATACTGATATTAATGTTCCGATAAGCAAGGTTGACATGCCAGAGGAGTTCAAAGGGCTAACAACTGAAACCATAAAAATGGATGCAAATGGAAATTTGGTCGTTATTCATGCTGATGGGTCGAGAACACCATTACAACTATTTAATAAAGCCAATAACAGCAACAAAGTACTCATTATCAGTGAATATGATCTTCCTCAAAATTTAAAGACACTAGATACGATTCCAAAGAAGATACCTCTATTTATAAAAGATAAAGCAAACAAGCTCTATGAAATAAAGCGTGACGGTGGCTATAAGCTAAAATTTAAAAATCTAGAAATTAAAGTCAGTGATAAAGAGACGCTAAGAGATGCATTTTGGTTTTTAAAAAAACCATCACATAAAAAACACCCAAGGTTAATACAACTGACTAATTCAAATGAAGAACTGGCCATAAAACAATATAGACATAATCCAGGAATTGAAAAAGCAGATATCAGTCATCTGATGAATACAATCAGCAGAATGACTAATCAATCACTAATACTGGCAGCAAAAGTGAAAAATGGCAGGCTGTATACTGATAATAGTGAAGTCAGTATAAAAATGAGTGAAATAAAAAAAGTTGCTGTAGAAAATGATTTACAACTGACGATCATATCATCAGATAACACGCATAAGGCATTAAGTAACATAAGCAGAAAAGTAAAATCAGAATATAAAGATGGAAAGATACAGTATCAGACAAATGCGGAATTCTTAAATAAGATAGCTGAAGCGAGTGAGACAAAGCTGATAGAAATATCCGTGACAGAAAGAGTTGATAGTCAGCTTGTAGTGCAGTGGATTAATAGAGAGCATGAGCTGTTAGCAGAAAAATATAGTTCACCACAAATAAAGACGATTCCCTTTCATGTGACCCTCCATTCAATCAGCATTATACAGCCTGATAGAGAACGACAGAAAGAACTGGATGCGAGAATAATCGAAAATGTAAATTCATGGTTGCAGTTTTATATTATTAGCTCAACAGTATTAGGATTTATTGCAATAGGAACAAGCTGGCGTTTGTGGAAAAAAATTTGGCAGCCAGAGAAGCCTTTAGATTCAAGATGGAATGTCAGCTACTATCTTTTATTAATATTACATCGGCTGATATTTCTAATACTGCATTTGCCATTATTAGGCTTATTTAGCTTTATATGGATGGTTATTTATATGAGTTACAGAATCATTAACTATAGTTTAATAATACCAATTGTATGGATAACTTGTGCACTCAGATCGATGGTGAGAAGAATAGCAAGTCAGGGTTAATATATTACCAGGGATGAAGAGAATGCTTGGAATAAAAAGAATACTTTTATGGCAGGGATGGGATACAGCCAGAGGCATGAGGCTGGTGATGTTATTGACTCTGTTTAGTTATTTGCTAGCTACTATAGTGATATTCATATTAATAGCATCAGGAAATCAATGCAGGGCGTAGTGACAATGTATCTTTCATTATCATCTGTCGCCGCCGCAGCAATAGGATTCTATACAGGAAAATCGTTTACGACAAATGCATTAAAAATAGGAATGAGAAGAAGGTATAAACATGGTCGTGGTGAGAGACGTTTAGTGAAAAAACATAGATAAAAAGGAATTGATATTGAAGTAATAAAAGAATTAATAGTATGGTTAGAGGGCGATATAGCAAGAGCAAGAAAGATAATGTTATTTAGTACAGTTTTTGTATATTTATCAATAACTATAGCAGTACTTATATTGGTAGGATTTGGTCGGCCTATGGATATGTTTAAAGAGTATTATTATGCATTTTCAACAGTAGCAGCAACGGCAATAGGTTTTTATACAGGCACGAATTCAAAAAAAGACAAATGAAAATAATGATTAAAAATTATTATTTGTATGTGAAGAGAAAAGGATTAAAAATTAAGATACGGTAGCAAGGTGTAGTGATAAATAAAAGCCATAAAATTGTCTTTTTAATAATGCTATATCTGATATTTACAGGGAATGCAAATGCAAATGCAAAAGATAGGCCGGTTGCATGTGTTTACAACTGTGAAGTCATTATGCAAATGTGCTTGGAGAAACGGTAAGTAAAGTTATTGCCTATTCAAATTGTAATAACAAGTGTGTTGATTATACGATTAACAGAGTGAATCGCGTTTTCTCAGGTATTAAGTGGAAATGTGTGGAATTCGTAAGACGCTGGTTGTTGGTTAATTAATTATAGCTTAGTGTTTAATAGTGTTAATACAGCAGCAGATACACGAATATAAAGAACCGGGTTTTGGTGATAAAGTAGCAGTTAACTCATATAAAAATGACGCTAATAAACTACCAGAAAAAGGAGATCTATTGATATACAATAGAAAGTTATTTACAACGGATCATGTAGCTGTTGTGGAGTCAACTGTTAGAATAAATAATGTAGTATATGTTGCTGAGTAGAATTTTAGAAACAAAAAATGGCCATCAAATTACAGCCGTGCTGTATCATTTAATAAAAAAGATGGTGAATACTGGGTGCAGGACAAATTCATAATTGGCTGGAAAAGTATAAATAAACGGTGAATTAAAAGCGGAAATATACAATGATTATAAAAAGACTAATAAATACCATTCTATGCCTGATACTGTTGTCATCTTGTGCAACACATTCATTATGGAATAGTTCAAACAGATATTCGGAGAGGGTGAAAGGGTTTTTAATTACCAAGAGCGGAGATAAGATGGTAGTAATTGGGGATAAATATCATTACGTCTTTCCTGTGAATTTGGAATTAAAAAATATAATGATATCTAAAAAAAGGAAGCTGATAAAACCACGCTTTACAAATTTTAAAGTGGATGAAAATAACAAAATATCAGGTAACTTTCATTTGCATTTTTATGCAAAGTTTGAAGATGATAGCGAATGGCTTGAAGATTTAGGATTTAGTATCAGGCGTGTAACTAAGCATGGTAATACATCATATGTGTATAGGGGAAAATTAGATGGCAAACGATACAAAGCAGATAAGAAAGTAAATATAAAAGAGTCATTCAGAAGGTCGTACCGCTTGTCTATTGCAGAGCCTGAGGGTGGTGCGGAGACGATTAAGAAAGTACTCGCCACACCTGTGACACTAACTGTTGATGGCCTGTTGCTGATTGGGGGCGCAGTTTTATCGTCGATGTTTATATTTACAAAAGCAATTAAGAATTAGATGAAATGTCAGTAAAATTACGAACGATTGTCACTATATAATATAAAAGAGAGTGCTATTTAAGGAAGGAATTTTTATGGATTGGCCAATAGTAATTGCTGTGCTTATCGCTTCTTATTTTGTTTTCCGTTATCTAAAGAATGAAAGACAAAATCAACAGCTCGCATATATTCAAAAATTTCATTTCAATCAGGCTATAAAAAGCAAGATGTTAGAAAAGTACCCTGAGCTTACGCCTGAGCAGATGCATAAAGTATTTAAGGCGCTGCGCGATTATTTCTGGATGTGTAATAAAGCAAAGCGAAAGATGGTGGCAATGCCATCGCAGGTAGTAGATGATGCCTGGCATGAATTTATACTGTGCACACGTGACTATAAGGCATTTAGCAAAAAAGCAATCGGCAGGTTTTTACATCACACACCAACCGAGGCGATGAAAACACCCACTTTGGCGCAGGAAGGGATTAAGCGAGCATGGCGACTGGCATGTGCTAAAGAAAATATCAATCCTCGAGCGCCGTCGAAGCTGCCACTTATTTTTGCAATAGATGATTTGCTAGGAATCAAGGACGGATTTAAATATTCATTAAACTGTAAGGATAAAAACTCACCGGCTTATGGCAGTGGCTATTGTGCCGGACATATTGGCTGTAGTTCTGGTTGTAGTGGTGATTCAGGTTCCAGTAGCAGTGATTCGGGTGGATTATTTGATTCATCATGCTCAAGTGGTTCTGATTGTGGTGGAGGCTGTGGAGGTGATTAAATATATTAATCATTGAAATTAGTGAAATATTTATATTAAACACTTGTTGATAAGTGAAAATAATAAAAAGAGGAACTGAAATGAAAGGATATAGATTGCTAGCTATTGTCGGCCTGTTATCATTAACTGCATGTGTTGGCACAATCCAGCCTATGACTAAACAACAGGCTGATACTCTGAGGCAGGGTACAACCGCAATAGCATTTTTTGATAAAAGTAAAAAAATTAATTATCTGGAAGATGTTTATCGTGTTCTCGCAATTACACAGAATGGCTCAAGTTCATCATACAAGGGTGTCTGGGACAGTAATACCATGATTACTGATGCGCATGTAAAAGGGTTCAGGGGTTACGGTGTAAATGCAAAATCAGCATTTAAAGTATTAGGTAAAAATGACCTTGTAAAAATAGAGGCAGACAATAAAAGAATATTTACTGGAGCACATGCTGCCGAAGGAGTAACACATAAACTTGATGCAAGTGTAAGAAAGGCGCTATTAAAAAACAAGATTGAAAATCTTATTTTATTTGACTGGCATGGATTTACATTGCATATAAAGACGCTTGGACTTGATGCACAGGAAAAATTTCATTTCAATTTTAAGATCTTTAACGTTCCTTCTGGGAAAATGCTGTTTCAGGGTTTTACTAATTCACTGGAAACGGTTGATCTTGGAAAACAAAGTGGTAAAGCGTATTTAGAAAGAAAAGGTCTTGCAAACCTGAAAGCGGATATAAAACGCATGATTAATAACCGCTATACTGTTTCAAAAGGCAGTATCGGTCATGTGATTGGTCTTAAGGCGTCTAAATAGTATTCAAGTCTTAATGAGGCATTTTTGTGAAAAAGTCATTAAATATATTATTACTAATTGTATCTATCTTGCTGACTATTACAGGCTGTAATAAATCTGCGATTGGCGTCGCATCAAATTATAAACAGGGTAACTTTATTGTCGGTAAAACAACGAAGATGGAAATTATAGATCATCTTGGCCTACCTCAGAATGTAGAAAGGGATAAGCAAGGCTTTGAGCATTTACTATATTTAGGTGGTGAACAGCACCTTGGCCGTTGTGAATACTGCACACATGCAGTTGGCAGCAGTTTTGTGCCAGCCATCAAAGATAAGGTAGCTGATCATAATGGTGCAGAATATATCATCGACAAGAAAGGGGTATTGATGAAAAAGCTGGAGTCGTCACGACAGAAACAGTGATTATAAACGGATTATTCTGAAAAGCCTGACTATAACTTCTTATAGTCAGGCAGTTGGTTTATTTAGAAATCAGCATAGGGGTGCCATCAAAACGGTTAAAGCTAAAGCCTTCAAAGTTTTCATTATATGTTTTCACTAGCTCGCGCAGTACAGAAATAGCAAATTCTTCGCCAAGTACAACGCCTAAGTCACCATCTGTACGAAAGTGAACGCCGGCAATATCACGACCTAGCGATATATTGCTAGCCAGTTTGTTGAGTTCACCTTCAATAGTTAATGCTGGGCCCTGGTATGGCAGTAGCGACTTACCATCACTACTGGTCATAACAGGATTTGGAATAACATAGTCACCATTGAAAAATGCCTTTAACATCGTAACCGCTGCTCCGGCCATAACTGCGTGTCCTGCCGGGTAGGTAGGATGGAGCGGGCTGCCTTTAGGCGTTGCCGTAGGCAGTAGGTAAGTACCATTTGCAGTGAATACTTTATCAAGTGCAGATGAAGTAAGCACGTCACTATGTATTGGGTAATCAATATTCTCATTGCTTAAATGGTTATGAACTCGTGCAAAAAAAACTTCAGGTCTTGCCCGACGATGTACCAGCCATTTCTGGAACCAGGCAACATTTTGAGAGCTCATGGAAACCCGAGAAAGTAGATCTACGGCATGATTGTTTCCAAATAACGGGCTTCTGTCCTGCGTTGTGCCTTTATACGGATCATTTTTATCATAAGCGGCAGAACCGAAGTTACGCATAATCTGTGCAGCATTTAAATAGGCCTGATTGATAAAGTCTTTTAAAACATATTGCGCCATCGCACGACCATTGTATAAATAGCGTGGTTCGTCCTCAAAAGTAACCGTAGTAATACCTGACGGGCTTCCTCCATTCTGAATGCGTAACCACTCACTGTAATTGGTCATGTGATCATTACCGGCAACAGGCACTTTATATTTTTGCTGGAGTGTAGAGGCTCCGTAAGGAACATCCATCAATAAAAATTGTGAAATATAGGGACCAGTTGTTTCACCAGCAGCAACACCACGGAATAAAGACTGTGAAGTAATTTGATTGTTGATTTTAGGACCACGGTAGTCGCTCATTGTATTCATATCAGAAACAGCATCTGAAATTAAATGATTACTGCCGTAGTCAGAGAAAGGCACATCCCTGGTTAAGGCCTGCCACATGACTTCGATTGCATCAGACGCTTGCCATGCACTGCTAAACTGTGGTGCAGCAGGCATGCTAAATGAATGTGGGTCTTTACCCTCCATCAGAAAAGCGTAAGCGGCTTGTGGGTTACGTAAACCTTTACCCCCAATCGTACCCTTAGGGATGGCTTCAAAGTCATCATGTTCACCAGAGCGAAGTGCGGTTAATAATGCCTGATAAGCCGGTTCATCAACAAGGCCCAGTTCATCATGAGGGAGACCTTTTGTGTAGCTGTTAAGGTGTCGGTTAAACCGAAGTTCATCGCCGTTATCAGGATGAGCAGGTAATGGTTCTAAAAAGTTTCTCCAGGCTGCTCGCGAACGTAGTTTAAATGCTTTGAATGCACGATCAATGCTTGTTGTTGCAGCTGACGGACCAGCAAGTGCGCCTGAAGAGAACATGACCGGTCCAAGAAGAGAAGCGGAAAGAATTGCTGATGATATAAAAGAACTTTTAACACTCCTGCTGTTTCTCGATAAATTTATTATATTTTTCATCTAATACTCCTGTAAGTATATTTATTATTTTTTTTTGCACAGAGAAATTATCGTATGAAAAATATCATTGCAAGGTAATTACTGGATTGAGAAAGAAATAGTTAAAACACAGATAGTAGATTAGGTAAATACCCTGAATATTACAGTCTTGAATGTGTGTTTTGATACAAATATTTATTAAGAATTAAATAATCACTATATTTTCATAAAGAATAAATTTAAAAAATATTAGGCTTTAACAGCGGTTATGTATGTGCTGTATATTAGTCAGCTTTAATTCATTAAGTGAGGAATTCATGTTATTTTGAGGAGATGGAGCCTGGATAGAGCCACTTACATTTACAGGATTTTTATAGCCTTCAGTTTTATATTTTCCTTTAAATTCAGCCGGAGTCCATATCCAGTAAAGCTGTCCGTTACAAGTTTGAAATAAAGACTGTTCAAAGCCATAAATCCAGTAACCGTTTAACGTGACAGCCGCACTGTTGTTTGAAAGCAGAAAAGAGAACAAAAAAATAAAGCGTAGAATGTTTTTATTCAAAATTAATCACGTACCATTTGTTTCGATATTTTAGCTTTTGATTCTGCGCCGGATAATAGTTCAATCAGGTGTAAGGCAAAATCCATGGCAGTGCCAGGGCCTCTTGAAGTGAGGATGTTACCGTCCTCAACAATGGCTTCTTCTGTAATCTCTGTATTATCGAGATTAAGTGAAGATAAAACATTAGGGAAACTAGTGGCTTTTTTATTTTTCAGTAGCCCGGCTTTTACCAGCACCATTGGCGCTGCACAAATAGCAGCAACCGTTTTATTATTTTCAGATTGTTTTTTGATTAACTGAATAATGCGTTCATCATCACGTAAGTTGTCAGCACCCGGAAGTCCGCCGGGTAAAACAATTAAATCAAATTCGTCATCTAAAATCTGTTCAAGTGTGGTGTCCGGGATAATTACGGTTTTCCGTGAACAGATGACGGCTTTGTCATCAAGCCCTGCCGTGATAACTGTAATATCGGCTCGTCTTAGCAGGTCGATAAGGGTAACGGCTTCAAGTTCTTCACAGCCCTGAGCCAGAGGTATTAATACTTTTTTCATCAGACTTCTCCGAAAAGAGATGCTTTATTATAGAGCAAAAAAAAGCCGGCGATATATCTTGCCGGCCTTTTAATGTAGCGACTAAGACTTTATTTTTGACTAAAGATAGACAGCCCTTTAAGCAGATTCAGTGCTTCATAAAGCTGATAATCAGTGCTGGATAATGGTTTTTTCTCTTTATCCTTTTTATCCGATTTGGATTTTGCTGATTTGTTGTCTTTAGCTTTTCCTTTCTCACCTTTTGGATTAGAAAGGTGACCAGATAAATCGGCTTCTTTAACCGAACTAATTGTGTTTTCGTCCAGTCGCGTGATCTTAACGCGATCAAGTTTGATATCAGGTTCAATACCTTGTGCCTGAATCGAGCGACCACTCGGTGTGAAGTAACGAGCCGTGGTCATTTTAATCGCGCCACCGGCAGGTAGTTCCTGAATGGTTTGTACAGAACCTTTACCAAATGACTTGGTGCCCAGAATGATACCGCGCTTATGGTCCTGTAATGCACCGGCAACGATCTCTGATGCAGAAGCCGAGCCGCCGTTAATCAATACGATTAATGGTGCGCCTTCAAGCACATCGCCCGGCTTAGCACTGAATTCCATATAGGAGTTTTCAATACGGCCTTCGGTATAAACGATCTTGCCTTTATTAAGGAACAGGTCACTGACTTCAGCGGCGGCATTTAAAACGCCACCCGGATTGTTTCTCAGATCAAGAATCAAACCTTTTAAGTCGTTTTTGTTTTCTTTGCGCAGCGTTTTGATGGCATCCAGTAGTTGCGAGCCGGTTTTTGACTGGAAGCTGCTGATACGAACATAACCATAATTAGGCTCAAGCATACGCTTTTTAACGCTTTTAACTTTGATGATATCGCGCGTGATCGTAACAGTGAAAGGCTTGTCTTTACCGATGCGGACGACGGTTAATACAATGTCAGAACCGGGTTCACCGCGCATCAGTTTAACGGCTGCATCCAATGACATGCCCTTAACTGGCTTATCATCGAGCTTAATGATCAGATCACCTGCTTCCATGCCGGCACGGTAGGCAGGCGTGTCATCGATAGGTGAGATGACTTTAACAAAGCCATCTTCATCCATACCGACCTGAATGCCAAGGCCACCAAATTGTCCTGTGGTACCAATACGTAATTCCTGATATTGGGTCGGATCAAGGTAAGATGAATGCGGATCAAGCCCGCTTAACATGCCGCGAATAGCATGTGTTAATAAAGTTTTATCATCGACCTTCTCAACATAGTCTGCTTTTATCTTGGCGAAGATATTGGTGAAGTTCTGTAGCTGAGCCAAAGGCAGAGATAATTCTGTTTTTACTGCCGTGCGTTCGGCCATTACGCCATCTGTGACAGTGAGTGCAACACCTGCAAAAAATCCAAAGGTGAGGACTAGTCCTGTTTTTACCGCTTTATTCATTAATTAGCTCCTGCATAGTGTGCAGTCAGTTTACATTATATTTAAGTGATTATGTTGACTAAGGTTTTGATGCTTTTAGCGTCTATGAGTTCATTTATTCTTATTAAGTATAGACTCATCTGGAAGCAAAGTTAGTATACTTGATTGAACACCATTTTCTGGGGTTGACCGGTTTACCTTGCTGGCGAATTTCAAAATAAAGACCGCTTTGATTCTGTCCGCCACTGTCCCCAACGGTGGCAATGACATCACCTTTATTAACCCAGTCACCCGGCTCTTTTAAGAGTGTTTGGTTGTAACCGTAGAGGCTCATATAACCCGCACCATGATCAAGGATAGTGATAAAGCCATAGCCTTGTAGCCATTTGGAGAAAATAACGCGGCCTTTATTGATGGCGTGTACCGGTGAACCGTATTTCATGGCAAGCACAACACCATTCCATTTAAGGTCACTGCGGGCTTTTTTGCCGCCAAAGCGGTTGATTATGCGGCCTGCAACAGGCCATGGCAGACGGCCTTTTTGTTTAGAAAACGGCTTATCGTTACCGGGCTTGCTTGGGATATCGGCAAGCACCTCACCGAGTGAGATAAGCAGGCTTTCAATTTTTTTACGGTGAGAACGCAGAGAGATGAGGGCGTCTTCATTACTAATAATCTTATTATTGAGCTGACTGATCAGACGATTGCGCTGCACGCGGTTGGCGGTGAATTGATTTTTCCTCATAAACTGGCCTTTCTTCAGTGCGGTCAGCTCTTTAGTTTTATTAGCGATTTTGTCCTTGAGGCTGGTTTTTTCCTGTACCAGCAAGTTATATTCAAGGATCTGATGGCTGCGCGTCTTATTCAGATACTGGTAATAAATCACCGCGTGACCCATTTCAATTGCATTTTGCTGGTTCAGTAATAGCTTAGCCGTTTCATTTTCACCCATCATATAAGCTGCTTTAATTTGTTTGCTTAAAGCAGTTTTCTGAGAATTTAGTGACTTTTCGAGATCTTTGAGCTCTTTATTGAGGGTTTTAATGGATTTTTTATAACGCTTGATCAGGTGATTGGTGTAGTTAATTTCCTTACTGAGTTTGGCAATCTTCTTATCAAGTGATTTGAGATCACGCTGTAATTTGCCGCGCTGTGATTTGTCTTTATCCAGTGAGCTCTCAACTTGGGTAATATTATTGCGAATTTTATCGAGTTTGCTTTGTTGCTGGGCTTTGTCAATGCCAGCAAAGCCAGTGCCGGTGACTAATAGCAGACCTAAGCAGCACAGAAGGGTATAAAAGGAGGTGCTACTGAATTGAGTCATTAATCTTTTTATACCGTTTATTTAGAAAATAAGTGCAAAATTATATTGCATATTGTAAACGATCTGATTTAGGCTAGAAAGTGCTTAGTTTTTACTCATTCGCTTATTGAAAATATAAAGTGAAGATTGGAAACTGATTAATAAAAAAAATTATAGAAAAACAAAAAACACTTATTTTTCAACAACTTGGGGTATTATCGTAGAAGTGGTCTAGTTTTAGATAAAAAAGATTTATAAAAAATTCAGATTATTTATAAATATTTGAAAATATTAATACAATAAAAGTAAGAAATACTTTATTATTTTATTTGTGTTTACTAATATTGATGCGGTAGTACGTAGTTAAG
>Ga0316207_10004749_pt1 | contig 11605 bp, 8 predicted proteins | sample 6weekpyrite_MG_FD_204943 | JGI IMG/M metagenome (GOLD analysis project Ga0316207, IMG submission 204943) | Microbial mat bacterial communities from mineral coupon in-situ incubated in ocean water Damariscotta River, Maine, United States -... | ecosystem: Environmental > Aquatic > Marine >...
TTTGAAGACCTTCATCATGTTCGAAAGGTACTTGATTTATGGAAGCAAGATTATAACCACATCAGGCCACATTCAGCATTGGGTGGACAAAGCCCTGTGCAAGCCTTGGAAACGAAAAAACCCTTATGGGGGCATGCCCCCATAAGGGTTGCAAACGACCGAATGATCGGTCAAAACCTAAACAAAGGACTCTACGCTTAAATGGTAGTAACTTGGGGGCTCAGGTCACTGCTTACCCAGCGCTTACCCGATAGATTTCAAGAATTTTTCCTGCCAAACAAAAACCCGATAACTCGTTGAGTTAAAGGGTTTTTTATGGTTGCGGGGGTAGGCAATCAACTTTATTTGCTTTTTCGAAAAAATGGCCTCTATGTTCATTGACCTCATTGGAAAACTCAAAAGTATCAGGATGTTAGCCGGATGAAAGTGCTCGTCTGTGGGGGAAGTTCATACAAGGATCAGCAAGCGATTAACCACGAACTGGAAGGATTTTGGCGAAAATGCCGTCTTTTCCCTCAATGTGGACATGCTCAACGAAACACCACCGGACCTTGTCCTGGCATTCCCCGGTGGCGACGTGACGGCGGACATGGTTGAGCGAGCCGAATTGGCTGGAATCAAAGTCCGTAAATTCTAGAACAGGGTGAGTTGCTCCTGCTCGCCCGGCACGAACCTGACCGGAGCGCCACACAGAATGAACTCGGCGTTTGCGTGTGTAATTCTCATGCCGTGGTAGAAGCCGTTCGAATCGGCGCGTGCCGCATCACCGTTCCGCGTTCGGTCGGCATAGCTCATGGTGTCTCCATCAAACATTTGAGGATGGACGATACGATATGCCTCGGCGGAAATGTCGTTCCTAATCGCTCCTTTGCCGATGCAGACCCAGAGGGAACCGTTCCATGTAAACGGCTTGCGCACGGGTTTTCCCATGCCGATACGATCAGCACTATAAGAAGCGCTGATATCGCCTTCCCCGATGGTCTTGTTCCTTTGGTGGCACCATTCCCCCGCGGCCAAACGTGCGGGATCAATCGGCTGCATTCTCGGTTCAGCTATCATGGCGCACCTCCCGCAGATGGCTCTGACAGCAATCATCGTCCGGCAAGTCTCCTGCGAAACCTTCCTCGCCACATTCAGGGCAGGAATGGAACTGCTCCAACTTGTCACCATTCATCATGGCGACGTTGAATTCGTCGTCGGTCAGAAATACATAGCCGCTGTTGCGGTTCATCATCACCTGAACGCCATCGTTCAAAAATTCAGGCGGGTTTTCGCAATAGGCGCGAAGAAGCTCTGCCGACAATTTCAATTCTCTAAATCCAAAATCACTTAAATCTGTGGTCGTCGTCATTTCCTCTCTCCTTTCAAAAAAATAAACAGACGGTTGCGCTTGCAACCCTGTCCTCGGCGAGAGCGGGTGGGTCTGGGTCGGTATGGGTTCGTGGCTGGCCGGGTTGCGGATCGCGCAGGCCACACCTGGTCTGCGCTGGACGCGGCCCTGCCGGGCCTCAAGAAGACGTGCCAAAGGAGGGAGGGCAGCGCCCTTCCTGACCCCTACTGAAAGAAGGGAACGCCAGCCCCGCAACGGGGCTGACCACTCAAAATGCGCGAGGGATCGACGCCGAATGGCCAAGACGCCGCATCGCGGTGGCTTGGTTCACGAGAGCCCGGTCCGCGTAGCGGACGCGCCCCGAAAGATCATTTATCACAAATATTCGCTATGAGAATCATTATTCATGTGATAGTATCATTTTTCATGGATTGGTCAGATATTTTTCGTATTTCACAAAAAGAGCACAAAATTCACAATGGCAGCTAATCAGGATCACTTCTCAGGGCCGGTTATCATTTTTCAGGAAAATCGCCTGCCTGAAAAAGCGACCCCTGCTGGGTACAGCGCCTTGATCGATGCTTACAAATTGCCTGTGCCATTACCACGAACCCTGACAGCAATCGGAGAACATCACCGGATCACCGAAGAGGGTGGCTGGCGCATTTTAACACCGCGCCATGCCCCCCATCCCACTCTCGAAGGTCATCTGACCTTTGCCCTCAAATATGAGGGACTGGACCTCGCCGTACTGAAACGCCTTTTTCTGGCCGTCGGCCCCGGTGAAATCGAAGCAGTCGTAAGAGACAAGCCGTCTGGTGCATACGCACGGCGTATCTGGTTTCTGTATGAGTGGCTTACAGGGAATTCAATTAACATTCCGGATGCGACCGGAGGGAGATATGTCTCTGTTATCGATCCGGACCTGCAATACGCTCCGAAAGGAGAAAACGCATCACGCTACCGCGTAAGAAACAATATGCCGGGGACACCTGATTTTTGTCCCCTCGTCACCCGCACAAAGCAGCTTGATAATTTTATAGCGCTCGGCCTACCTAACCGCGCCCAAGAAGTCATCGCAAATGTACCACGCGATCTGCTGGCCCGCACCGCAGCCTTTCTACTTCTAAAAGACTCAAAGTCTAGCTATGCGATCGAGGGGGAAAGCCCACCTCACGACCGTATCCAACGTTGGGGACGCGCCATAGGTGAAGCCGGACGCCAACCGTTGGACCGTGATGAGCTCCTGCGCCTGCAAAAAATAGTCATGGGCGATGCACGGTTCATAAAAATCGGATTTCGCCAGGAAGGCGGTTTTGTCGGAGAGCATGACCGGGAAACCCGTATGCCCCTTCCCGACCACATCAGCGCACGCCATGAGGACTTGCAAGAGCTGGTTACTGGAATGATCGACTTCGTACACGGTCCGGCACAGTCGATTGACCCTGTAGTAGCGGCGGCAATCCTAGCTTTTGGCTTCGTCTACATACACCCTTTTGAGGATGGCAACGGTCGTATACATCGCTACCTAATCCACCACGTACTGACACAGCGTGGGTTCAATCCGCCCGGCGTCGTTTTCCCCGTGTCGGCAGCCATTCTCGAACAAATAGACACTTACCGTACCGTACTCGAAAGCTATTCCGAGCGCCTTTTACCGTTGGTCGAGTGGGAAGCGACCGAAGCATTTAATGTCAATGTGCTCAATGATACCGGCGATTTCTATCGCTTTTTCGACGCGACACCACACGCGGAGTTCCTTTATGCCTGCGTTCGCAAAACCATCGAAGAAGATTTGCCAAACGAAACCGAATTCCTGCGCCGCTACGATCAATTCAAGAGGGCCGTTGAGATGTATATCGAAATGCCGGAGCGCATGATTGATCTGCTGTTTCGCTTCCTGCAACAAAATGATGGTCGTCTATCAAATCGCGCCCGCGAAAAAGAGTTCAAAGAAATGACGCCTGAAGAAGTCCGGCAAATCGAAACGATGTATGCGGACGCTTTCACTGTGACAACGCAATAAGGGAACCTCATGCACCTATCCCGTATCAAAATAAGCAACTTCAGAAATTTCTCAGAACTCGATGTTTCGCTATCTGGGAATATCGTGGTTGTTGGTGAAAACAGAGTGGGGAAGAGCAACCTTCTCTATGCCCTCCGCCTGATCTTTGATCCGACCATGCCCGACAGTTCCCGGCAACTCGGACTGGCTGATTTTTGGGATGGATTGGAGCAGCCCGGCGCAGAAGACAAAATCAAGGTCTCCGTCGAGATTAAGGAATTCGAGGACGACCTGGATATTCTGGCGGTACTGACTGATTTCCGGCTGGATGATGATGCGGAAACTGTTCGGCTGACTTATGAGTTCAGACCCAAAGCCGGCCTGGAAGAAGCCCCCTGTTCGGACGATGACTATGAATTCATTTGCTACGGCGGTGAAAATGAAAACAAGCGCTTTGGCCATGAGCTAAGGCGTAGGCTAACGATGGACCTTCATCCAGCCCTCCGCGACGCTGAAGGCGATCTCGCGACATGGCGGCGCTCGCCGCTACGCCCCTTAATCGAAAATGCATTTAGCGGCATCGATCAAGGCGATCTCGAAGACATCAAGACGGCGATCGAAACGGCGACCAACGGCCTTGCCGATTTTGAAGCCGTCGAGGAATTGGAACAAGACATCAGGTCTCTATTTACCGCCATGAGCGGCCCCAAGCAGGACATCCGGCCAGGACTGGGATTTGGCTCGACCGATGTACAGCGCCTGTATCGAAATATTATGCTGCTTATCGATGATGGCCTTCGCACAATCAACGATGCGAGCCTTGGATCAGCAAACATCATCTTCCTGACCCTCAAGGCTCTGGAACTTAAGCGCCTGATGGATGAGAACCGGCGCGATCACACCCTTCTGGCCATTGAAGAACCGGAGGCCCATCTGCACCCCCACCTCCAACGCTCGGTTTACAGACACCTGTTTGAGGATATGGATAATGAAGACGCAGGAAGCCCGCTGTCGATTATTCTGACGACACACTCGCCACATATCGCCAGCATTGCACCTCTTCGCTCAATCTTGCTTTTAAAGGACACGGGCGACGACGGCACCATTGGGCAATCGGCTGCGGGAATACCCCTGACGGAGAATGATGAAAAAGACCTTGCGCGCTACCTCGACGTGACAAGGGCCGAAATGTTGTTTGCACGAGGCATTCTTCTTGTTGAAGGTGATGCTGAAAAATTTCTTATCCCTGAGTTTGCCGAGACGATGGGAAGCCCCCTCGATCATCATGGCATTACGGTCTGCTCGGTAAGCGGAACAAATTTCCGACCCTACGCAAAGCTCCTTACAGCCCTTGGCATTCCCTTCGCGGTTATCACTGATTGGGATCCACGGGGCGCAAGAAATCCCCTTGGTCGCAACCGCTCCCTTAAACTCGTAGAGACAATTGAACGCATCAGGACCGGAGAGCGCCCGACCGCCCTTGTAGCTGAGATTGACGCCATCGAAGACGGGGATAGGTTTGCGCAACATTGCGAGGCTTTTGGTATTTTCATTAGTGATGACACGCTGGAAGTCGATCTCTTCGAAGACAACGACTTCACTGCAGAAATCTTGGAAACGCTAAGGGAGCATAGATTTAGTGCTCGTCGCCAAGCTTTGATCGATGGCTGGGAGGCTGATTCCAATACGCTCGATATTGACAGCTATCTGGCCATGATTGAAACGATTGGCAAGGGTCGCTTCGCTCAGCGTCTCGCCGCACGCATCGCCGGAATCGATCCGCCTGACTACATCAGGAATGCAATTGAATATGTGGCAGCCCGTGTCTGAGAGCCAGTTGTACCTCAAGGCAGCACAGGAACTCCGGCGCAACCCCGGCCAATGGAATGCCTATGAATCGCAAGACCATTGCGTTGTGCTTGCCGGTCCCGGCAGTGGAAAAACCAAAACGCTTACAATCAAACTCGCGCGTCTCCTTGCTGAGGAGATTGAAGCACCGCGCGGGATCGCCTGTATCACATACAACAACGAATGTGCACGGGAGCTTGAAAACAGGCTTGAAGCGCTTGGAATAGAACCAAACAAGCGTGTGTTCATCGGCACGGTTCATTCGTTCTCATTGACCCAGATCGTTTTGCCCTATGCAAAGGTCGCGGGAATGGGACTGCCTGATGAATTTTGTGTTGCCACGCGGGTCGAGCGGGCACAAGCACTTGAACGCGCGTATAATCAAACAATAGGCGGCCCCGATAATCCTCAGAACTGGGATTTTCCGATGGGGAACTATCGCCGTTCAATCCTTAATCGCAACAGTGATACCTGGCGAACGCGCGATCCAGCCATGGCGCGGCTCGTCGAAGCATTTGAGGAAGAACTACGCGCGATGGGCCGAATTGATTTCGATGACATGCCTCTTTTGGCGGTGCGCGCCCTTCGCCAACATGAATGGTTACGCCGGGCAATTCTCGCAAAGTATCCTATCTTGGTCGTCGATGAATACCAGGACCTTGGACGCGCTCTACATCGCATTGTCATGGGGCTGTGCTTCAGTGCCGGCATGCGCCTCTTTGCTGTTGGCGATGTCGATCAATCGATCTACGGCTTCACAGGAGCTCACCCTGAACTCTTACAACAACTGTCTGAACGCGAGGATGTGGAAACCGTTCAACTGCGTTTGAACTATCGGTGCGGCTCAAGAATCGTGGAAGCTTCGAGCTATGCGCTCGGTGAAGATCGCGACTATGAGGCAGCGGAAGGAGCAGAAGAAGGCACAATTTATTTCCACCCGCGTCCCGGTGGATACGAACAACATGCCGCCTACCTGTTTTCAACTCTTCTTCCCGAAATCCAGGAGCGACTTCCAGACTTGGAACACGGCGATATAGCGGTTCTTTATCCTGCAGCGTGGATTGGTGATGCCGTTGCCGGGACTGCGCAAAACCACGGTGTTCCGATAATCCGCACTGATGGTAATTCCCTCTACCCACGTTCAAGCCGCTTAATGCGCTGGCTTGAGGATTGTGCCCAATGGTGTTGTGGCGGATGGCGAACAGGAAACCCCAAATTCAGCCGCATAGCGAACAACGGACGACGGTTGTTTGGCGAAGGACTGAAATCAGATGATCACAAAGCATTTCAGCGCCAACTTGTGACGGTGCTTTGGGAGCAGCGCGATTCAGCGTCATCACTTCATCAATGGCTGGTTCATTTCAACGAGTTAATCATCGAACCTCTGATTGCTACCAGCCAGGGCATTCAGGATGAAGAAGAAACCCTTGTTGCCTTCATTGAAAGGTCTTCAACCGGAGACTGCCAGGCCATGTCTCTCGGAGATTTCGCCGGTCAAGGGGAAGGAAACGACCACATCAATTTATCCACGCTGCACAGTTCGAAAGGTCGGGAATTCAAAGTTGTCATTATGTTTGGTATGGATGACGGGCGCATACCGCGAAACAACCCCAGTCCGCGCGATTTGGTCGAGTCTCGCCGTCTTTTCTATGTGGGTTTCACTCGGGCTGAAGGCGAGCTGCATCTGATGCATTCTACGCATAGGCCGTCACGCTTTGTAACGGAAGTTCAAGCCCGGCTTGATGCGGAGGCCCTATGACCGTTTCACATCTCCTGCTTCACTCAGATGGAACCTCTGCGCAACTAAATCAAACAAACTCTCAGCCATGAAACGGTATCTCGTATTTCCTCAAGATTTCGATACAAGAGCCCATTTCCTTGAAGATGAGCAGGAAAGTTGGGACGAGAAACCAAAAAAGCTTCACCGGGAAAACAGAGAAAGACTTCTTGAAAACCTCAAGAGCGAATTTGGGACGGTGGACTTCGACAGCAAGGTTCGAAACTTTAAAGACTTGGGAATGGCACCTTTTTCAATGGTGTTATTTCACAATCGCTTTTTTGCCGAAATCAGAAATGCATTTGTTATTGGTTCGTACTACCCCGCTTTGACTGGAGCATGTGCTTTGTCGTGCAGGACGGTGTTTACCGTTACGCTGTTGCGCAACAGGGCGTTATTCTCGTGAGAAGTGTGCTTTGCGAGTATTTGGCTACGGAAGTGTATTGGAGCGGGTAAAGTACAGCGTACCGCAGGAATGGATATCTACATCCCCCTTGTCAGGTCGAGCACCCGGCGACAAAATTCCCTTAATTCCTCGTGGCTGGTTTCCTCGGCGGAATTCCCTGGCACGGCGGCGTGGCTGTTACCACGGGAATATTCGTTAATGTCACGCAAATCTTCGAGCGCGCCTTTATAAGGGTGATCGTCGGGTTCGCTTTCCAGAATACGAATGATTTCTTCAAGACTGGCGGCCTCACGAAATAGGCTTGGATCGCCCTTGCGGTAAAAATCCTCACTGACAGTGCGCAGCCTTGTCCGGATGTAATTTGGTTTGTGGGGTTCCCCTTCGACAAATTCCTCAATTTCGATACGCTCGGTCACGTACCGGGCCTGAGTGGCCGCTGCGATATCGAAAGGAGCAATGGTGGTAACTCCCGGCGCACCGGTTTGCAGGGCAAGCGATGAAATAATGCCTTGGTCGATCTTATCCCAGAGAAGACGCAGGAAGGATTTCTCGTGAGATAGCACAATTGTCTGCAAGGCGCGGTCGCAGAGCCTCCTGACTTCGATAGCGGTAAACTGCCAGCGAAAATGATCCAGGCTTGTGAAAGGATCGTCGAGCACAACAATCGTATCGGCCAGATTGGGATTGGCGTTGACCATCGCCAGAAAAAGCGCAAGTGCGAGAGTGGATTTGTCACCGCCGCTGAGCGTATTTCGGAAACTCGGCTTATCGAGTTCACCAGTTGCGCTGCGCGGGGAGACCGGGACTTCCCTGATGAGGATGTTGTAACTGGCAGAAGGCTCTTTTCCCCGATAATCAGGCGCGCGGTAGTCGATCCTGAATCCTGCCGCAAGGCGTTTGAGGTAGGTGTTGATAGCAGTGCCAAGGTCAGCGGTAATGGTGCGCTCATGCTCATCCAGTTCGGCACGAAGCCCGCCCTTTTCTTTGGCAATGGCCTCCCTCCTGGCCTTGTATTCGGCCAGCTTGGCAATTTGCGTGGCGATATCGTCATCAAACCGCCGCTGGGTCGCCTGTAATAATTTGAGTTCATTTTCGAGGCCGGGCAATGCCGCAGGATCGATTGAATCTTTGAGCGCCTTGATGGCGGCAAGGAAACTTCTTATCTGCTCATTGGTCGCCGCTATTTGGGCGCACCCTTCTTTCCAAGCCGCAAATGCTTCATCGGCTTCAACGCCTAAAACGGCCTCGGTCAGGTTCGCCTGTTTTTGTGAAAAGAGTGCATCGAGCAGGGTCGCTGCCTCTTCCATCCGACCGATAATTGCCTCCGTATCGGCAATATCGGAGGGGACGAGTTTTCCTGCTTCACACCAATAGCGGATGTGCCCAGCGTTCTGTTCGGCAAGCCGTGACACAGCCTGCCGAAAATCTCCGTTCCCATACCGGCCAAGTGTATCGCGAGCGTTCTTGACCTCTGTCCCAAGCGCCTTGTAGGCCTCGCTAAAAATGTCCTTATAGGCATCTACAAGAGTTCGGTCAGTCAGGGGTTGTCCGCAAAACGGACAATTTTCAGTCATAACGAAGGCCATGCCCGTTTCAAGCCAGCTTTCATGAGCAATATCGCTTTCCTGGACTCCGCATTCATGGCCGGCGATGTGGGTACGGACTGTAGCCAGTGCGTCTTCGGCAATTTCGTCGATTGATTTGCGTAACAGATTCTTGAGCTTTTCGGTTTCTGTTGGGGTCGGAAACTGAGAAGGTTCGGCAGCGGCTTTGAGTTCCTTGGCACGGCGTACACGCTGCACCTGCGAATCCTTATCGGCGATAGCCTTGTCGATATCGGGGCGGTTTTCCAGGCCTAAGAAATCGTCGATCTGTATGCCCGGCGGAGCGACACTGCGTATGACGGCTTTCAGTTCGGATTCCGCTGCCCGGATGGCGTTGTTGTTTTCGCGATTTTCGCCGTCGAGTTCGACAATGCGCTGAACCCGACGTACACCTTCCTCCCCTACAACAAGGCCGTACTGTTTTCTCAGGTGATCGCCGGAAACGATATCGCCGGAGAACACATTGTCGTTGATGAAGGCGCTGTCATATACGGCGATACGCGGACGCGGGCCGGTCCATGCGCCATTCTCGAAAACGGCATTTCCGGAAACGAAGCGCAGCACGGCTTTGAGCGGGGCGTCCGCATCAAGGGTTTTGCGCCCTACCAGAATGGCTGGGTTGTTGGTGGTGAGGGAACGCAAAATATCGGCGAGAGTAGATTTGCCCCAGCCATTCTCTCCAAAGACAAGGGTGCAGGAACCGAAGGTCGCATCTTGGGTCGGGCGGGCCGTCTCGAACCGCCCGATATTCTGAATGAATTTGATTTCTTTGAGCATGGAAAAACCATCAAACTACTTCTGCTGCGCCGACGTCAGTCCAGCCCTGCTGCCAAGTCTCGAACGCAGCGGGTGTTATCCGGTAGCGCGCGTAATTTCCTTCGTGCAGACTCATGAGTTCGTTCTCGGCGATCTCCCGGAACTGGTCGCGCTCGGCTGCCTCTATATTCTCCCGCACCCATGAAGCGATGTGAGCGAAAGCGGCCTTCCTGTCCATGTGCCGGCGCACAATGTCACCGATAATTTCACGAAGGGCGGTACGGTGCTGTAGCCGGAAGGGATCAGGCTCGCCCAGCGATTGCCTGACGGCGGCATAGCGCGCGGCAGACCGCTTATAGGCCCAGGTGAACACGTCCTTTAAGAGGTCGATTTTGTTCAACTCGTACACGCCAAGCATGGCTTCGGTATAGGTGGACCGTGGCACATCGGTGAAAGACAGCGGGGACAAATTGCTTTTGATGAGCGGGATATTAGCGGCCAGACGCGACACACGCTTGTTCACGTCGTCAAAGGGTTGAAGGTATGGCGATTGCACCATGAGAAAAAAGGATTGCTCGAACGGGTCTTTGATGGCGGCGGCTGTTGCGAGTATCTGGTCTAAGTATTCCTCGATGAGCTGTGGAGTTTCGAGCGGGTGAAAGGCAGATTTTTCGATGCCGACGGCGATGTGTCGCAGCCTGCCCACTGCCGCCTCGTCCGGCAAGAGGTTGTTCGCCAGAGTCGCGTGAAGATTGAGAATGGTATAGCGGTTGAAGCCGATTTCATCCGACGCGATGACGAGAAACTCGATGGCGTCCTTGTGATTGAGGATCATCTGGGCCTCAATATGCTCCCTGCCTTCGGCCTCTTCGCCGAATTCAATCAGGCGCTTTGTGTCGAGCAGTGAGTAGGTGTTGCCCTCAAGACGACTTGAGTTCCATGACAGGTCGATGAGAAGCCGGTTAAGGATTTGCTTTGCGTAAGTCCCGGCTGGCTGTTCCGCTATCTTGGGCTTGCCGATTTCTGCCAGATGCGCACGTTCTTCCGAAGACAGATAGGTACTGACATTTGGCCGGTAGGAGTTTAGAAATTCACGATTATAGCCGACCGGCTTCCGCGCCTCGACGGGCTGGCAGAGATAGTCCCGAATATCGATACCATTCTCCGACAGCGGCACGACTGCCTCGGCCTGTTCATCGATTTGCGCCTCGCCGGCACTGATTTCTCCACCTTCGGCCACCTGTGGCAAACGGTACTTTGTCCAGCGTCCCTCGCCTTCTTTAATCAAGCGCTTGGCAGCGACGAGATATTTCAAGCGGTATTGCAGGGTACGGAGCGGCAGGTCGGCTTTTAGTGCGGAAGCAATCTCCTGGGCTGTTACGCCGCCGGGATGGCCGCGCGCCGCATTCTCGATGGCTTTGAGTTCTTCTTCGGGTATGCGTTTTGCCATCCGCCATTCCTTTGTTGCGCATAGATTCTATGCGCAATTAAAACATATGTACGCGCAACTATCAAGCCTACGCGCAATTGATATTGCGTATAGTCATGCATAATTGCGCAAAGGGAGTCTACGCGCAGTCATGCCCGCTCGGCGCAGATAGGCTAAGCTTGCGAACGTAGGTTCGCGACAACCTTGTCCAAAAATCCAGGTTTGTTTAACTGGCACTCCCACAAAACAACTACATACCAACCCAATTTGTCTAGGCTGGTCCAATTTCTGTGATCTCTCTCACGGTTTCCCTGAATTTTGTTTGAGCTACTCCCCATCCATCGGACAGATTATGGATTGATTTAAGCTACACTCATGTTCTCTGGTCGGTGTTCCATATTGATGTTTCCGGCACTCCTGTCTGTCACGGGGAGGGACGGGCGCAAGCCC
>Ga0316207_10004750_pt1 | contig 11605 bp, 12 predicted proteins | sample 6weekpyrite_MG_FD_204943 | JGI IMG/M metagenome (GOLD analysis project Ga0316207, IMG submission 204943) | Microbial mat bacterial communities from mineral coupon in-situ incubated in ocean water Damariscotta River, Maine, United States -... | ecosystem: Environmental > Aquatic > Marine >...
TTTAGGTGGTCTGGTTAATAAAAGCATTGTAACCATGATTAACCAGCAAGGTGGGCGAGCTGTTGGCCTTACTGGCAAAGACGGCAGCTTGATTCGAGCGACTAAAATGGAAATGACTTCAAATACAAATGATGTACCTGAGCTTATTGATCTTGGACATGTAGGCGAAGTACAAACTATAGACCCATCTGTTGTTTCCATGCTTGATGACGATAATTTTATTCCTGTTATTGCACCAATAGGTGTTGGTGCAAACGGAGAGTCATATAATATAAACGCTGATCTAGTCGCAGGTAAACTAGCTACGGTTTTAGGCGCTGAAAAACTTTTATTATTAACTAATACTGTTGGTATTTTAGACAAAGAAGAAAATTTATTAACAGGCTTAAGCACTAAAGAAGTTGATGATTATATTTCTGACGGCACTATTCATGGCGGTATGTTGCCAAAGGTAAATTGCGCTCTAGATGCGGTTAAATCTGGTGTTAAGACATCACATATTATTGATGGCAGAGTTGAGCATGCAGTATTGCTTGAATTATTGACTGATGAAGGTGTTGGTACACTTTTAAAAGGTTAACTCTTTAACTGATATCCATACACGGCACGTTGCCTTTTTGAGGTCTTATTTTTTGTGGTCGCCACTCTGGCAATTTATTTTTCTTACACATTCGTATGAAAAATCACAAAAATTACTAACTCTCTCAGGCTATTATTAGATTTACAGAAACAAACTATAAAACAGCGTCACCGCATTACAAATTTAGGCATTCATTTTTTACTTGCAAGGAGATTAAGCAAATGTACGAAGTGATAGAAACAACTTCATATAAGTTTGATGAAAAAATTAAAGGAATCAAACGAAATAAGCCTGTTGAAATCATCATTGAAACAATGGGCTGGTTTTATGCCCGCATCCCTGTATTTGAGCGACCTATCTATGTAGAAGGCGTCATTGAATTAACCGATACAGATACACACCCAAGTATAGCCGACCCTATCAGTCAGTTTTCAGTTTCTGCTTCGGTTAAAAGTCGAAATTTCATGAAAGGTAATGTTATAAAATCTGGTCGTGCAGATATGCATAAAGACTTCATTATGGCACTAGAACTAGGCGGGCCTAATGTTCCATTTAACATTATTCCCCTTTGGGCAGGCTTTCAGAACAATGCAGACTGGAAAAAATTTGCAGCGAACACAAAGAATCTCGCTTTGAATAGTCAGGAAGAACTCACATTCCAGGCATCAACTATCTACCTTGATTGCGAAACAGACTTTGACAGAGCGTCTACTCCTGTAGGTATCTACATTGATATTATTGAAGGTGATAATATAATTGATTCATTCAGATTTGAAAAAAGACTATCTACCAATCCATCAACAGACAAAAGCAACGAAGTAACTACACATGAAAAACATTCTCCAGGCATCTTAACAGGAAAAACCCACAAACCATCTGCAATTCTTCAGGGTGGTATTTTTAAACAAAAGTTAACTCAAAAAGTGCAGGACAGAAGAGTTAAGCACGGTTTACTTAAACTAAGAACCCTTAATCAAAAGAAATCATCTAGTTAATGATATTAATTGCTTTATTAAAAACAGACATTTAGCCTTAAAGTCTATTTTATCAATATAAACATACACAGGCTCTATGTCGACCTAAAGTCATTATGTTTAAATATTATTGAGAATTAGATATGATCACTGACAACAATACAACCTATATAACAAATCTTTTAATTGTTCTCTAATTGTTGGATAAAAGGTATTAGGTACTAATTATGATTAAATCTAGCAAACAGACTGGAAGCTGTCTTTGCGGCTCTGTACGAATTACAGCAATTAACCCAGGCATTAATGTAGGCGCGTGTCATTGTGGAATGTGTCGAAAGTGGGGTGGCGGACCATTTATGGAAGTTGATTGCGGAACTCAGGTTTCATTCGAGGGAGAAGATAAAATTACAGTTTATGATTCTTCAAAGTGGGCAGAACGCGGGTTTTGTAAAGAATGTGGTAGCCATTTATTTTATCGCTTAAAAGACACCATGCAATATCAGATTCCTGTCGGTCTTTTTGATAATCAGGAACATTTCGTATTCGATACTCAGGTCTTTATTGACAGAAAGCCTTCGTTTTATAGCTTCTCGAACAAAACAAACAATATTACTGAGGCCGAAATTTATAAGATGTATGGCTCACCATAAAATAGGCCACATACCTCACCTATAAACTTAGCATTGACACAACTGTATTTGTATCACAGCATTTATATTATGCAAATACTTACAGTCAAATCATAGAAAATTATTATCATTTGCAATGAATGACGACCTTGCTTGTGACAGATTAATAAAAGAAAGCCGCCCTGGTGTTAAGACATGGCCTTTTAGCATATGAACGTCCCGACATTAAAGAAGCACGTGATACTATTTATATATATGTCAAAGACGACAATGGTAGATGGCTATGTGCAATAGATAACTCCTACGGTATCGAACTATTACAAATAACACCTTGTAACTTTTTTCATAAGAGCTCAATATCACATGACCTCTATTTTGGGTTTCTTCTACAGTCACGAAGCTGGCTGTATATATTGACTGGATACAACATTATGATGACATACGAGTATGATGCAGTTGCCTCTGTTATTCACCTGAGAGCATCGGGCGTATTAAAAGCTGCGGACCCTATTAAGTATTTTAAAGAAATTAATACCGATCAAAGTTTTAAACCTAAGGCTGAGGAACGTATTTATTTTACAGGGCTTGATGATATTGAGTTCAAGTTTACTGATGTAATTGCTATAAAGGATGCATTCGAATTTTATGAGCATGGAGAAAAAATATCTCATGGAGTCTTTATAGTCGATTCTGACCTTTCTTTAGGTATGGCAAACATGGTAATTAATTTATTTGCAGATGCTTTCGACAAGTTCACTATAGAACGCATTAGTTAAAGAAATGGTTTTTTAAGTTCATGTCCAGTCGAAAAAACAATAGTCGACTTTTTATATAACATATTTATTCACATATATACTTCATATAAAACACACCATATAACTTACGATCTATTTATTCATATCGACCCACATATATCCATATGCAGTTTGGGTATGCATTTTACTACTCTCACACAGTCGTATTACATAAATCAAAGTCACATATCTTACGTGCGCGTTTAACACCTTAACCATAACACTTGAATAAAATGGGGAGAATTTCCTATTGAAAGAATCTGGTCTCGCTAATAATCTTACTATATCGGAATTTACAATACTTTAAGAAGTTCATATGGCTAACAACTATTCATTACGTTTTATTATTTCTATTTTATTTTTATCCGTTTCACAAACAGCACTAAGTGCCTACACGTTTACTGCACCTCCTCGCGAAACAACAGAAAAAGGCTATCAGGTCTACAATCCTATCGCAAAATTTTTAACCAAATCTACAGGTCATGAATTTGTATATAAACAGCAGAACAGCTGGAGCGAATATATAAAAGGTATGCGCGGTGAACAATACGATCTGGTTTTTGACGGTCCTCACTTTGTAGACTGGCGTATACATCAAATCAATCATCACACCTTATTAAAGATACCGCATCTTTTACAATGGCGAATAATTACGCGCAAGAACAATTCATCAATAAGCAAAATTGATGATCTGGCTGGAAAGAAAACCTGTGCGCCAGGCTCGCCTAACTTTGGCATGCTAAATCTGTTTAGTCATTTTAAAGACAGTAAAAAGCAACCCATTCATATTCAAGTTAAAGGTTGGAATAACGTTTATGATTCGGTTAAAAATGGTGATTGTGTAGCAGGCGTTCTGCCAAAGAAGAATCATCAAATATTTGATAAAGATAGCAAATATACTAAACACATTCATACGCATTTACCCTATCCAAATCAGGCTTTTACTGCGAGTCAAAAAATACCTGAAAGTGTAAGAGAAAAAATTCGTTCCGCACTATTGTCTGAAGAAGGACACAAGGCAATGGAAAACCTGCGCAAACGATACACTGGAGGCACAAAACTGGTATCGGCCGTAGATGAAGAGTATGACAGCATACACTCTTTACTTATTCAGGCTAAAAGTTTTAGCCAATAACTTGATACAATAACGACAATCATTCAGATATGAAATACACAATCACAACCGACAAATCTAAACTTAATATAGATGCAATACACGACTACTTATGCAATAAATCATACTGGGCGAAAGGTCTTAGTTTAGAAACTGTTATCAAGTCTATTGATAATTCTATTTGTTTTGGATTATATGACTCTCATGGTAATAATTTAGGTTTTGCCAGAGTAGTAACAGACAAGGTTGTACACCCTTACCTGTTGGATCTATTTATATTTGATGAGTTTCAAGGTAAAGGATTAGGCACTAAGTTATTAAAGCATATTTTAGGTCAGAATTATTTCAGATGAGCCATTGGTAGTTAACGGCAAGCGCACATGGCTTAAATAAAATGCCTGGCTATTTTATGAATATATAGTGTCTTACATTATGCCTGAGTGCAGCCTATTTAATGTAAAAATAAATAACCTAATTTTTACTGGCGTGATCTTTATCGATTAAAACTAAAGACAGCTCTTCAATTGCGCGTTCAAAACCAGGCTTTTCCATTAACACTCGATTACAACACGCTTCTGCTTCAACAAAATCGTTTTTCTCGCGGTATATACGGCACATACCGATCAGTGCAAATGCGTCAAACCCTAAATCCAGGCTACGCTCATATAGCTCTCTTGCTTTGTCTGATTCATCTTTGCTCATCCAGGCATCTCCTAAACGGCTAAGAATATTCTGGTTGTAAGGCTCTTTATCTAAAATCTGACCCCACAGGTCAATTGCTTCTTCGATATGTCCAGCGCCACGCTGGCAGTTACCTAAACCATATAGTGCATATGAATTATCAGGTTCAAGTTCTGTAGCTTTGCGATAGTATTTCTCAGCGTTATCATAATCACTTCTACGCTGATAAATATTGCCAACCATTGTAAGTACCGCAACATAATTTTCATCTAGTGACAAAAGCGTTTCAAAATAACCTAAAGCTTTATCATCATCTCGATTTTTATAATATAAATTACCCAGCCCCATTAATGCATAGCGGTCTCGAGGCTGAATTTTAATAGAATCGATATATAGCTGTTCAGCTTTATCTACCATGTCCATGCTTTTATAAGCATCTGCAAGGCGAACCATTACATGCACATCACCACGGTTAATTTCTAAATAACGTGCCCAGAATTCAACGGCTTTGTCTGACTGACGTAATCCGCGAAAGCAGTCACCTATACCACGTAAAGCGAATACATTCGTTTCATCTGACTTTAATAATCGAGTATAAAAACCAATTGCTTTATTAAAGTCATTAGAGAGTCTAAACAAATCACCGAGTCCAACCAGTACATAGCTGTTTGCTGGTTCTATCTCGAGCGCTTCCATAAATACTTTTTCAGCATCGTGAAAGCGTCGCTGTCTCATCAGCTTCTTGCCTGTTTTTGATAAATTTAGAACTTCACTATTTGGTTGCTGCACTATTATCTCTTGCTGATTCTTTTAATTTTTAACATTTGAGTACTGAGTATATACGAAGAAATACACTTTATTATAATAACTACACCTATTCAGGCTGGAATTACCCAGCCTGAATACAACTTACATCTCTTTAATGCCTGAAATCAACTCGCCAACTGCTTTCTGGCCATCACCATATAACATACGTGTATTATCGGCATAAAACAGATGATTCTCTATTCCTGAGAAGCCCGAACCTTTACCACGCTTGATTACAATACAGTTTTTAGCCATATCAGCATCCAGTATTGGCATGCCATATATAGGGCTGTCCGGGTTAGTACGGGCAACCGGGTTTACAACATCATTTGCACCAATTACCAGTGCTACATCAGCTGTCGGGAACTCTGGGTTAACTTCATCCAGGTCGAGTATATTGTCGTAATCTATACCTGCTTCAGCTAATAATACATTCATATGGCCCGGCATACGGCCAGCCACTGGATGTATAGCGAACATCACTTTTACACCACGTGCTTCCAGTAATTTGGTTAATTCAGACACTTTATGCTGAGCCTGCGCAACGGCCATACCATAACCCGGTACAATAATTACTTTTTCAGCATATGCCATCATAATTGCAGCATCAGTACCCTGAATCTCTTTCATGCTGCCAGCAATATCTTCTTCAGCCGCGTCACCACCATCGGAACCAAAGCTGGCAAAGAGAATATTACTAATCGGACGGTTCATGGCTTTAGCCATTAACTGAGTTAACAATGTACCCGCAGAACCCACCACCGTGCCTGCGATAATCATTGCTGCATTGCCTAGCACAAAACCCTCAAATGCAACCGCAAGACCGGTGAATGCATTGAAAAGAGAAATAACCACTGGCATGTCAGCGCCACCAATTGGTGTAGTAAATAACACACCAAACACTAATGCCATAACAAAGAACACTAAAACTAGCTGTATGCTGACGTCATCACTGAAGCCTATGATGGCACCTGCAATCAGAGTTAAAACAAATAACCCCAGGTTTATGATCATGTGCATCGGCAATCGAATGGTTTTCTTCATTAAGCCCTGCAACTTCGCAAACGCGATTGCAGAACCCGAAAATGAGATTGCACCAATCAGCGCACCCAAAACCGCTAAAATTTGAATAGCTCCACTTAATTCATGCCCCGGAATTTCTGTGCCACTGGCCTTCTTTACAAGTGCAACCGCAGCTATAGCAGCAGCTGCGCCACCACCCATACCATTATAGATAGCGATCATCTGCGGCATATCAGTCATTTGCACACGTTTTGCTGAAATATAGGCAATTGCAGAACCTACGCCGATAGCAATAATAATTAATACCAGATTATCAATATGATCTAAAACATGAGGCTCAAAAAAGGCCACAAGAGAAGCTGCCACCATACCGATACCAGCCCAGACAATCCCGCCAGTCGCTGTAACTGGAGAGCTCATCTTCTTCAGGCCTAAGATGAATAGAACTGCGGCAACGAAATAAACTACCTGAATAAAAATATCCATTAGACTTCGCCCTTCTTATCTTTCGGATTAAACATTTCCAGCATCCGTACGGTTGCCACGTAACCACCCACTGCATTACCAGCAGACAAAGCAACTGCGATAAAGCCAATCACTTGCTCCAGTACGGTTTGTGCACCCGCCATAACAACGATGGCACCTACTAATACAATACCGTGGATAAAATTAGAACCTGACATCATGGGTGTATGCAGGATTACCGGTACACGACTGATAACTTCGTAACCAGTAAAGGCCGATAACATAAATATATAAAGGGCTGTAAAGCCTCCAATTTCTATCATGAGCCTGCCCCTTCTTTATAACGTTCAGCTTTAATTTCACCATCATGGGTTAAAGCGGTATTTTTTATTACCTCGTCTTCCCAATCTAACTCAAGCTCACCTTCTTCAATGAAAGGAGACAATAAATTAAAGCAATTTTTAGCGTACATCTCACTCGCATGAATCGGCACCTGAGATGCCACATTCAATGGGCCTAAGATAGTAACGCGACCTTCAAAATCAACTGTTTCACCCGGCCTGGTCAATTCACAGTTACCGCCGCCCTCAGAAGCCAGATCTACGATAACTGAGCCAACCTTCATATTGGCAACGACTGCGGCATTAATGATTTTAGGTGATGGGCGGCCCGGAATTGCTGCTGTGGTTACAATCACGTCCGACATAGCTATGTGCTTATCTAACACATCTTGCTGTTGCTGTTTCTCATCGTCGGTTAATTCACGAGCATAACCGCCTTCACCATCTGCGCTCACACCCGTATCAACAAATTTAGCGCCTAGTGATTCACATTGTTCTTTAGTGGCGGATCGTACATCGTAAGCCTCAACTACCGCACCTAAACGTTTTGCTGTTGCAATGGCCTGTAAGCCTGCAACACCGGCACCAATTACTAACACTTTAGCCGGACGAATAGTACCCGCCGCCGTTGTTAACATTGGGAAGAAAACCGAAGCTTTATCAGCTCCCATAATCACACCTTTGTAACCTGCTATTCCGGCCTGAGACGATAAAGCATCCATAGACTGGGCTCGGGTAATTCGCGGCACCAGTTCCATAGCCAGGCTCGTTACTTTTTTCTCACACATAAGTTTTGTGAGTTCCTGATTTTTATGTGGCGCCATAAAGCTGGTTATCACACAACCATCTTTCATCATCTTAAGCTCTTCTAACGTCGGCGGCTGAACCTTAAAGATGACATCTGCATCTTTATATAATTCTTCAGCTGACTCAATCAGAGTCACCCCTTCAAATTGCTCATCAGAGAAATGCGCAGATGCCGCAGCACCTTTTTGCATGTAAACATCCACACCCATTTCTATTAATTTTTTTGCAACCACTGGATCACAGGCGATGCGACGCTCGCCCGGTGCGGTTTCATTTGGTATTGCCAGTCGTATTGGCATGCTTAAGCTCCTGCTTTTGCAGTGTGATTTCAGGTTTCAAACAGTTTTTTTATAGCTGAGCTATAGTTAGTTCAGTAAAAAATCTTATCAAAACACTTGTAAGGTCGAAAATTAGCGAGCTATTATACAGTCAGAAGTCTCTGGCTTGAATGCTAAAAAACTAAAAATGCGCCAAAATAATCACAAAAATAACTATTTTATAAGTTGTAATGAATGTCACGCTATTTAAACCATCCTAATTACACCCACGGTTCGAAAGAACGTCTGGGCGTTTTACTCGTTAATCTGGGCTCACCTTCCGCTCCGACAGAAAAAGCCGTGCGTAAATATCTGGCTGAATTTTTATGGGATCCCCGTGTTGTAGAAACGCCACGGCCACTCTGGTGGTTGATTCTTAATGGTTTTATTCTTCGCTTCAGGCCACGTAAAACGGCTGCCATGTATAAAAAAGTATGGACCGAAGAAGGCTCACCATTAATTCGTATTTCCAAACAACAGGCCCAAAAAGTAGAAAAAAAGCTACAATCAAAAATTCGTGGTGGCGTCATTGTTGATGTAGCGATGCGTTATGGTAAACCCTCTATCTCTGAATGTTTGCAGGGTTTACGATCAGCAGGTGCCAGACGTTTTATCATTTTGCCCATGTACCCTCAATACTCTGCCACTACAACCGCTTCTGTTTTCGACGCGGTTACACGTGAATTGCAAAATTGGCGCTGGTTACCTGATATGCGATTTATTAATAGCTATCATGATCAACCCGCCTATATAGATGCGCTGGCAAAAACCATTATTAACCACTGGAGTAACCGCGACAAAAAACCCGATATGCTGGTATTTTCATTTCATGGCATTCCGAAAAGCTATGTTGAAAATGGCGACCCTTATTTCTGTCACTGCCAGAAAACCGCACGTCTGGTTGCTGAAAAGCTCCTGTTAAAAGACACCAAGTGGAAAGTGACTTTTCAGTCACGGGTCGGACGTGAAGAATGGCTTCAGCCGTATACAGACAACACAATGAAACAACTTGCTCACCAGGGTGTTAAATCGGTAGATGTAGTGTGCCCTGGATTTTCGGCTGACTGCCTGGAAACGCTGGAAGAAATCAATATGGAAAACCGTGAAATATTTTTAAATCGCGGCGGGTCTGAGTTTGATTATATTCCCTGTCTCAATGCTAATGACTTTCATATAAATGCATTGAGCGAGTTAGTTATTCAACATAGCTTTGGCTGGCCAGAAACCATGCCGGGATGGGATGCAGGACTACAGGCAGTAGAAGCCAATAAGACCTGTGAGCGAGCTATTAAAATGGGCTCAAACCGATAAACAGCAAACCTGTTATCGCGGTTAGTAAATGCCTGCTTGGTGAAAGAGTTCGTTATGACGCAAAAATAAAAGCTTACCCTGATTTAGTTAAATTTATCACTCATAATTTTGACGTTATCAGTATTTGCCCCGAGGTTGAAATTGGCTTAAGCGTGCCTCGCCCACCAGTACAGCTGGTAAAACTCGATAACTCACTTGATACTATTGAAGTTCGTGGACGTGATGATCCATCCATAGATATCACTCATAATATTAATGAATATTGTCAGGTTCGTGTTCCAGAATTAGACAACATTCACGGCTATATTTTTAAAAGTAGATCACCTAGCTGTGGCATCAAAGACATTCCCCTGTTTAATAATCAGGGTGAAGCGAATGAAACGACAATGGGAGTTTTCGCACACGCCGTATTACAGCATTACCCAAACCTGCCGATAACTGATGAACAGGGTTTGTTAAAACCATCCCAATGTGAACACTTTTTACACCAGGTGAAACAGTTTCAACAAAAATAATCATGTTAAAAAAACGTTTATTAACTCTTATTACTTGTGTCTTTATATTTTTACCTTTCACTGGTAATGCTGGTGAACGGGAAGATGGTTTAGATGCATTTAAAAAAGGTGACTATAAACTCGCCCTCAGCTTCTGGACACCGCTTGCTGAATCAGGTGACCGTGAGCTGCAATACAATCTCGGCGTCATGTATAACGATGGCCGTGGTGTTGAAAAAAACATTGAGCAGGCCATTAAGTGGCTCACACTCGCAGCGGAACAGGGTGATGCTGATGCGCAATTTCGTCTGGGCAAACTCTATACTAATGGCAAAGACATAAAAGAAGATTTAACCCTTGCAGAGAACTGGCTAAGGCAGGCCGCACTAAAAAACCATGGTAACGCCTGTTACTACCTTGCTCAATTTTATGCTCACGGGAAAGGCCTGAATAAAGATAATGACCTGGCTTTGCGATGGTATTATCGCGGTGCAGAAAATAACAATATTTCATCCATGTACAACCTGGGTTACATTCATGAAACCGGGCTGGGCATACCTAAAAACCTTCCTGAAGCATTCCGCTGGTACGATAAAGCAGCAAGAATGGGCGCAGCAGATGCGCAGGCTAATTTAGGCCGTTTATATTTTAAAGGTCAGGGCACCAAACAGGACAAGGTAATGGCTTATGTCTGGTTTAGACTTGCAGCTATGCAAAATAATGATAATGCAGATAAAAACTCACGCTTTACCTTTAAAAAACTAACTAAAAGCGACCAGCAACAGGCACTAGCTCTGTTTGATGAATATAAAAAAAAATTTATTAAATAACATTTTTAAGACAATAAAAAAGCCAGATACAATCTGGCTTTTTCATGTTACTTACATTATCCGGGGCTTCGACTCCCTATGATTGATTAACCAATCATTAAGCAGCCTTTTCACCCTTTAAATGGTATTCCTCAACCTTTTTAACTTCAGCTGCTGAACCTAAAACAACAGGAACACGCTGATGAAGGCCAGTAGAATCAACTTCCATAATACGACCATGACCCGTTGACGCCATACCGCCAGCCTGCTCAATAATGAAACCCATTGGGTTTGCTTCATACATCAGTCGTAACTTACCGGCTTTTGAAGGATCACGATTATCAAATGGGTACATGAAGATGCCACCGCGAATAAGGATACGGTAAACTTCAGCTACCATTGAAGCTACCCAGCGCATGTTATAACGCTTGCCTAATGGACCATCTTCACCCATCTGAC
>Ga0316207_10004751_pt1 | contig 11604 bp, 5 predicted proteins | sample 6weekpyrite_MG_FD_204943 | JGI IMG/M metagenome (GOLD analysis project Ga0316207, IMG submission 204943) | Microbial mat bacterial communities from mineral coupon in-situ incubated in ocean water Damariscotta River, Maine, United States -... | ecosystem: Environmental > Aquatic > Marine >...
GCATTTGCATCAATGTTTGGACCATCGAAACCTTGCAAGCGGTAAGCACCCATTGTTGATGTTGATGTGCTATTAATAGAAACATTAATCGTTTGGTTGGCATTTGCACCTACTTGAAATCGGCCGTTACCAAAATCACCATTTAATAGATTGGTTCCATTAAAGCTTGTTGTTGATGATATACGCTCGATTTCATTCTTTAATTCAACTACCTCATTCTGTAGCGCTAAACGGTCAGATGATGAATTAGTAGAGTTTGCAGACTGTATCGATAATTCACGAATACGTTGTAACATTGTACTCACTTCACCCAAAGCACCTTCAGCAGTTTGCGCCAAAGATATACCGTCATTCGCATTTCGAGCCGCCTGGCTTAAACCGCGAATTTGTGAAGAAAAACGCTCAGAAATAGCTAAACCAGCAGCATCATCTTTCGCACTATTGATACGTAAACCAGAAGACAACCGATTTAAAGCAGTCGCTAGACCACGCTGTGATTTATTAAGATTTCGTTGAGAATTCAACGACATAACATTAGTATTAATAATTTGGGGCATTTTCATGTCCTCCAAACGAGCTCAAATAACCTTTGTGCAAAAGAGTTACTTGAGTTTTACTTTCTAGCGGATATATTTCTGCACTTTACGAAATATTCACCGCTCCCGTGTTCTCTATCGGACAACTTATAAAAACTTTAATACCTCACGGCATATTTAAATTAATCAAAGCCCATATTTGCTTTCTACCGTTTAATGTTAATTATTCATACAATGGATAATTGGTAGAAATCCACTCCAGGTATAGATATTGAATCGATGTTTAGACCTGATCCAAATTTGATCACCAAATCGCTTCCAAGGAAAGTTTACAATTGAATACAAAGCCAAATAACAAAAAATCTAATGTTCAAGGGCTATCAAGAACGGCATATGATTACTATCAAAAAGGGAATCTCGAAAAGGCACTAAACACTGCACTGGAAAGTATTGCCCTAAACGAAACTGATGATAACGCACAAATGTTGGTTGCTACGATTCAGTATGAAATTGGACATCCCAACGATGCAATCGCGTATTTTGAAAAAGCTGTAAATCTCAAACCTGACAATATTCAATATCGTTACAACTTCAGCTTAGCACTAAAAAATATTCATCGATACAATGAAGCCCTAGAACAACTAAATGTTGCATTAAAAAATGAACCGAACAATATTTCCTGTATAAACGAAGCTGGTCTGATTAATATCGAACTTGGAGACCATCAGAAGGCTAAAAGATATCTATCTAAATCTCATGACCTGGACCCTAATAATAAAACAACCTTAGTCTTTCTTTCATATCATTGTATCAAAACTAAATTACTTAACGAAGCCATCTCATTCGCTGAACAAGCGTTAAAAATCGACCCTGAATTTTCCCAAGCTTACTTTCATATTGGCCAAGCACTAATCTTAGCAAATATGTTTGAAAAAGGAATTGAGTATATTCATATGTCATTGGAAAAATCAAACGAAAATACCTGCGATAAACATCGCAGTACATTAATGCCCTACTTATACTCCGATCAATTTAGTAATGAAAAAATATTTGAAGAGCACAAGTTATGGGCTGACAAATATCTCAATTATCAATTTTATGAAAATAAAAATAATAATGACCAGAATAAAAAACTGAAAATTGGATTTGTGTCATCAAACTTTAACACACATTCGATATCGCATTTTATGCTGCCGATTTTCCAGCATTATAATAAAGAAGATTTCAAATTCTTTTGTTATTCCGGCACTCCAAAGCTGGATAAAATTACTGAAGCTATCCAAAATAATATAGATACCTGGCGACAGATATACAATCTTTCAGACGAGGAAATTGTAAAGACAATTAAACAAGATGAAATTGACATTCTCGTTGATTTAGCAGGCCATTCGTCATCTCCTAACCATATTTCATTATTCTCTTACAAACCTGCACCAATATTAATTTCATATTTAGGCTATCCATTCTCCACAGGTTTAAAAAATATGGATTATCGAATAACTGATAATTTCGCAGACCCTGAAGGAATGACTGAAAATATTCATACGGAAAAATTGATTCGAATTCAATCATCTTTCCTATGTTATCAACCACCTAAACACGACATTATTATTGAAAAATGTATCCCATACCAAAAAAACAAGTATATAACTTTCGGCTCGTTTAATAATTTAAATAAATTATCAGGTAGCACAATAGAATTGTGGTCAGTAATATTAAAAAGCATCCCAAATTCTAAATTAGCCCTGAAAAGCTCTCAAAGTCTTGCAAGTTTACTAAAAGAGCATATCGTTGCTCAATTTCAAATCCACGGTATAAGTATGGATCGCTTATTGATATTTGATTATGATAGCCACCAAAAAGATCATTTAGAAAAATACAATAACATTGACATATGCCTTGATACTTATCCGTATAATGGTACAACAACAACCTTCGAAGCATTATGGATGGGTGTACCCGTCATAACTTTATGTGGAAATGCCCATCTGAGTAGAGTTGGTAATAGTATCCTGCATAACATGACGCTAGATCAGCTAATAGGTAATTCTCCACAAGAATATTTTAACATCGCAATCACGCTAGCAAATAATATAGATGAAATACAGAATTATAGAAATATTTTGAGGAATAAATTGATGAATTCTGAGTTAACAGATGAAATAGAATTTGGAAAAAAATTCGATGCTCTTATGAGGCAGGTTTGGCGCCAATATTGTGAATCGTAACTTATTATTTATAAAGGTAATTTATCACACTTAATTGACGAACTCTTTCAGTCCATTGATTAAGGTAGGAATATGTTTTTCATAATTTTTCCATCTATCCTGGGAGGTTTTATAAATGGGCTGTTTAACCTGATTATAACTTGCTGTATTAGTTATTCCACCTAATTTATGGTGCTCCAAGCAAGCGGGATCCCAATCCAAGTCACAAAACGCCAATAATTTTCTTACTTGATTTTCAGTATCAGATGTCAAATCTTCATATTGTATATTGTAAACAAATCCAGGAAGCACTTGATCCCAATACGCCATAATCTCTCTATACTGTTTGTAATAGTGAACCAAAGAATCTTGCGCGTAGGCAAACTTTAAACCACGTGCCGCAAAATTTTGAAAATAACAAGATAAACAAGTATCAATGGCATTTCGATTGCTATGAATAATTTTCGCATCAGGAAATAAACGATAAATTAAACCGATCTGCCGAAAATTTTGAGGCATTTTATCAACAAAATAGGTATTCTCCTCGTCACCAAAGGCACGAACCATTGTGAGATATTTTTCTCTCATTATTTCAATATCTTCCAATGCCAAGTTTTCAAACAACTCTTCTCGACTGCCTTTTCCCGTAAGTGTAGCGCAGTCATGATAAATACGATTTAGTGCCTTAAGTTCACCCATACCGACAACCTGAGCATGACTTGACAATATTTTTTCAAGCAACGTTGTGCCCGATCTCGGCATCCCTACAACGAATATTAAATTCTTTTTCTCCAACTTAAACGCTTTGCTCTTCTCAAGCATTTGTTGAGGAAATAGAGATAATAACTCCATATCAATATCTCGAGTTTTCTGCTCATCGTATTCTATGGCTTTTAGCTTATTTGCCCTTTCACAGTACTCAAATGCCTTGTCATAATTTTTGGTTTGATCATAAAATTTAGCGGCTTGATAAAATACATTATATAAACTTGTGGGAGCAATATTGGCATTTTGTAAAAAAGCTGGTAATAATTTCTTAACGGTTTCTTCATGCCCAAATTCCGGAGCTAGCAGTATATAATTTTCAAGTGCTCCAGTAGTCACTGTTTTTTGATTTAACACCAATGGTGAAATCAGTTCAAAAGCCTCCTTCTTCCTTCCAACTTTCTCCAACATACTCGCTTTTACACATTTAATTTCTTCATCTTTTGGATCCAAATCTATGGCTCTATCAATATGCATAAACGCAATATCCCACTTAGCGAGATATCGACTCGCAATAGCAAGCGTAGAATGCGCATTCGCATTATTATCATCCATACTTACTGCAATATTGGCTACTTCTTCAGCTCTTGCAAAATCACCTAAAACAATACTTGCTTTGCCGAGCTGAATATAATGATCAATATTGCTCGGATCTCTTTTGATGAGTTTATTGCCCCACATCACAGCTTCTTCTTGTTTGGACAAATAATTCAAAGCAATTGCCAATGAAGAAGCAAATTGAATATTATTTCTATCCAGTTTTAATGCTTCACGACAAATAACCTCAGTGCTCGCATAATCTTCCAGCTTGTTATACAGATACACAAGCTCTTCAATCAATGGAACATTCTTGGAATCAAGCATAACTGCTTTTTTAAAATAATCTAGCGCGTGCAGATAGGATTTTTTTTCTTTAAAGATATAACCCAAGCTGACAACTGAATCAAAATCATTTTCATCAATGGAGAGTGCTTTTTGGTATGATTTTTTTGCTTTTTTAACTTCATTAAGTGCATAGTATGCAGTGCCAAGGTTTCTATGGTATTCAACAATTTTTGAGTTTAGCGATATCGCCTTGCTGAAATATTGCTTTGCCTGCTGAAACTCTTCCAATTGAAGTGCCGTTATACCCGCGTGATAATACAAATCAGAGTCATTTTGTTGTTCTTGCATTGCTTTTGCGTATTCTTGTTTAGCATGCTCAAAATCCCCTTGCTCGAGATATTTGTTTGCCAGATTTAACGCGTTATTTTCAATATTTAGCTCGTTTGCCATGCTATCTAATTCACTCTTAACACATTGATAATTCGTACAAGAGTTTATTCGATGCATTTTATACACCAGCTATAACAGTACACCATTATCAATATTTCCCTATTCTGATAAAAGGAGTCTGGCAACATTATTGCTCTACACCCTTTCATCATCGTAGGTTTATTAATATAGATTTCTCAGTTAAATAGAGAACAAAGCATTAAAAAAACCGACGAAAATCAATTGATTGGAGTATATTTTGATCAACAATACTTTATTAATGAACAAAAACATTCATGTCGCTGTTAATCAATCGTTAGATAACCAAACGACTTACATTTTAACTGAGCAAGGTGATTGGCATGAAGACGAGATCCGATTTCTAAGATTATTAATTACAAAAGATATGAATGTATTTGATTATGGCTTAGATCATGATCTTTATGCCTTAAGTGCTGCTAAAAGTGTATCATCGAATGGAAAAGTTCTGTATATCTCTTCCAACAACAATCATGAATGTACTCAATTAAGTATTCAACTTAATTCGTTTAATGACTATTTTGAACTGTCTGAGGATCAAAATGTAGAGAAAGCGAATCAACATTTTGATTTTATGCGTTTTTCAAGAAATACGAATCATCAAATCACTCATTTTTCTGACACCATAAAAAATCATCTACCGGTGATTATGACAGAAGCTATTTTCAATGATGATAGTGACTTGATTTGGCTGGGTCAGCTTGGTTATAACTTATATAGATTGAGACCTTCTCATAATTTTTTAGTCCCATTAGGCGACGACTTCCTTTTCCCAGAGTTCAATAAACAAGTATTCCTCATTCCCAACAATAAAATAGATGCCTTACATAACAGCGGTTTATTGGTGAGGACACTAAGCATCCCAAACTCAATTGATAACTCTAGCACTGCTGGGTTAGATTGGATAGCAAAACGATCATACGTCACAGAACAGCAAATCGAGCTATTCAAACAGATATATCAACCTGGCATATCAGAAAATTCTGATAAAATGCTCAATATATTTAACACCTATGCTTTATCTCACGATACGACTCTCACACCGGACGAACGTTATGGATATCTCTGTGCCACTCAAAGTTCATTAAAATCCATCGCAAATATAAATGACTCACCACACTTATTGTCAACGTATGCTAGAGTTTCATTTGAATTAGGTGAACGCAAACCAGCAATGGATTCTTTAACTAAGTTATGGGATAAAATATTACAAAACGGCTTTTGTCCAACCTCACTTTTCCTTTTACCTTCTGAAAAGTATGAAAATATTAAACAACCCATTTTAATTTCAGATTGGATGTGTCTACAGACCATTGAACAAGCGTTTTTCACCCAATATCCCAGCGAATATTTCGATACCTCAGGAGAATTAGAATCACTTATTAATAGCTTAAAACAAATCAACCAGAAAAGTGAAGCGCTGAATAACATGCTTGAACTAGCCTGTAAGCGTCAAAATAAACTTTTCGTTGAAGAGAATAAAGCCGACGTGTTCTCTTATACAAATACACCTGAATATATGCCTCCTTTACAAAATCCTGTTACTTCTTTTAAGGTAACTGTATGCGTAGCGACCTACAATCGTTGTAAACTACTTATCAGAACAATCGACTCTGTCTTAAGTCAATCTTATACCAATTTTGAGTTATTGATCTGTGATGACTCATCGACGGATGAAACTGAAAGATACTGTAAAAGCATGTCGAAGTTAGATAATCGAATCAGATATCATAGAAACGATAAAAACTTAGGTATGATTGAAAATTATGTACAGATGTATCATAAAATAGAAACTGAATTGTTCGTCGTTTGCTCTGACGATGATTTCTTATTTCCTCGACATTTAGAACGAACGGTTGATGCCTTTTATAAACAACCAGGCTTAGGCATGGCTTTTGGCCAAACTGCTTGTGGGAATGTTGATAATACAAGTCAGGTATCAGTTATACCCACTAATTTGTCAAAAGATGGTATTGTTGATCCAAAGCAAATGTTATTGGACAGTATTACAGGAAACAATATTTGTTGGACAAGCGCTCTCATTCGAAAATCTGCAGTTAAATCCATGACAGATTATGGCGAAAACAATCTTGCACTTAATTTTGAAGATGTCTTTATTAAAGAAGGAGATTATTTTTTCGTTTTACTGATGCTAGTCACAGCCCCTACTGCGTTTGTCAATGTCCCTGCATCTTATTTCTCAGTTGATGGCAGCTCCTATTCTAGTACTCAGTTAGGTGGTGGTTGGGGTATTGAAATTCGTCTCAGAACGATTTACTACTTACACAAGTTATATGAGAATAACTTTGGTTCTGATGATATTGAGAAACAAAAGATTCGCGAAATGAACGAAATAATTAAAAACACACTATCTCAAGCTGAAAGGAACTTATCTTCAACTGATAGAGAAAAACATTCCAACAAAGTCAATGAACTTAAATCAATGATTGAGGATATAGAACAATCAACAACTCTTACGGAAAACACGAATGAAGACGATCTGGCTAAGTTCATATCCTAAATCAGGAAACACATGGGTCGCATCCTTTTTGTATCACTATTTTTTTGGTGCGCCGAAAAATAGTAGTGAAATAATGGAACGTATACCGGATATTCATCAATTAATGGCAAATAATCTCAGTTTAAACGAAAACTCTGATCATAATAATATCTGTAAGAGCCATTTTATCTACTTCAATGCACATCCCCATATTAATACAACAGCGGGATTTATCTACTTACTCCGTCATCCCAAAGACGTGTTGCTAAGTGGCTTGCACTTTTTGGTCATGCATAACCCAGACACAAAAATTGATGCATATCAATACGCCATTAATTTTATCGAGTACTCTGGAGATTTTACCTGGCAAAACATGGGCTTTGGTACATGGCCACAACATGTCGAAAGCTGGCATCATGCGGCCAATTACTATAACTCCATATTTGTTCATTATGAAGCATTAAGAAGAAATCCACAAAAATTTAAAGATATCATTCACTTTTTGTCGCCCGAAGAAATCAACGAAGAACAGTTTCAATACGCAGTTAGACAAACCACGTTTGCTAATATGCGCCAATTAGAGAAAGAAGAAAAACAAAACTCTTTCGAGAATTCAATGTTTCCTGGTGGGAAATCCTCTCTAGAAAACGGGCATTATTTTGTTAACAAAGGGGCAGTTGGTCAAAATTTATCCCACATCGGTGCAGATCTGGATGAGCGGTTTGATGAAAAATTTTCCGCTATTCTCTCAAAGCTCGGTTATCCTTTAACTGAAGATAACTACACACCCTGATTACAATCAAAAAAGATTCTATCTAATCAGGATATTTTCGATATAACACTTGATTTATTATCATTAAAAACTCAGCAACAATGAATATATTTTCTATAGTAACCATTGGTGAATTACTAACTTATAGCGTGGATTTCTAGATTTTCAACGCGATAGTCTGACCAATATAAAAAACTGTTACAAAAAAACTAAGCGGTCTTGAGGGTAACTCTACTGGCAAGTAGTTTTGTGAATTCGTCTCCAGGGACAGGTTTACTGAAATAATAGCCTTGCATGACTTCACATCCCTTCTGTTGTAAAAACAATACTTGCTCTTCAGTTTCAACACCTTCTGCTACAACCGATAGGCCTAATACTTTGGCCATTTCCAAAATAGCACTGGTAATTGCAACATCTTCCTTATCAACTGGGATATCTGAAATAAATGAACGGTCAATTTTAAGCGTATCCACTGCAAACTTTTTTAGATGCGCTAATGAAGAGTATCCCGTCCCAAAATCATCAATAGATAATTTGACACCCATAGATTTAAATTCTTGCAGCACCTCTTGCGCTTTTTCCACTTGATCCATTAACACACCTTCTGTAATTTCTAGATCTAAAAACCTAGAATCTAAACTGTATTTGACCAAGTTACTTTTAACAATATTTAATAAATTGGTATACTTAAACTGACGATCAGCAATATTTACTGAAACTGAAATATTGCTAAATCCTTTATTGTGCCATTGACTTAATTGATGACATGCACTGGATAAAACAAATTCCCCTAAGTCAATGATAAATCCATTTTCTTCAGCCAAAGGTATAAAATCCAAAGGCGGCATCATTCCTTTAGTTGGATGTTGCCAGCGCAAAAGCGCTTCCGCTCCGACAATTTCCCCCGAACTCAAAGAAACTAACGGCTGATAATACACAACAAACTCGTCTCGCTCTATTCCATGTCGCATATCATTTTCAAGTGCCATTTGCTCTCGAGCTTCGGCATTCATGTTATTGGAATAAAACATGTACCTATTTCGACCATTATCTTTTGCTCGATACATGGCTGTATCAGCGTTTTTAAGCAAAAGGTGTTGATCATCTCCATCATTGGGATAGAGGCTAATTCCGATACTAGTGGTTACAACAAACTCCTGATCTGAGAGTACTACGGGAATATTCATATTATCGATTATCTTTTTCGCGATTTGTATCACATCAGTTTTATGGGCTATGTCGCTTAAGACCACAACAAACTCGTCACCACCTAATCTAGCGACAACATCGCCCGCCCTCACGGAGGTTTCAAGCCTTTCAGCCACTGTTATTAAAAGCTGGTCTCCTACATCGTGACCCAGTGTGTCATTGATAACCTTAAACCTGTCTAGGTCAAGAAACATTACCGCAATGGTGCGTTTATGCCATGGTAACCGTGACATTAATAATTTCAATCTATCTAATAACAATAAACGGTTGGGTAAATTCGTCAACACATCATGATTTGCTAAGTGATTTAAGTGCGCTTCTGCTTCCTTCAACTCTGTTACATCTTTTATTACGAAGACATAATTCTGAATTTTTCCATCAACACCAGATATTGCAGATCTTGAACATACTATAGCTATCTTTTCTTTGTGTTTGTTAATGACATGCGAATCAATATTCTCAAACTTCTGAATATTTTTAGCTTCTTCACTTCCTATTATATTTATTGGCGTACTAATTAGTTCTTGTATACCCTGACCCAGGATTTCATCCCCGGACAATCCAAACAATTGCATCGCCGCACTATTGGCCTTACTCACTATTCCTGAAGTTTCTGTAACAATTACCGCATCAACCATAACTTTTATAATGCTTTCTACATGCTGATTTGCACTTTGCAACTTCATATGACTATTATGAAGTCGGTCTAACATTCGATTAAACGATTTTGCAAGTCTCCCCAGATCATCTTCTGAATCCCAGATAACGCGTTCATCAATTTTTCCTTCCTGTGAAATATCTTCCGTTATTTCATTAAGCAATGTGATTGGTTTAACTGTCTTGATTAGGAATTTCCAAGAGATTAAAATACTAATAACAATCATAATAAGCGTTATCACCATTAATGAAGTTTTAGCATTTTGTATTTCAGCAGAGATATAACTGTCGGGCAACACGGAGAGAATACACCAATCGTATTCTGGCATCACAGCCAGTGAAACTAACGATAAGTCTTTAAATGTATCGTTTTTAACGAATGAAATATTTTTGGAATGACCCTCATTAGTCGCGCCTTTATCAAGCATTGTTGCAGGTAATTTAGTTAGAATCATCTCCTTAGATGTAGAAAATATAACGTTATTATTTTCATCAACAACAACTGTTGTAATTGATTCGTTCAATTCAAGCTCTTCAATTTTCCCCACCAATAAGCTGATTGGATAAGTCACTTTTATGTAGGCAAGAAATTCATCAAAATAATTGATTGATCGATAACTCATGTTGAGAACGGCAGCGTTGACTCGATAACTGGGCTCCGAAAATAATAAGCTATTGTGTTCTGATTGCGATTTAACGAAAGCGATGTCATTGCTGATTTCATAATATTCATCAATTGCTTTTTTATTTTCAATCTTTACTTCTTCTACACCCGAAACATTTACATATGCAATTGAACTAAAGACATCAGAATATTCAGAAAAATGTTTAATTAAAGGCTTAGGATTGAAACTATCAATATATTTTTCAGTAATTTGGCTTGTTGCTATGCTTTCAATATTTTTTTTAATCTTGGTGATCTCATTCTGTACAACAACTGAAACCATTTCAGAATTTGAATGTAGTCTCTCACCTTGTATTTCGGTAATATAATCTTTTAGAAAAATAAAGTTTACAGATACAGAAATGGTTACAATGGCAAATATTAGCGCTGATTGTAATGCGATGAGTTTTTTTGAAACAGATTGCCGAATTAACTTAAAAAAAAACATTTACTGTAAATGCGGCGGCTTATTTAGAGGAACCAATCCATGGCTAGCAATTATTTTTTTCACTGCCGGTGTATATAAAAATTTTAAAAATTTCTTAGCTAGTTTATTGGATTTGGGGTTTGAAACCAGGTAAAACGTATTGACTAGTGGATATTTTCCATCTTTTATAGTGTTTGAGTTTGCTTCGATATTATCTAATTTTATTGATTTTAAATTACTGTTTTTGACTTCGCTAAAAGGCAAATATCCTAATGTATAATCATATTTTTCTAAGGTTGAAACCGTCTTAGGCGTGCTATCTATCACTTTAGCATGTGATTGTATATCTTCAAAGCCACTAATAAATTTATTTAGCACCTTCCGAGATGAGTCATTATCTTCTCGATTAATTATATAGATCTTATGGTCTGGCCCATTTAAAACCTGCCAATTTTTTATCTTATTTTTATAAATATCGAGTAATTGTTCAGTATTAATGTTATTTACACCGACAACAGATTGGTTAGTCACAAAAACTATGGGTGATTTTGCAAATCCAAATTCAACTAACTTA
>Ga0316207_10004752_pt1 | contig 11604 bp, 12 predicted proteins | sample 6weekpyrite_MG_FD_204943 | JGI IMG/M metagenome (GOLD analysis project Ga0316207, IMG submission 204943) | Microbial mat bacterial communities from mineral coupon in-situ incubated in ocean water Damariscotta River, Maine, United States -... | ecosystem: Environmental > Aquatic > Marine >...
CTTTAACCACCACATCTTTTATAAGCATCACTCCAAACTCTGTGGGCAGTACCTGTGAAAAGATAAAAAGATGCTCTTTATGTGTATCTGAGCCATCAAAATACTCGACCAAGGCTGAGACAAGAGCATAAAGCAAGGCGGGCTCATTTTTGATCTCGGGATAGTTCCCTTCATAAATACTAGCGATATCAGGCAACTCTTCATACACCTTCACATAAGAGAGGAACTCAACTCCTGCACTATAACCAATGGTCCCGTAGATGATTGGAGCTATCTTGTTGATATCATCTGCCCCTTTTAAGATAGAAGAGAGCATATGATATGAGCGCGGCGTAGCAAAAGCGGGGTTAGCGTCATCTTCTATCACCGGTTCAGTCGAGAGAAGGTCAGGTCTAAAACTCAAAAAACCGATAATAAAAGCGTGTAGAGCTTGCTTTATTGCAAATAGTTTAAAGTCCTCAAATCGTGCTTGAACATGCAGATGAACCATTCTATTTGCAAGAGGTGTAGGCAACCTAAAGACCACACCTCGATCACTAACTCTGTTTCCTGCACAGATGATACGCCACTGTTTTGGCAAGACATATTCACCCATCTTTCTATTAAGTACCAACTGATAAATAGCGGCTTGTACAGATGGAGGTGCAGAGTTGAGTTCATCTAAGAAAAGTATCCCCTTTGAGTCTTCATCTTGCGGGAAAAAAACAGGAGGCATCCACACCGTTTGTTTCCCTTCAATAGAAGGAACCCCTCTAAGGTCAACAGGGTCCATTTGAGACAGTCTTACATCCACCAATTCTAAGTTGTTTTTCTCAGCCACATCTGCCACAATATAGGACTTTCCTATACCCGGGCTTCCATGAATAAAAAGCGGCATATCACTGTCAATAAGAGTATCAATATATTCATACAGTTGGGTTGTCGAGATACTTGGTGTTGTCACATTCTTTCCTTTGTTTTAAAACTCTACGCGCTAAGTTCGCTGACCATACAACTGAAGCAGGTTAGTTGATCATTACAGCTTACACACGCCGGTGCAATCTGTCCTATCTCATCATAGATAAACTTTTTCCATAACTTATCCTTAGGTTTTTGCTTTGCTAGATCAGGAAAATTTTTCTTCATAAACTTACCCATCTGTGTTCTGCTTTTAAATCCCAGATCTTCATACATATGATTCATCTTTAAAGACTCATAAGCAATCCATGGGGCTAAGACATATTTTGCATGGGTGTTAACCGCATGTTCTTGCAATAAAGTCCTTACTTTATGTTCCATTATCTCATTCATATTTCCATCTCCACCATTTTTCCCATTGTTATCTCAGCGACTTCCTTACCGAAATTAGAACATCTATCTAGTTCATCTTCAGTAGGGATCAGTTTTATCTTCATTGGCTCTACAGGAAGTCTGAACTTTAGCCAGCGCATTCTGTCATGTAGCATCTCAGGAGCCTCTCCTGTCCAACCAAATGAACCAAAGCTTGCCCCAATTTTCCCCCCACTTTCAAGATAAGCCATGCAAGCCAATAGGTCCCAAGCAGGTTTGACCGCGTCACCATTAATAGTAGGTGAACCTATAATCACTGCGTCTGACTCTTCAAGAAGGTCTATCATGTTCCTCTCATCTAAAGAAGCAAGATCATACATACTGGCTACCACACCATCAATGGAATCAGCGCCTTGCGTGATTTTTTGCGCCATGTGGTGCGTATTGTCATAACTCGACATATAAAACACCGATAACATCTTGTTGCCAAACTCATACTTTCTGAACTTCTCTTCAGAGCTCCACTGCGCGTACTTGTTAATATAAAACTGAGGATTTGAGCGCAGTATTGGGCCATGCAAGGGTGCAATAATATCGATATCAAAAGGTTCATACAGCTTTAACGCCTGCAAGACATACTTCTTAAAAGGACGCATGATATGATCATAATAGTACTTAAAGGCATAGCCAAAATCCCCTACCTCATCATCAAAGAGTCTCTCATCATAATAATGACTTCCAAAGACATCACCACTGAACAGTATCTTCTCCTCATGCAGGTACGAACTCATCGTGTCTGGCCAATGAAGAAAGGGTGTACTTAAAAATTCAATGGTCTTATTACCCAGTGAGATTATCTTGCCTGTATTTGCAATTTCAAAAGGCACATCTGTTTTGATAATACCCTTTAGCATCATTACCGCGCGCCCCGAGATAATAAGTTTTGCCTGAGGTGCTCGCAACATTAGTTCTTCTAAAGCACCCGAATGGTCAGGTTCTAGATGATGTAAGACGATATAAGTAATCTCATCATAATCACACAAGAGTTCAAGCCTTTGAAAAAAAGATTCTGAAAACTCTTTTTTTACCGTATCCATAATACAGACACCTTCACTTCCGCGAACGATATAGGAGTTATAAGAACTTCCATTGGCTGTTTTCATAATAATGTCAAATGTACGGATCTTTGGGTCAAAAGCACCAATAAAGTGTACACTTTCACTCAACGCAGCAATAGCACCTAACATTACAGACCGTACGAGATCACGATCTCGCCCTCCTCATAGCGAACACTACATTGACACATCAGGCGAATCTCGCTTAGGTTCCCCCCTATTATCTCTAAGGCCTTTACCTCTTTGTCTTGTTTATCACTTAAAAGAAGCATTCCTGATTTTACATGTACCGCGCAAGTAGCACAGTCACCTACTCTGCATCCAAACTCCATAGATGCACCTGATTTGAGAGCAACCTCTTTCATTGTCGTACCGGCAGGAACCTTAACTTTGATATTATCATCTTCTAAAAACACACTCACCATCGTTAACTCCTTTTTTGAGGTTTCACTCTTTCTTTAGGCATTGATTTCTCGTCTTCTTTTCGAATAAAACAGGCGTAAATAGTCATGTACATCACTGAGAAAAAAACGTCGGTTATCTAAGTCCTGAAAATGTCCTGTCCAACCTTCATCCCCTTCTTCTATGCGCTTGCTTGGTAAAACAAACTCTACATAAGGAAGTTGCAGTTTTAAGGGACCCGCTGTATTGATGGCCAAGACAACTGCATCAAACAGTTGATTAAGTGTTTGCGTATCTTCACTAAGATACAGTTCTGCGTCTCGTTTATAAAAACGAAAGATGTTGAGGATACTATCGGCTTCATCTTGACTACTATTTTTCATGTTTTCTCTTTATGTTAACATTGATATAACTCTTAAAAGAACCATACAAAGATTAAATATTTCCTACTGCAACGGTATATAAGATTGAGTCTTTTGTTTCTAAAAATTCTTGAAGGTCCTTATCATAGAAAGCTCCTATTCCACTCAAACCTATATTCATCGCGCGAAGAGTCAGGCTGAGTATATGCGTAAAGTATGCACTTTGCATCAAGAGTTTTACATTATAAGTAGGAGAAGAAAACACTAAGACGACAGAAGCATTTAAAATAAATTGCTGATTGATAAGTAGGTCAACCATTTTATTAATAAACACACCTTCACGCTTCAAAGTCACTCCCTGATAAAGACCGGATTTAAAACCTTCGCCTCGCATTAGAATAAGATGACACTGTATTGTTTCTGGAAGCTGCAACAAGAGATGCATAATATATTCTAGAGACTCTTTTTTTATCTCTGTAAGAAAAAATTCTCTAGCCGATCGCCGTGTGAGTATCAGATTGTCAAGGTTTTCAACAGACCTAAGTACCGCATCTGCAATTGGTGTGTCAAAAGCTTGATAGCTTTTTAAGATCACTTCTTGTATTGCTGCTTGTTCATAATAATCCGTTGGCTGTACACGCATCAATGATGAAGAAAACATCTGTACATTTTTTTCTGTTTCTTTGCCTAATAATACAGTGCTCACTATCTGTTCTTGTTCATCCATACCCATGATCTTAGATAGACCAAAGGCATCAAACTCTGACAAAAATGTAAGTTCCTGTTCTTCTGCAATACAAGCTGCGTGAAAATTAGCTAGTTGATGACCAAGATCTAGATAACAATACCGAAATGCCCTCTGCTGATATTTCCAGATTGAGCGAAATGGGACAAGGCTAAACATAACTATCATACCTTTGAACCTCTGCTCTAAGTCTACATATTCTTCTACACCATCAGCTTCAATATCACGAATCAAAACCAAAGTATCTTTGTCACTGTTTACATGATAGATACCACTTAATATACCTTTGATACCTCGAATCTGCACATATATCTCTAGAGGGTGTAAATTACCGGCAGACGGTGTACTCAGTCGTTTATAAGCTTTTCCTGCAAGCAGATGTTCAGATGTCACACAGCGTGCAAGATATAAAGCTCGTAACTGAGGCGTTGTTGATAAGGGATAAGAAAAAAGAGAGTCTGGATAAGCTTTAAAAATAGAAGGCTGCATGTTCCAGTCTAAAAAGCCTGTCTTTTTAGCAACCTTTTCTTTGGATAATGAAGTCTCTTCATATAGATCACGCATATCGTAAAAGTTTAAAGACCTCTTTGTTTGATGCCAGATCGATAGCTCTGAATCCATCTTCATTTTCTAAACTTGTATCACTTCCTTGAGTCAGAAGCGTCTTTACACAAAGTTCCCTGCCTGCAGATGAGGCATACATCAAGGCTGTGGTACCTTCTTCATTGATATCATTGACATCCGCACCTTCATCGATAAGACTTTGAATAATATCTGTATTATTTGCATAACAGGCATTAAATAAAACTCCGTTAAAGTCATTGTTAACCGCATAAAGATCTACCTTAGCGTCAAGTAGACGTTTGACCATAGTGATGTTGCCTTCGAGTGCAGCTTGAAGTAAGGGTGTGTTTCCATTAAACCCTTTAGACTCTAAATTATTAACATCAAATCCGTGTGACTGCAACCATTGAATATAATACTCAGCCATATTTTACTCCTTCTTAAACGCCCATCCACTCTTCATGAGAGTGACCGCCATCTTTGACTATCTTTGCAGCCTCGGCTACCGCAGCTAGACAACTATCATAATCCACTTCATCAACAACTTCACCAACAACCTCTTTATATGATAAAACACCTTCTCTATCAACCACAAAAACAGCGCGGGCCAGTCTGTCTTTTAGTTTTCCTTCTGAGATCAAAAGGCCATATTTTTTTGCAAAATTTCTATCTTCATCAACAACAAGTTCTGCATTATCTATGCTCTCTTTTTCGCAAAACTCTTTAACAAAGTCCAAATCATCTGTTGTGATCATAATGGCAGAAAGTTTTTTATACTCTCCCACTAACTCATTGAACTTTTTAGCCCCTAAAGAGCAGACTTCTGTCTTTAACGAAGGAATGGCAATAAGCAGTTGTGCATTGGGTGCGATCATACCAATAACATTTTTACTTCCATCTAGCTTCGTTATTCTTGCTGCAGGTGCTTCTCCACCGACCTTAACATCTTTGCCTAAAAGTTCCGTTGGCGTTCCATGTACTGTAATTTGCATAATCACCTCTTTTTTATTTAATATTCTAAAATGCATTTTTTATTCCTAGAAAAACAGAAAAATTGATTATTTTTTATACAAAAAATGATTATAAATTATATACATTTTGTATATAATATATGTATATAGGATTTAATATGTATGAAACAATAAATATACCCGATAACGAAGAATGTAAATCATGTACCCTTACCTTTGCCTATAATGAGATTTCCCTGTTATATGAAATCGCCGTCATGTTGGCAAGTAGCGCTGATGTTACGGACACTATAGAAAAAGGGATGCGTTTATTAAAACGTCATAACTATCTTGAACGTTGTACCCTCTTTATGTTCAATGATGATTCTACGGCTTTAGAGCATTTTGCGTCAATTGATCTAACAGCTCAACAGCGTCGCATGGCAACCTACAGACTAGGCGAAGGAGCAACAGGTCTCGCCGCACAAAGTGCAGAACCTGTGGTCATAGAAAACATACATAATGATATCAATTATCTCAATAAGATGGGAACAGTCAACACAAAGTCCATCTCTTACGTTGCCGTACCCATATTACAAGATGATGGTGTTATCGGTGTTATCTCTGCTAATAATTTAGAAAAACCCATTCTAAACTTTGATGATATTGTGCGTATGCTCACCATTGTCGGCTCACTCTTTGGAGGAACACTTGCAACACTAAGAAAGTTTACCAAAGAAAAAGAGGAGCTTACAGAACTAAAGACCTATTACAAAGAGCAGTCCCTCAGCGAATATAAGTTTGAAAGTATTATTGGTAAGAGCACCAAAATGCAACAAATATTCAGTATGCTCGAAACTGTTTCTCCTTCAGATGCAACTATCTTGGTTCGTGGTGAGACAGGAACAGGTAAAGAACTTATCGCTACTGCGGTACATAACCTCTCTAACCGTAAAAATGGGCCGCTTATTAAACTTAACTGTGCTGCCATCAGTGAGACCCTGCTTGAGTCTGAGCTTTTTGGACATGAGAAAGGGGCCTTTACCGATGCAAAAGAGATGCGAAAGGGTCGCTTTGAACTTGCAGATGGCGGGACACTTTTCTTAGATGAGATTGGAGACATCACCGCTTCTTTACAAGTAAAACTCCTACGTATCTTGCAAGAGCAGTCTTTTGAACGTGTCGGAGGAAGCAAGACGGTTAAAACAAATGTACGACTTGTTGCCGCAACCAACAGGAATCTAGAGAAGATGGTAAAAGATGGTGAGTTTAGAGAGGATCTCTATTACCGACTAAATGTTATTCCCGTGAACCTTCCACCACTACGCGAACGTTTTGAAGATGTCAAATTACTCACAGAGCACTACCTTCAGAAGTTTATGAAAGAACACAAAAAAAAGATGCACCTTACAAAAGAGGCTTTAGAAATACTACTTAACTATCCATGGCCTGGAAATATCCGTGAGCTTCAAAATACGATGGAAAGAATTGTGCTTATCTGTCCTGATGGTGATATATTTCCTCAGATGCTCAACCATGTCCTTCCTTTTAATTATCAAAAGATGTATGCAGAAGACAAATCCGATCCCGTAGAAGAACAAGTAGTTCACACACCGCAGACAACTGTTCCTGTACACAGTACACCTATGCTAACAAAATCCAGTCTTCAAGAGATGGAAAAAGAATCCATTATACAAGCGCTTATTGATAACCGTGGGATACAGACTAAAGCAGCAGCCCAACTAGGTATGAGTGCACGTCAAATCGGCTATAAAATACGAAAATATGAGATTGACTTATAGTCTAGAACAGATCTTGCAGATATAAAAGATAGATAACATAAGGGGGTAAGCATGGAATTGTTTTATTATCCAAAACCGTCAATAGCACCAAATTACGGTCTATAAGATTGAAGCCTAAATGGCTTCAATATCTTTATTCTTCACCGCGAGATACGATCTTCGCAACAACTTCATCGGGTAAGGTCTTTTTCTGAGGTTCAATAAACCAGACGTCACCATTAGTAAGGTTTACATTTCCACCCCATTTATCATCACTGTCAAACTCTACATCAACGATAATCTCTTCCATATCTCGTTTTGCTATATAAAAGAGTGTTTTCCCCTCATCATTTACCCTTAACATTACTTTTGCCATTATTTTTCCTTTAATTAAATTGACCTGAACTTCTATCCAAGGTTCAGTAATAGTTTTTTGATCTTATACCAACTGTTATTACCAACAGCGTTTGAGAAAGTCACCTCAGACAACTCAGTACTGAGTTGTCTGACAAAAGAAGCTGTATTAAAATAGCCTGTACTTTTGTCTGGATAATCTTCCCTGAAATGAACACCGCGGCTCTCTTGGCGTGCTAAAGCTGAGATGGTCATCGCTTCAGCGATCACAAGCGCATTTTTAAACTCCAAAATAGACGCAAGCTCGACATTATTGTTCAACTCTTTATTCACACAGTGCAAACCATATTGCAGATCCATCAGATAATGTATATATTCTAATGCTTCTGTAAGTAAATCCTTATTTCTAAAAACACCGACATTTTTATATAAATTCTCACCTAAGTTTTTTCGTATAGCATTAATATTGAACTTACTTTCACCATCCATAATGAGGTCTATTCGGCGATGTTCTTTTTCAACATAAGCATAATCAATGGGTTGAAATTCTCGTTTTGAGGCGACTCTTGCCGCTTCTTTTCCAGCAAGACGTCCAAAATATGCTCCTTCTAATAAGGAATTTCCACCTAGACGGTTAGCTCCATGCACACCTGTAACCGCGCATTCTCCACAGGCAAACACACCATATAGATCGGTTGAAGTATCTTCTCGTGTCCATATTCCACCTATACTGTAGTGTGCTGATGGCGCTATCTCTAAAAGTTCTGTACAGACATCAACACCGGCTGAGCTTAAGGCTACCTTTCGTGTAGAAGGGAGCTTTTTATCAATAAGTTCTTCACCCAGATGACGAAGATCAAGATAGACCTTATGCCCTTTTTCAATGTGAAGTAATATCTCTCTACACAATTTATCGCGTGTTAAAAGCTCATTAGTAAAACGTTCCCCATTTTCATCAACGATATAAGCACCCTCACCTCTTGCCGCCTCAGATATTAGTGCACCGCTTTTGGCCAAGGTTGTAGGATGAAATTGGACAAACTCCATATTGCTCAAACGCATCTTCGCCCGCATAGCAGCTGCGATCACATCGCCTGAGCTCTCTTGTGAATTGGTACTGTGCCCTCGAAAAATACCGGCATACCCGCCTCCGGCAAAGATAAGTGATTTACAAGCAAAGGCAATGACCTGTGAGTTCTGTCTTCGTAAAACGGTTACCCCTGAAAGTTTTCCCTTATATTTAGTGATATTTAAAAACTTATGATTAGAGAGAATATGTACACCCTCTTGCCGGCACTGCATTAAAAGAGTCTGAACGATTGAAGCACCTGTTCTATCGGCTATATAGCAAGTACGTTCAGCCTTTGTGCCTCCAAAAGGACGTTGCTGTATCTTACCCTCACTGTCTTCATCAAAAGAGACACCCATTCCTTTGAGTTCACTGATAATATGAGGTGCTTCCAGACACATACCTTTAATATTATTTTCATGTGAAAGTCCATCAGCACCTTTTATAGTATCATTTACATGTCCTTGGATTGAATCATAAGCTTCCATATTGATAACAGCATTTATCCCCCCTGAGGCAACTGCAGAATTAGATCGAAAGGGGTTGCTCTTACTTAAGATAGCCACATTAAAACCTGCACGTTTGGCATACAGGGCTGAAAAAAGCCCTGAGATGCCAGAGCCTACAACGATTACGTCATACAGCATTCTTTTCTCCAAAAACCTGTGACATGGCCTCTGATGTAGCATTAGGTACATAGGCAAGAAGAAGGTTGTCTTCTACATGTTGTGGATCAACGGCTCCAAAAAGTGCTGAGACAACATTTCCCATTCGAGCAAACTGTAAGGCTGTACCGATATCGCTAAGGTCTTGTGTTCCCAATGCCTTAGCGATATTAAGGTCAAACTTTCCTTTAAACAGATTCATCTGTAATAACGAAGAAGAAGCAACCATATTTAGACCATAGCCATGAAGTATCTGCATCAAGGTATAGTACTTTTCATCCGGGCCTTTTTGATTTGAATAGGTATACGCCTGAGTCTTTGCTATATTATAAGGCGACTGGACATATCTGAAATGATGCCCCTTTCCCCCTACTTCAATAGCGATCTCAACCATATCTTTAACACTCATATACTCCGTATGACCTTCTTCATATAAAAAGGCATTCCATGAAGCAATACCGTAAGAACGTATCTTTCCCTCTTCTACCAGTTTTTCAAAAAGTGCAAAGGCTTTTTTAACACGTTTTTTGAAGGTTTTTTTATCCACATACCCCAATTGTGTTTCGGGATTATGCAGATAAACAACATCCAGGGTTTGAAGACCAAGGTTTTGTAAAGACTTTAAAACACTCCATCTCAAATAATCAGGGCTCATGCAGTGTTGATCAATAACAATCTCATCCTTACTGGCTAGATCATTATCAAAAACATTTTCTTGTATCCAAGCGTAAGGATTTTCAGGAAAAGGAAACTCAAGCGGTAAGAACCCCGCCTTAGAGGTGATAAAAAGCTGATCACGGCTTATATTTCCTTCACTAAACAGTTCATTTAAGGCTTCACCAATCTCTTCTTCACTCACTTGATAGCGGTAATTAATGGCAGTATCGATGTGATTGATACCATTAAGTATGGCTGTCTTTATAGAGTCTTTGTAGTTGACAACGTAGTTTTCTTCCCGGTAAGGTTCTTTTCTAAAGGTACCCAAACCTAAAGAAGAGACAAAAGCCTCTCCTTCAAAACGGTAAAAGTCTTTACTATAATCCTTAAACTGTTTTAGATAGCTAAATGTACCCTCTTTGGTTGCATAATTCATTATGTAACGATTACTTTTAGTGGTGCTTTGAGTTTAAAGGCCAACATATCTTGAATACCTGCAAGTGTCGTCGTTGTGTTCATCGAACATGACATACATTCTCCTTGGTATTTGATAAGAATTTCAAATTCGCCATTTTCTTCTTTAATATCAATTAGCTCTACATCCCCACCGTCTGCTTTAAGTGTGGGACGGATGTACTGCTCTAAGATCGCCTCAACCGACTTGATACGCTGAACAAGTCCCATAGAGATAAAGGTACCATCGCCTTTTGCCTCGATGATCTTACGAGACTTCTCCTCTGCGTCAAAGGCTTCTTTTGCTTCAGAAAGAAGGTCTACTATATACACATCTTTAGCCTCATGTCCGCCCTCTTTGATACACGACTTACAAAAGCCACCGGCTTTAGTGTAGTCTGTCACCTCTTCTACTGTTGTCAATTTGTTAAGTTTAATGACCTCTTTAAGGGTATCTTGCGTTATACGGGCACATTCACAGACAATAAATTCTGTCTCAAAACTCTCCATATCCACGCCCTTATACATAGAGGCTGCTTTTTTAATGACATCATAGGCCATTACCGAACAGTGCATCTTTTGTCCGGGAACCGCAGGAATATCCGGATCATCTCTAAGTGCTTTTTCCACATCGATATTAGTGATCTTAAGTGCATCATCTACGGTCTTGTCCATACAGAGTTCTGCCATCATATCTGAAGAAGCGATAGCGGTACCACAACCAAAACTTTTAAACTTACTGCGCTTGATCATATCTGTCTTGGGATCGATCAACCAATATAAACGAACAGCGTCACCACAACTCTCTGCACCAAAGTCAGCAATGATGAGCTTATCATCTCCCGCTTCTGCTTCTGTGATCTCACCCATATTAACAGGGGCATTCATTCTTGTTTGTACTTCTTGAGAGTACTCTTCCCAAAGTGCACCACCGATCAAATCATCTCTTGCCATAGTTTTATCCTTCAAATAAAAGTTGTTGTTTAAAAGGATGCAAGTTCTGTTCTTAATGCAAAAATGTCCCCCTGCGACAATTTTGTCAAATTTCATTGGATTCTACGTAATTGTTTGACTATATGTAAAAAATACATTATTAAGAACAAGACTTGCATATCTAAAAGAATTCCAAACAAAAGGTCATTTATGTTTTTACTAACTGCTATATTCAACAGTGCCTGTCTTGATGATGTCTTAATAGATCTCAAGAGTGCAAACATT
>Ga0316207_10004753_pt1 | contig 11604 bp, 7 predicted proteins | sample 6weekpyrite_MG_FD_204943 | JGI IMG/M metagenome (GOLD analysis project Ga0316207, IMG submission 204943) | Microbial mat bacterial communities from mineral coupon in-situ incubated in ocean water Damariscotta River, Maine, United States -... | ecosystem: Environmental > Aquatic > Marine >...
CCTGGAAGGTTTAACCAAGTATTATGGAGTCCGCCTGATCCTCTCAGATACGACCTGGCAAGCTGTAAAACACCAATTTTATGGGCGGGAGCTTGACCGCGTAGTCGTCAAGGGTAAAGACGAAGCCGTGCCTATTCATGAAGTCATGGGCCGTGGCACCCCTCCAGCTCAACTCGCTCAAGACCTCGCTGACTGGCAACACGCACTTGCAAGCTATCGTGACAGGGACTGGGACGCCGCAGAACCGATATTCAAGTACTGGTACGAGCATTATAATCATAATCTAACCGCGAATATGTACCTGAAACTTATAGCAGAATACCGCGTTTCGCCCCCTCCGGATGACTGGCAGGCAGTCAGTGTAATGACCACAAAATAAGCTTTTTCTTCCGCCGAATCTGCTATGATCCTGCCTCGTTAAGTATAAATTTGGGCAAAATCTCACATGAGTAAATCGCTTTTCACATCCCTGATCCTCGGGGTGATTATTATCGTCTCTATTGTCGGCGTCATGCTGTACCAGGAAGGTCGAGTTGACCGCTCTGATTTGGATAACCTCAGCGCGACCGTTTTTCGTACGCCCAGGCTCATCAGCCCATTTGAACTGACAGACCACACTGGCAAAGCCTTTAACCAGGATTCACTAAAAGGTAACTGGTCATTTCTCTTCTTTGGTTATACCAACTGCCCGGATGTCTGCCCAAATACCCTGACAATCATGAACGTCATCGCTAACACCCTGGGGAAGAACAAGCCAGAAAATACTGGCCCACAATTTATCATGGTCTCAGTCGATCCCGAACGTGACACCGTTAAACAACTTTCCGAGTACATTCCATACTTCAATAAATCGTTTCTCGGCCTGACGGGCACATCAAAAAAACAGATTGATGCAATTGCTACGCAGTTTGGTATCCCCTATTTCATTAATAAGAAGTCACCCGATGATACTGAATATGCTGTTGAGCACAGTGGCGCTATTTTACTGGTTAACCCGCAGGGCAACTTACATGCCCTGTTTTCAGCGCCGCATGACGCGGTTCGTTTAAGCAATGAATTCACACTTATTAAATACATCCATGAGCAAGAATAATGTTTAGTTTAAGAACCACCATCACAGCGCTACTTGTTTTATTTGCTAGCTCACCTGTTGTTGCCGATGCTGTTACTGTAAATGATGCCTGGATCCGTGAAGCACCTCCTGTCAGTAAAGTTCAAGCCGCCTATGCCACGTTTAAAAATAGCCAGCCTGGTGACATTGAAATAATCAGTGCAAGTAGCCCTGCTTTTAACAAAATTGAGTTCCACGAAACTATCAAAGAAGGTGGCCTAATGAAGATGCGTCAACAGACCTCTATCAAAGTCACCGCCAAAGAAACTACAGAGCTTAAACCGGAAGGCATGCACCTGATGCTATTTAATCCCGTTAAACGCCTGATTGCTGGTGATAATATCAGTATTGAATTTAAACTCAGTGATGGTAGAAAATTCACTTCTAGCTTTGTTGTGAAAAAAGCATCTGGCTCAGATCACCACCATCATATGCACCACTAATTTTATGTCTGCTATTACTAATTTCTTCATTCGGATCATTCCGCAGCACGGCCTGTCGAACCTTGTTCACAAGTTAACCCGTATTCGTAGCCCGTGGTTCAAGAACAGGATGATCCGTTGGTTTATCCAACAATTTAATGTTGATATGAGCCTGGCTATGCAATCTGAGCCAGAGGCCTATAAAGACTTCAATAGTTTTTTTACGCGACCACTACGACAGGGCGCGCGCCCTATTTGCAACCAGGGTCTAAGCTGCCCGGTTGATGGCACCATTAGCCAAATTGGCAACATTATTGATAGCACCATCATCCAGGCAAAAAACCATGATTATGACTTGACTGCGTTACTCGGTGGCTCCGCCACCCTGGCCAATAGTTTTCGCAATGGTAGTTTTTGCACTATTTATCTATCGCCACGTGATTATCACCGTATCCACATGCCACTGGATGGTAACCTGCGTGAAATGGTGTATGTACCTGGCAAACTTTATAGTGTGAACACTTACACTGCTGAAACAGTACCCGGGTTATTTGCAATTAATGAACGCGTACTGAATATTTTCGATACCGAGCTCGGCCCTATGGCGCTGATCCAGGTTGGTGCTATTAATGTTGGTAGCATGGAAACTGTCTGGCACGGCATGATCACACCACCCTATGGCAAAGAAATTTCAATCTGGCGTTATGACAAGGATACTATTGAATTAAAACGCGGCGATGAAATGGGCCGTTTCAATATGGGGTCAACTGTTATCCTTCTTTTTGCCAAAGACGCTATCAAATGGCACAGTGAGCTTGTCGCAACTGACGTAGTCCGCATGGGCCAATGCCTTAGCTCTTCTAACTAACTGTATTTACAAAAATATCCGACTAATTTGTCGATTTTTCATCTTACAAAACGTGAGATATTACCTACATAAAATGCAGAATATTCCCCTTGTTTATCAACTCGAAAGGCATAATATAAATATAAGAAAGATGTAATTTTGCAATGCTTAGTTTAGCAATGGAGCAATACAATGGATCGAACAACTCAGCACAACCGCGTATATCTTATTGCGCTCGCCATGCTAGCCCTGATTTTTTTAAGCCCCCTTACTCATGCAGATATTGGCATTGGTGCCATTGTTATTGACAGCCAGATTGAGGGCAAAGGCTCCCTGGACACCAACGGGGGTATTAATGTTGGTGACACCATAACCACAGGCCCCAAGGGCAACCTTACTATATTGTTTGATGATGAAAGTATGCTGACCCTAGGTCCCAATGCTAGGGCAAAAATCGTCAAATATAGTGAAACACCGGCTCCAGGTATTTCTGAAATAAAGATTATCTCCGGTGGATTCCGTTATTTTCCAGGCATTATCCTCGAGAATGGTGGCAAACAGGTATTGAATAATGTTGGTGGTACCAACGTAAAAGATGCCACAACTGTTAACGGTCCAGACATTGCCGTCAATACAGAAAACGAACTCGACAGTGTTAATAACCAACTTGAAGATACAAGCTCACTATTAACTGAGATAAACAATTTAACATTCTCAGCGGCTAATGCTGGTACCGGAATTGCGGGTACTGGTGGAAATACTGGGAATGAAGGGGGCGGAGGAGCAGCAAATGTTCCACCACCACCCCCACCACCTTAGTTTTCTACTGCTTATTGAATTTTAAATTTAATATATATCGTATAACTACGTTCCGGTTGATATTAGTCTACATATAAGAACAATCACAATAAAAGTGTACAGCTCATGAATTCATATAATTTCCTTGGCAAATGGAAAGCTGGAAAACCATGCCTCCAGTTATTGGCTTTTCTATTGGTTTCTGTTCCTTTAACCAGCATTCCGCTTGTTAACGGAGAAACTGCTAAACCAATAAAGAAAATTTTCATGCCAGCCCCACCGCCCCCACCCAAGGAGATACCCAGGAAAACAGCAACTTTCACTGACTCAAAGATTCACAAAGTCTTTATTACAACCAAAGACTCTAAAAGTCCCTGGTTTAGGGAATTAAAAAAGATAGTAAAGCGGGCTATTCAATATAAAAACAGAGTTCTTATTGAAATAAGCGATAATGATTTAAAGAAACTACCTAAAGCTATAAAGGATAAGCTTACTATTAATGATAAGCTCAATAAGATTTTCCTTCATGGTATTACATTAGACACAACTAAAGACAGCAAATACACTCACTTACGTGACAATGATTCAAAACAACTATATCTAATACAATTTCCAGGACCTATTAAACAAGAATGGTCTAGCGCACTGTCCTCACTTAAAGACATATCTGTCGTTTCATATATTCCTGAAAATACCTACCTCATTTATGCAGCGCCACCTGCATTAGTAAAACTTAAAAATAATACTGTTATTGGGAATGTTCTTCAATGGATCGGCTCCTACCTTCCTGAATTTAAACTTCACAATAGGATTAAGAAGAATACTGATGAGGTTATCCCCGTAACAATAAAATTGGCACGCGCTAATACGAACAAGAATACCATTAAGTTTATCAAGAAAATTACGGGTAATTTGATTTCCAAACCCTGGATAGTAGGAAATTTCTTGTATGTTCGGGTAAATGCCACCAACTCACTCCTAAAAGAAATCATACAGCAACCAGATGTTATCTTTGTGCAACGTTACACCCGGGGGCAAGAGGCAGGCGAAAATCAATCGCTCATACTTATTGATCAACTATCTTCTGTCACATGTACTGAGATAGACCCTTTCCCAACTACAGTCCCTAATGGTGCAACGAGAAACTGTTTTGGTGCGGGGCTACCTGGTGCAGGGAGCAATCTCAGTTATTTAGAGTGGTTCAATAGCAAGTTTGATTTAGCGCACCTGCCCCCACTTCATTTACAGTTCCTTGACCCAATTGACATTGCCGACAGCGGCACCGATACCGGTATTATTAATGCTACGTCCGGAATTGCTAGTAACACACAGCACCGGGACTTCCTTCACGAAGCTGATACAACTGTAGCCGTAGCGACCCCAACAACACCTGCCACCCCGTTACAGAGATTAATCGCAGCGCAAAGCTTTAATTACAATGCCGCTACCATGATGATCGACCAGGTCGACACAACATCAGATACTACTGCCTCTCTCTATGAAAATGTATCACCTACTGGTGCACATGGAACCCTCGTATCATCGATAGCCGCTGGTTATAACAATGGTGCAGTAGTACCTGGTGCTGCAACTGCAAACAGTCTGGATCAGGATAATGATGGATTTCATTACGGCATGGGTATTTCGCCTTATTCCAGAATAATTGCCTCAAGAATATTTGGTCCACCAACAACAACTGGATATTCAATGATCGCTACAATTGGCGATGAACTTGAGACCGCATATGAATTAGGTGCACGAATCAGCAATCACAGCTGGGGGAACTCTTCAGAGACACGTATCGGTTCACCAAACACTGTTTTCATTACTGCAGAAGCCGGCTATAACGCTGACTCTGCAACAATAGATTCACGTATCAGGGATGCGCAACCAGGCGTCGCCGGAAATCAAGAACTAACCGTAGTAGCAGCCGCTGGTAACTCTTTTTACCCATCACTCGATGCTGGTGTTTCATATCAATATGATGGAGCTGGATCATGTACCGCGCCTAATGCCACTACCGGTGGTTATTGTTTTCCTCTTTGGAATGGTCCGGCAATTTCCAAGAATGCTATTGTTGTTAGTGCTAGTGAGAAACGTGACCTAACTCCAGACAAATCAGTGGTACCTGGTGGATGTAGATTAGATTATGTTTCTGACAGCGCGCATGACTGGGCTAGCATCTCAACTATTGGTCCTACTGCAGATGGCCGCTTCAAGCCCGATCTTGTTGCACCTGGCGTTAAAATCACTGGCGCTGCTCCACTACAAATGACATACCAGACAGGTCTTCCTAGCTACCAATCACCTACTTATAGCGACTGTCCAGATCTCTATCACCCAGAAACCAGCACACAGCAATTACTTTATTTCCGTCGTTGGGGGACAAGCTTTGCCGCGCCAGCTGTTTCCGGTGCAGCTGCTTTATTACGCCAAACATTTATTAATAGGACTGTTGACGACCCTGCCGATTTAACAGACCAGTTCGAGTATACGAGCCTGCTGCCACCTTCCCCTGCCATGATAAAAGCATGGTTAATGAATACCACTACTTACATGACCGGGAATATGTACCGAGGAACGATTGGTATAGAAGATCTTCCATCTTCAAGACAGGGAATGGGGTTACTAAATATTGATAGAGCACTCGATGATACTCATCGCATTATACGTGACCAAACAAGCGCCTTGTCAATGGGCGGCACTTTCCAGGTTAACGGCCTGCTTGCTGATGCGGGAAGAGATCTAAGGGTAACACTGGTCTGGACAGATTTGCCCGGTAGCACCGCCTCAGCAATCGATGCAATTAAATTAGTTAACAACCTTAATCTAGAAGTTATTGTTTGTGATCCGGATCCTGCTCCTCCAATGCCGCCAGTTCCTTGCAATGCTGGCGCTGCAAGTGCCATGGTATATGCTGGCAACAACTTTACTGCCGATGTTTCGCAAACTGGTGGTAGCGTAGATATTTTGAATAATGTTGAAAGTGTCTGGCTGCCCAGCGACTCAAGTGCCAGACCCAATAATAGTAAAATCGTTGTTAATATAACTGGGGCCAACATTCCTGCTGGAACACAGGATTTCGCCGTTGTCATCTATAATGCAGATATACCGGGCCAGGATGATCCTGCCTCAGCAGCATTAACGATTGCTGAAGATACCACCTCGCCAAATCTCTGGAATGATTTATTAACTAACGATATCGCAGCATTCACAAGCACCAGCGATTCACTACAAATTATTGCTGCCAGCATCAGTGGTTCGACAGACACGGTTAACCTGAACACAACTGGCTCCAGTATCACCATCACAGCTGACGACCCTGTTCATGATGCTTTAGCAACCATGGTAGATACGAATACAATCACGCTAAATTACACCGTAACAGATGGCTTTGGTGCCACTGGCACTGCCAGCGCAACCATTACTATCACTGGTATCAATGACCCACCTGATGCGGCTAATGATGGCTCTCTAGCTACGCCACTGAATGTGGCTGAATCAGTTGCTGAAGGAGCGGGCTTCATCATCAGCGTTTTGTCGAATGATATGGATGCCGATAGCGGTGACGCGCCTGATCCAACGACCGTCACCATCACTAGTCCTGCTTCGTTTGGTACTGCGACTGCAAACGCTGATGGTACTGTCACCTATACTTCTACGCCTGACTATGTGGGTCCTGACCAATTTAACTATAGAGTAAATGATAGTACTGGTGCCCCTTCCAATGAAGCCACCGTTTTTATTGATGTAACTCCATCTAACGATAGTCCTGAAATTACCGCACCATCAGGAACGCTGTTCCAGTTACAAAACACCACGATGAATTTCTCACCGGGTAACACTATATCTGTGGATGATGTTGATGTTGATGGCGTAACAGGAACGTTTGATGTGACCATCAGCGTGCCTGCTCCTGGCAATGGCACATTTAATGCCACCGGTGCCACAGCGGGCAATGGCACTAACAGCATCAGCTTTAGTGGTAACCTTAATACTGTCAATGCCGCAATCGCCACACTAAGTTACACCGGCAACCCTGGGACGACTGGTACTGAAACCGTTACTATTAACATTAATGATAATGGTAATACTGGTGCCACTGACGAGCCTAACACCGCTATTGCAACATTCGATATCACCCTGACCACCAATGCACCACCCATGCTTGAACTGGATTCGGATAATGACAACCGCCCAGCTGCAGATAATGTAAATTTTGAAAACACCTTTGACCTGGGCACAGGTAACCCTGTAGAAATTGCTGAAGGTACTAGCATTATGGATGCAGATACCGCTAGCCCTGCATCAGCCACAGTCGTCCTGAGCAACCTGCTTGATAGCGGCGCTGAGACGCTGACTATTAGTGGAACAGTCTCGGGGACAACCGGTAATATTGATTACAATTACACAACCGATGCTGTATCAGGAACAATGGCACTGACACCTAACAGTGGTGCCAGCCCAACTACAGCCGAGTACGCGGCAGCCATTGACCTGGTTCGTTATGATAACAGCGCCACTTCCCCTGATACGACTAACCGAGTTATCACTGTTAGTGTTAGTGACGGAATAAGCACCGGCAACGCCACATCGACGATAGACTTCCAACGTCGTCCTGTTGATATTGCTCTGGTGCTTGATAAATCCGGTAGCATGCAGCAACTCGTTGATGGCACACAGCGTATCGACTTGCTAAAAGATGCCGTGCAATTATTCCTTGAGACCTGGGATGGCTTTGATTTACCCGAAGACAGGCTCGGTACGGTTTACTTTGGCACCGGTATCACCAGCTTCCCTGCTGCATTCATGATGGAACCGTTTGCCGCCAACTGGCCGGCACATAACACCGATATTGATTTACAAACCCCGGCTGGCTGGACATCTTTCGGAGCAGGTCTTCAAACAGCGATAGAAGGTTTAAATACTGCACCAGGTGGTGGACTCAATCGTAAGCCTGTAGTGATCACCTTTACCGACGGGCAACAAAACGGACGCCCCATGGTGATGCGACCTGGTACTAACTACCCAGCCGGCGGTTCCGTACCGCCACTAAGTAATGAACCCTATCAAATACTCAATGCCACTGTAGGTGAAATGGTTGACGATGGCTTTAGTGTCAGAACCCTGTCCGGGGTCGACGAGGCCAGTCCGCCCATTGTGCTCTCGATTGCAAGCATCCCGATGAATATTCATACTATTGGCACAGGAGTGAGTGGCTCCAACCTTGAGACAATGTTAGCTAAACTGGCAACCGATACAGAGGGCGCCAGCTTCTTTGCTACACCTGATTCCTTTGTAGGTGTTGGCGCCATGCCATCACCACTACAAGATCATTTCATGACAACACTTGTGGAGTCATTATCTGAAACCAGTCTCGAAATGGTTGGACGAGTATTTAGCCAGCTTCCTGCAAATATGAAACGAAAATCGCACCGCTTTACACTCAATAACGCCACTCAACGTGCTTCTTTCGTATTGTCATGGAATAAAAATACCAACCAGGACATGCTGGCTTTCGGTCTGAAGACACCGCAGGGTGACTTCATCCCCGCTGGTACCAGTGGTATTGATATTCGTTCGGGCGATTTCTATTTCATTGTCCACCTTAATTTCCCACTACTTTCCCGGTTTGGTTCCATCGCCGCAGGTGGGGAATGGGAAATGGTACTGCAAAGAAAAGAACTTGTCGTACCCAATATTACGCATAGCCTGACTGCCATTACCCCACCTACTCCTGAGGCTGTCGACTACTCGGTTTGGGTGCTTGAAGATGAAAGTGATGTTAAAGATCGAGTTAAAGCTGATAAACGTCGCTACAACGTTGGTGAGCCTATCTTGCTTACTGCCAAGATCACTGATGTTGCACGTGCAGCCAAGAAGCTATCGGTTTCAGCACAAGTAAAAGCACCGAAAACAGGTTTAGGTAATTACCTTGCGAAAAATTATATTCGCGATAATAAGACCCTGGCAACCCGTTCTGTCATATCGACTACTGCACTGGACACACCACAAACAGTTTATGATAAGAACCTGTTCCTACTACTCAATGCGGAAAAGCAACCCAGGGATTTAGAACCATTAAGAACTAGCATCCGGTTACATGATGACGGTAAAAACGGTGACAAAGTTGCTAATGACGGTATCTTCTCAGCTCTCTACACTGAGACTAACATTCCTGGTTCTTATCATTTCGACATCCGGATTCAGGGCAAACTTCCCACCAATGGCAATATTTCTCGTCAATCAACCGTATCTGTTGTCACCCAGTTCGATAAATTTGATATTGATAAATCCATAATCGAATATTCAGATATCGATCCCAACTCAACAGCCAAAGATGCCAACAAACAGTTGCTTATCACACCTGTCGATAAGTTTGGTAACCTGCTCGGTCCAGGTAAGTCGCAGCTAGTCAGGGTCAATATCAAGGGAGGCAAGCTAATAGGTCAGGTTCAGGATCTTGGCAATGGTAGCTACATACAATACCTGGCAGTGAATCAGTTATTAATTGAGCCAGTAATAACCATAGATACGCCCGGTTTAACAATGGTTCCTGTTGACACCGGTAGCCAATTGACACTCGTAGAGTGGATACTGATTATCATACTTGCCATTATTCTGCTCTTACTCCTATATTGGCTTATCCGGTTAATTGCTAAATTATTGAATAAATAGCCTTATTCCCTAATGTCACACCTGTTAATTCTCAACATAGCAGGTGTGACATTTTCACTTATTTAACCTGTATTAGTTAGCTGTCGCCTCTCTCTTAAAAGCCTAGAATTTAGTCATATTTTTGAAACTGACAACGAGGCGATTATGACAACGACTGACAAACACTTAGGCAAAGTTATCTGGGGACTATTTTTTGTGATCCTGGCGCTGCCTGTCTTTGCGGCAGACCCGGTTCAGTTGTTCGATACCGTAATAGATAACAAAAACCACGTGACACAATCTAGTCAAGCAAGAACTCTAAACCTGGCCTGGTTAGATAATCATCTTTCAAGAATGTAAGCGAACTAGTTGGCTACTCAGTCGATTTTGCCGTCAATACCTCGGCAATTGAATCTGCCCCTACCAGTAACATCAGCAATCGGTCTACCCCCAGGGCAACACCTGCACAATCCGGCATTCCGGCCTCAAGCCCTGCCAACAAATTTTCATCTAACGGCATGATTGGCAAACCAGCCTGTTCCCGCTTAGTATTTTCTTTTTCAAAACGTCGGCGTTGTTCACTGGAATCGGTGAGTTCATAAAACCCATTCGCAATCTCTATACCATTAATAAAAAGTTCAAAACGTTCGGCAACACGATTGTCATCAGGGTTGAGTTTCGCTAACGCTGCCTGTGAAGCTGGGTAGTCGTATATAAAAGTACGCCCCTCACCCATGCCAGCAACAACCACCTGGTCCATGAGTAAATCTAACCAGTCATCAACACTGGCATCACTCATGCCGACAACTTGTTCAAGCCCATGTTGATGGGCCGATTGTTGTAAGGTTTTAATATTCGTATCAAGTGGGTCAATACCGGCATGTTCAAGAAAGGCTGCTTGATAACTAATCTTTGTGACTGGTGTTTCCAGCTTACCCAATACATCATCAAGTAATTGGGCCACTTCATCCATCAACTGATGATGATCAAAGCCCGGGCGATACCATTCCAACATGGTAAATTCCGGGTTGTGTCGCCGCCCTACTTCAGCATTACGAAACACTTTGCAAAGTTGATAAATGGCGCCACTCCCTGCCGCCAACAACCGTTTCATAGCAAACTCTGGTGAAGTATGCAGGTACAGGTCTGTGGTGTTACCTGGCCCTGTGTAACTCGTAGCAAAACCTTCTATATTGGGATCGGTATTCCCTGCAACTGACAAGGCAGGTGTGTCAACCTCAAGCACATCGCGGACAGAAAAAAACGCGCGGATCTGTTTTAACAGGGCCGCACGTTTTTTTATAACTTCCAGCGACGCTAATGGTCGCCAGTGTGGTGAGCTATCAGTCATCTTCCTTGGCACGTCCAACATACTCAGACGTACGTGTATCAACCTTTAACAATTCACCTTCGTTGATGAACAATGGCACACGCACTACCGCGCCCGTCTCCATGGTCGCTGGTTTACCGCCACCGCCCGAGGTATCGCCACGCACACCCGGATCAGTTTCAGCAACTGTGAGTAGAACAAAGTTTGGCGGCGTGATTGTCAGTGGTGCGCCATTCCAGAGAGTTACCGTGTAGGTATCCTGTTCTTTTAGCCACTTGGTGTTGTCAGCAACCGCATTTATATCGGCACCGACCTGTTCATAACTTTCTGGATCCATGAAATACCAAAACTCACCATCGTTATAGAGATACTGCATTTCAGTATCCATCACGTCTGCGGCCTCAACCGATTCACCCGATTTATAAGTTCGGTCGATGAC
>Ga0316207_10004755_pt1 | contig 11600 bp, 8 predicted proteins | sample 6weekpyrite_MG_FD_204943 | JGI IMG/M metagenome (GOLD analysis project Ga0316207, IMG submission 204943) | Microbial mat bacterial communities from mineral coupon in-situ incubated in ocean water Damariscotta River, Maine, United States -... | ecosystem: Environmental > Aquatic > Marine >...
GCACGGACGCTGATTGGTGCTGGCGGGATTGCCTATGGCGCGGGCATGGTGGCTCTGTCGCAGCTTAGCTCGCCTGTATGGATGCTGGTGGCGGTGTTCGTCCTGCTCGGGCTGGGCATGACGATTGCTGGCGGGCTTGCCGCCAATACCGTGACTGCACGCTGGTTTGAAAAGCGGCGCGGACGTGCGCTTGGCATTGCCTCGATCGCATCGTCGGCAGGCGGGTTTGTGATGATCCCGATCACCACCGGACTGATCGAAACACAGGGGTGGCGAACGGCGCTGTTGGTCAATGGCTGTGTGATCGCTTTGGTGATCGTGTTGCTTGCGCTGTTTGTGGTGCGCGACCGACCCGAAGCTGCCTTTATCGAAGCATCAGACGAGTTTGCCGCCGACAAGGAAGTGGACAATGCGCCGGTCCCGCAATGGACATTTGCCAAACTTCTCACCTCCAAGGCGTTCTGGATGATCACCGCAGCGGTAGGCCTGTTATTGGCAAGCGATCAGGCGGTTTTGACCAGCCAGTTCCCGTTCTTCATCGACATTGGTCTAAGCGAAGGGGAAGCCGCAACGATCATCACCACGATGACGGGTTCTGCGATTGCAGGGAAAATGCTCGTCGGGTTTCTGGCCGAACGATACGATATCCGCTGGCTATATGCGCTTGTTGCGCTGTTCCACGCCGGTTTGCTTGGCGTATTCCTGCTTCAACCCGGTTTTTGGCCGATGCTCGCCTTTGTCGCACTGTTCGGAGCGGCGGTGGGCGGCATCTATCCGGTCTGGTCGGTGCTGGTCTCGCAGCATTTCGAACTGGCAAGCTTTGGCGTTGCCTTTGGCGCAATGGCGCTGTTCACACAGGTGCTTGCCATCGGATTTGTCGCCTATGTGAACCGCACATTCGACGCGAGCAATTCGTATGAACCAGCCTATGCATGGTTCCTATTGGCAATTGCTGCCGGAATGCTGGCAATCGTGTTTGTCGGTCCTGCGCGCAAGCAAGCGGCTGAATAATCAGATACCGTAACCGCCCGACACGCTGATCTGTTCGCCGGTGACGTAGCTTGCCTGTTTGCTGGCGAGATAGATCGCGGCATGGGCGATCTCTTCGGGTTGGCCCCAACGTTTCAGTCCCAGCCCCTTTTGAACCTCGCGCACCCAGTTTTCATCGAACACGCCCTGTTTGGTCAACTCGAGGAACATCCCTGCCTCGATCACGCCGACCAAGACCGAATTGGCGCGGATGTTGTGGACGCCCTCTTCGCGCGCAAAAGCGCGGATCAGGCTTTCATTGGCGGCCTTGGGAGCAACCGAAAGCACATCCTTGGGCGGGAAAAGCCGATCGCCAGCAGAGCCGAGATGGACGAAGGAACCGCCGCCTTGTTCGCGCATATGCGGCACCAGAATGCTCGCGGCATCGAAAAAGCCGTGCACCTCTGTTGCGACCGCATTGCGCCATTGCTCGCTGCTCGCCTGCGATGCATCGACCTGCTCCACCAGCGGTCCTGCGCCCCACACCACCGTATGGATACGCCCATGCCGCTCTATCGCCTGGTCTATCGCGGATCGAAGGCTGGCATGATCGGTGACGTCGCATTGATGCGCGCTCGCATCGCCGATTTCTTCGACAAGCGCATCAGCGGCATCGCCTTTCGACCGCCACATCGCGGCAACCGGCACACCGGCCTTGCCAAATTCGCGGGCAACGACGCTGCCGATACCGCCCGTCGCGCCGAACACCATTACCGCGCCTCGGTCAAAAGTCAGCTCAAGCCCCATCGCCAAAAATTCCCTTGCGTTGATTCCATTCCATCACTGCGATAACCCTTTTCCGAACGAGGTTCAAAAAAGGAATTCACTTTGCGTGCAGCCGCCAGCGAAATTCGCATCAACATGCCCATTGCCGACGTTTGGGCGCGGCTGCGGGACCTGACGCTTGCTGCCAATTACGTGCCCAGCGTTGAAAGCGTACGCATGGATACAGACGCCAGCGAAGGCGTTGGCGCAAGCCGCACCGTCTTTCTAAATGACGGCAGCGAGATGCAGGAAACGGTCGAAGAATGGAGCGATGGCGGCGGGTTTCTCCTGCGTCTCCACAAGGGCGACAAGCCTGCAATGCCAATCTTCAGCGCGTTCCAGTTCCGTTACGAGATCGAAGATGACGGCGCTGGTGCCACCATTTTCCGGCCTGCGCTGCTCTATAAAACGCGCTTTGGCCCGGTTGGATGGGCGATTGGCAAGCTTGCCCATGCAAAGATGGTGCAATCGGCCGATGAAGTCGGCGTCGGGCTAAAACAGTATTATGAAAGCGGCGAACCGGTCAGCGGTGAAAAGTGGAAAGAGCTGCGCGCGCATATGAAGGGGTAGCGCAGGCTTACCACCGCCTCTTCAATAGCGCCTGATCTCTTCAAAGCTGCGCGAAGGCCGATAATTGGCGAGCAATTCGGCATCGCCGCCGCCGATCACTTCTTGCGCGACCAATCGCCCGATGATCGGGGCTAGCGACACCCCGCTATGGCTGACAGCGATATAGGCATCATCGCGTGCTGGCGATTGGCCGATCACCGGATGGCCATCCAATGGCAGTGGGCGCCAACCGATATACGCATCCTCGAATTCGGCATTGCCAATGCCGGGCACAAACTGATCGGCCACTTCAAGGATGCGCGCCGCGTGCTGCTGGCCCAATTCGCGCAACGGGAAATCAACCGGCATCCCTGCCAGCCGCGCCTCATGTGCGGCATTTTGCGGCGCTCCGTCCTGCTCACCAAGCACCAGCCGACCGTCAAGCCGTTGATGCAGATGCACACCGGGTGCAGCGATGATGTGGTTTAGCCTTTGTTCAAACGGCTTGGTCACTGCGATCACGCCGGGAGTTGAACGCTGGGGTATTTCCATTTCGGCAAGGGTGCCGATTGCTTCGGGATCAGCGCCGGTTGCAAGAACAAAGATGTCCGTTTCCAGATCGCCCTGCGATGTTTCTAGCAGCGTGCTGCCTTCCTGTTTGCGCGCTGCTATGACCGCGCATTGGGTTTTGACATGTGCGCCCAGAGCCACCGCTGCATCGAGCAGCATCTTTGAGGCAAGCACCGGATCAAGTGCACCATCATTGGGCGAAAACGCGACCGCCTGAGCCGCCCCGAAATCAACCGCAGGCTCAAGCCGGGCAAGCTCTTCGCGCTCGACCATTCGGGCCGGCTCGCCCCACTCCACCTGCTCGGCAATCTGCTGGGCAAGGCGCGCTTGGCGCTCGCTGCTGCCAAACCATTCCAGCGAACCTCCCCATTTGATCGGGATCGACAATTCGTCAGCCAGTTCGTGCCAACCGGCAAGGCCCAACTGGTTGAACCGGTGGTAATGCCGGGGTTGCTTGGCCCAGCTGGCATTGAGCCATGCAAAGGTGCCGCGGCTGGCTCTTCCTGCAATTTCACCGCGTTCCAGAACCGTGACCTGCGCGCCTTCCCTGGCCAAGTGATAGGCAATTGATGCCCCGACAATGCCAGCGCCGATCACTGCAACGCGCCGCGACTGGGCCGCGCCCTGAGGGGAGCAAGCCGCCGCAGCAAGCGTGCCCAATGCGCCCATAGCCATGGCGTTTCGGCGTGTTACTTTTGCCACGATCTGACGCTCCCTTGGTTGACTTGTTAAAAGCCTGATTGCGTAAAGCTATGCGCCGCTAGAGCCGCACAAGTCACCTTCGGCAATCTGGGCGACCCGGTCATATTCGGCCTGTGTCGGTGCGAGCCGGCGGATCAGGATAACACCTTTGCTGCTGGGCGCGGCTATTGCATTGGGGCCGCTGGTGGATGAACCGTTTGCGCTCAACAACACTTCAACATCAGAGCCATCGCCACGTATCGTTGTGAAATTGTTGGTATTTGCATCAAAGAAGGACAGCGAGGAATAGCCATCATATCCAGCCATTTTTACCCGCAGATCGCCGTCCAGTTCATCCAGATCAAAAACGCATGCTGAATAGGCAAGATCGGGTGATGGGCGCACGACGCTTTGCGTTTCGGGGGTCATGCGCGGGGCAAGGTTGAAACTGTGCAGCCGCGAGCCGCCGTTGGAATAGTCAACGCCGCGCTCGGCAATCATGGTCATTGCACGATCCATGATCAGACCGGGTGCGGAATAGACAATGGCAAAATGGCTCACCAATGCGGTAATGAACAGGGCGATTGCAGGTCCGACAAAACGCTTCATGCTTCATCTCCCTGACATCCGACCAGTTCGACATTGGGCGCTGCAATTTCCGCATTGGGATTTTCCAAGGCGCTTCGCTCAGGCATGTAAAGCCGCAAGGTCAGATCGAATTCCCCTGCATTGCGGCTGGATATCCAGCTGGCACCGTCTGGCGGCCTATTGGCCGAAACATCCACGCTCCATTCGCCCTCGCCCGCACGGCTCGCGTCAAAGCTCAATGCGTCATCGCCATTGGCGGGCAGAAAGTTTTCATCATTGTAGAGCGTGATTGACCACCACCCGGCGGGCAGTTCGCCGCCGGAAATGCGGTAGGTGCATTGTTCGCTTAGCGGGTCGCCCGCATCATCATAGGCGCGAATGAAGTAAATCGCTTCGGTGTTTGCCAGAGCCAAAAGGCCGTGCCGCGCAATTCGCGTCCGCAAATAGGGCGAGGCATCAACCGAACCCTGTGACAGGTCGCCAACCCATCCATTGATCTCTATCCCGTCGCCAATCCGGCGATCACCGGGAAGCAGGCCCGACATGGCAAGCGCGCTATACGCGCCGATCCCGATCCCGATCAGTCCAGCCGCAGCATATGTGAGCACACGTTTCATTCTTCGCCGTCTCCCCTGATAGGCGTAACCTGAACCGACTACCCCAAGCGCCTTGAGGCCTCAAGGACAGCAAAGCCGGTGGCTTGATCCGGCCATGCGCGGTTGTTGCCCCATTGCCTCACCTCGTTTACCAAGGTTTCCAGTGGTTTGTTGAGGTCGCAAATGAAGATTGATCTGTCAGAGAGTTATCTGGAGTTCGGCGCAGAGCCGCACAACAGTGGCTCGATCATTCCCGATCCCGGGGCCCGGCCCACATCCGATCCGATTGCCGCGCCAATCGTCGAGCCTACTACCCCGCCGACCTCTGAGATTTACGACTATACTATCGCATCGGGAGAGACGCTCTTTGCGTTAAATCTCGACCGCGTTTTCGAAGCGATACAGGACCCTGACACGTTTCTGGATGTGTTCTGGAACATCACCAATGACGGTGTTCTGTGGTCGAGCATTGATCCCGGATCTGGCCGATTTGGCACAAATATCCTGTCGATGAATGTCAGCTCGCTCATCAATAACGGATTGATCGTTCTTGAAACGACAGGAGATATCGAATTCGACGCCCAGCTGCGACTGTTCAACGGGCTCGATCAACTTCGCCGGTTTGAAAACAACGGTGAGATCTATGTCATCAACCGCTCTGACAGCGACAGCGTGGAAAACGGTGCCGGTCTGAACGAAGCGGCCGGTTTCAGCACCACATCGGTGTTCGACGAAGAATTCATCAATAACGGCATTCTTGCCGTCAGCGCCGTCGATGGACAGGCGCTTGGCATTATCGCGACCAATGGCGCCAACATTGTGAACACCGTCAACGGGCAGATTCTGGCCGAAGGCGCCGGTGCGCTGGGCGTTCGCAACGAGTTTACTCTGGGCGATGAGAGCTTCCAGAACTTTGGTCTGGTCCATGCAGTATCGACAAGTGATCAGGCAGCGATCGGCGTGATTTCAATCGCGGCTACCTTCATCAATCAGGAAACCGGTGTCGTCACCGCCGAAATCGCTGTGTTTGGTTCAGGACAGATGACCAATCTGGGCACGCTGAACGGAGCGGTGAGCGCCAACGATTTTGTCGAATTTGACAATGGTTCAACCGGCATCATCAACGGCAATGTTGCGTTGAGCGATATTGCCGACACGCTGACCAATTCGGGCACTATCAACGGGCGTGTATTCGGCGGCAATGGCGATGATGAGATCGATACAAGCGCAGGGACAATCAACGGGATCGTCGATCTAGGCCTTGGCGCTGATCTGTTTCACGGTTCAGCAGGCCAAGACCTTGTCGCAGGCGATTCCGGTGCCGATACGATCCACGGAAACGCTGGCAATGATCTGCTTTTGGGCGGGGCAAACGCAGACACCTTAATCGGCGGCGCGGGCAATGATGGCCTTTACGGCGAAGTCGGCGATGACACGATCACGACGCTGGGCGGTGATCACGCAGATGGCGGCGCGGGCGATGATATTGTCCGCCTTGGCGATTATAGTTTTGCATTTGTCGGCGGCGGTGCAGGGTTTGATACGCTTGTTTTGGCAGACGGCGCGCGGGCGCTCGACCTGACAGCTGCACTGGCAACGTCGCGTCTGGGACTGTTTGACCAGATCGAACTCACCGGCGCGCAAGGATTGGTTATCCGGCAAGACGATGTGGCCGATCTGGTGGGCGCATCAGACGAGCCGCTCCATATCCTTACCACGCAAAGCGACGCGATCGAACTGGTCGGCAGCTGGAGCGAAGGCGATAGGGTTGATCGCGAAGGGACCACATTCCGCTCCTTTACACTGGGCGATGCCACGGTTCTGATCGCAGGTTCTGCCCAAGTTGACGTAGTGGGCGCGCCAAGCCTTGCGGCAACCGGGCTGGATGCAATTGCCGATGGTCAGGCAGCGCCTGAACCGGGCGCAAGCACTGGCCTTAACCTCACACCGGTTGAACTGTTTGTGCGGGGGCTCGAAATCCGTGAACCGTTGACCATCGAAGCGGGCGAGATTTGGTTCGGCACCGATCCTGTTATCCCCTCCGTCATCAGCGATGTGGACGGCGCGCATTTGACGGTGCTTGGCAACCTGCTCGCGCTCAACGATGCGTCCTCGCGCGCAACGGCTGTTGAATTCATCAACCTGTCAAACGTGATCATCGAAGGTCTGGTCGGCGCCTATTCGACCGGCGAACAACTGTTCCCACAGCAGATCGGGTCGATCGAAGGCGCAATCGCCATTCGGCAGGCAAACGAGGTTGTGAACCGCGGTGTGATCGAGGCAATCGGCGATCACGGCCCTTCCCAAGCCTTGGGCGCGATTGGCGTTTTGCCCGATGGCGATCTCTCCCTGTTTTCGACCATTGGCTCGGTCAGCAACTTTGGCACCATCAATGTGCGTTCAGGCGACAACGACGCGTTCGGGTCTTCGGGCGTGCTTGATTTCCTCAACGCGGCAGGCGGCCAAATTTTGGTCGAGGGCTTTCGAAATGCGTTTGGCATTGCTGGCGGCGGGATCATCACCAATGACGGCCTGATCGAGGTTTCGGTTGATAAAGCCCAAGGCGGTGAAGCGGTGGGCATCCTTGTCTATCTGGGAGTATTCCAGGACACCGGAAGCCAGGAGCAGCAGATTCTGGTCAATTCCGGCACCATTCGCGCCGATGTGGCTATCCGTTCGCACGGTGTGCAATTGGACCCAAGCCTAGCGCTTGTCGGACAGGCGTTCTCGCTTGACAATTCAGGGCAGATTTTCGGCCATATCGAAGCATCACATGCGGCTGATATGGTGCTCAATTCCGGCGCGATTGCCGGCAATATCGACTTGAATGGTGGCGACGATATCTACCAGAATGCTGGCGGCACAGTCAGCGGTGTGATCGATGGCGGCGATGGGTTTGATATCGCCGTTTTCTCTGGGAACTTTGCCGATTTCACCGTGCGCGAAGGGGCGGTTGGCGAGTTTACAATCACGGGGGCTGGCACGGATAGCGTGGTCGGGATCGAGGTGCTGCGCTTCGATGATGTCGATGTGCTGCTCGATCTGGGTCAGGGGCTGGCGATTGATCCGGGTACTGACAACCCCGACAGCTTCATGGTCAATATCCGCGATTTTGACGGCAATGATCTGGGTGGCGGGTCCGATTGGGTGAGGATTGGTGAGGCCGATGCAAACCTTGATGGCAGCGTCGATTTTATCTTCGTCAATCGCACTATTGGCCGCTTTGCCGAAGTCGGCGTTGATGCCAATGGCCTTGTCCAGTTTGATAATCACGGGGCTGGCGGCGACACGCGGGTGGTTGGCATTTACATCGATCCGCTGGTCGAAAGCGGCGAGGTTGAACAAGGCGGCGACCATGACAGCCAACGCCGGTTCCAGAACGATCTGTTCATCGGCAATATCGGCACTGTGCTCGGCTCTGAGGACTATGACGGCGATGGATTTGCCGAGATCTACTTCGCGCTGACCGATGGCACCGCCTATCTGCGCGCGATCATGCATGCTGATGGCAATATTCAATACGCCAACTACCAGAGCGAAGAGCAGGTGATCGAATACCTCACCGCCAATGGCTATGATGAAACCACCTTCGGCGACTGGTTCGGTGGAGGCGCGCAAAACGCCAGTGACACAGTGACATTCGTTGCGATTGAGGATGCAGAGGGCAAACTCGAAACAACCCCGGCGCAGCCCACGCCTATCCACCACCGCGATGAATGGCTGGAGAACGACATCGAAAGCATGCTTGTCCAACGACCGGGCGAGTTCTTTTATCTGGCTAACAACGAATTCGACGCGGAGTTCTTTGGCTAGCCAGTTGAGGCGCTAGCCACTATCGGTGGAAGTCGGGCTATGCCTTGGGGGTAAAAATGGCACAGAGCGACGATGCAGAAGCGGACATGGCACAGCCAAAACCGCGCTTGTTCCTCAGCTATACCCGCGCCGATATCGACGCTGCTCGCCCGATAATCTCTATTCTTGAATCTGCCGGCTTCGATGTCTGGTGGGATGGCCTGCTCGAAGGCGGCGTAAACTACCTCCCCACTACCGAAGCTGCACTGGAAAACGCAGATTGCGTCGTGGTGCTTTGGTCAAAACTGTCCGTCGATTCCAATTGGGTCCGCGACGAAGCGCAAAGCGGCAGGGAACGCGGGCGGCTGGTGCCAGTATCGCTTGATGGAACCATGTCTCCGCTCGGTTTCAGGCAGATCCAGCTTCTCGATATCAGCAGCTGGAAAGGTGACGCAGAAGCCGATGAAATGAAGCGCGTGATCACCGCGATCAACGGGCTGGTAACCTCAAAAGGCGGGCCGATTGCAGACCCTGCTTCTGCACCCGCAATCGACGCTGCTGTTACAGGCAGCGGACCATCATCCAGCACAGCCCCAGCCCCAGCCCAAGGTGCGCTGTCTCGCCGCAATCTCATCATCGGCGGCGCGTCGCTTGCCGCGGTGGGCGCAGGCCTTGCAGCATGGCAATTCGATCTCTTGCCCGGTGGAACCCAAAGCGACACCGTTGCAATGGCAGTCCTGCGATTTACCAACCTGACCAGCGATGATGACAATGCCTGGTTCAGCGACGGGCTTTCCAACGAACTTCGCCAAGTGCTGGCGCGCAATCCGCGCTTGCAGGTATCGGCGCCTACATCTTCGACCGCGCTTGAAGGTGAAGATGATTTCGCCGTCGGTCGCGCCTTGGGCGTTCCCTATATCCTGCGCGGCAGCGTGCAGCTTTCCGAAGGTTTGGTCCGCATTACTGCCGAACTGGCCCAAGTCACAGACGGCGTGGTTCGCTGGGGGGAAAGCTATGACCGCGAATTTGCTGATGTCTTCGCCATCCAGTCCGAAATTGCGCAAACAGTCGCGCTAAGTCTCGTCGCGCAGATTGCCAATGAACGCGAAGTTGAACGGTCGATCGAGGACCAGGAAGACGTCGGCGGCACCAATGATATCCGCGCATACGAAGCTTTCTTGCGAGGTATGGCGCTATCTGACCTGTCTTCTGGCGTTGAAAGCGACCGCGCAGCGCTTGCCCAATTCGATGCCGCGATTGCCGCAGACCCGGCCTATGCAAAAGCGTATGCGATGCGTGCAAACCAGCTCGCAGCGATTGCCAATGCCGCCTCCGAAGCTGATGAAATCGCACAATTGTTTGATCAGTCGATCACGGCCGCGCGCCAATCGATTGAGCTGGAACCTACACTTGTTTCAGGGCATCTGGCGCTCGGCTTTGTGCTTTATAACGGCAAGCTGGATCGCGCAGCGGCGGCCCCCCACTATCAGCAAGCGCAAGAGCTTGCTCCGGGCGATGCCGATGTGCAGCGTTCGGTTGCGGTATTCTATGCCTATGGCAACCAGCAGGAACTCGCATCGCAGATGATCGACAAGGTCATCGAGCTTGATCCGATCAATGCCAGAGCGTTCCGCACGGCCAGCTTTGTCGAATTGTTGGGCCGCGATTATGCCGCAACCATTACCCGCGCAGACGAAGCGCTGGCGCTCAATCCCAACTTGGCCAGCATCAACTACGCAGCCGGTTGCGCATGGTTGATGCAAGGCGATCTAGCCGCTGCCGAGCAGGCGTTTTCTGCCGAGATGGTGCCATTGTTCAAACAGACCGGCTTGGCGATTACCCTGCACAAGCGCAGGCAAACAGGCGATGCGCGCGCGCAGTTTGATGCAATGGTCGGTGAATATGGCGATGCGAGCCTTTACCAGCAGGTGCAGGTGCATGCAGGCTGGGGCGATATCCAATCGGCAATCGCCGCGTTCGAACGGGCGATCGCAGTTCAGGATCCGGGGCTTTTGCTCGCCCGCAATGATCCGCTGCTCGATCCTCTGCGCGGCGATGACCGCTTTAATGCGTTGCTATTACAGCTGACCACGTGATAGCTTTTTTTCAGGGTCAACTAATCCTTTTCGGGGGGAACTTATGAAATTCATTACATCAAGCCTTATCGCCGGTTCAGCCGCGCTCGCATTGGCTGCTTGCACTGGTGCAAGTGAAGAAGCCGAAGAAGCGACCGAAACCGCTGAAACGGCTGAAGTCGAAGCACCTGACGCAGTAGCAGATGATGCTTCGGGCGAAGGCGGCGAAGAAGCTACCGCAGAAGCCGGCGATGACGGAGAGGAAGGCACAGGCAATCCGATCGGTCCGATGGAAGGTGCAGCTGAGGAATAATCCTCATCTCGTTTGCGACTTGCCCGCCTGCCGTATCGCGGGCCGGGCAAGTCGGCAAACCAACGCTCAAACGATTACCGTCTTCCTGACATAACCCTATCGATCCACGCGCGCGCCGCCGCGACACGCGTGTAACGGCTCACCCTTCCTTCTTCTCCGCATCTGAAGCCTGAGCTGACCACACCGATCACACGCGGCCTTCGATCAGCATCGGAAAAATAGACCAGCGGCCCGCCGCTATCGCCGCTGCACGCCTGCTGTCCTTCGGCACCTGCGGCACAAAGCGCGGAGTTGAGAAAGGCACCGCGGTAATTGGTGTCTGCGGTGCATTGGTCAAGCGTCAGAAGTTCCAACCGTGCTCCGCGCAATGCATCGGTCGAAGTTCCGCTCCGGTATCCGGTAAGGCCCCAGCCATAGATATAGGCCGGCATGCCTTCGTTGATCGAGCGTCTTTCAACAGGGACATTATCCAAAGCGATCCGGGCGATTGAATTGGTTGCCCCTGTTTGCTCGCCGCTGCCTGGATCATAGCGGATTAGGCCGATATCAAAGCCGAACCTGTAATTGGACGTTCGATACCTGTTATGCACGTGCACCGAGAGGATCGGGTAGCTGACCCCTTCTTCATTGCGCGGATTGTGA
>Ga0316207_10004756_pt1 | contig 11599 bp, 12 predicted proteins | sample 6weekpyrite_MG_FD_204943 | JGI IMG/M metagenome (GOLD analysis project Ga0316207, IMG submission 204943) | Microbial mat bacterial communities from mineral coupon in-situ incubated in ocean water Damariscotta River, Maine, United States -... | ecosystem: Environmental > Aquatic > Marine >...
TGACGGGTTAACAACGGTCGCAGATGCACTCAGTAGGCTGCGCGCGAAACAGATCAGCTCGCTGATCATAAAACGGCGCAACGACCACGATGAATATGGCTTGCTCACGGTGCATGATATTGCCAGTGAGGTTCTTGTGCCTGATTTGGCACCGGAGCGTGTGAGTGCCTACGAAATCATGACGAAACCCGTGCTTACCATTAATGCGGACATGAATATCCGTTATGCGATCAGGCTGCTATCGCGCTTTTCAGTATCGCGCGCGTTGGTTTTGGAGCATAGCGAAGCGGTGGGTATCGTGACACTCCGCGACATGGTGTTGCGCTGCGCGGAGTTTCAGTAATAGAGCATTGGGCCCCTCCAGTGCTCACTGCGGTCTCGTATGGCCCCGAGGGCGTGCGGCCAGTGTTTCTTAACCCAATGTTCATAAGGGGCGTGGCAAAAAGCTTGAGCTGACTGCGTGATTGGTCTTGTATTATAATTGCGCAAACTTTATCGTTTGAGTTATAAAATTATTCAACGAGTCCTGCTAAACCCCAATAAACGGAGACCTGGTAATGAGCGACGGCCCCAAAGATAATACCCCGAATAGTTCAATGGAAGAAAATCAGGAAATGGCCATCCGGCAGGTAGCAAATGCGCTGCACCGATTGAATGACGCGGTTATTGGTGCCGTGGGGAAGGGAGTTACCGTCGAGCTGATGCGCGCTTCACGCTATCATGACGAAGCAGGTGCTTGGGGCGATATGCTGGTACCTATCATCCATAAGCAATCTGACTGATTAAGGAATAGCTGTGGGCGAACTGCCAACACCAAAGCTAGCCACGGCCGATGTTTGCGATGCCATTGGCGATGCAGCGGCTGTGTTGAATGTTGACTTCCGCGATTATGGCGGGCGCGTCGATTTTGCCGGGCCCGCTGTTACTGTGCACACACTTGATGACAATTCGAAAATCAAAGCCCTATTGGCCACGCCCGGTGAAAGCCGCGTGTTGGTGGTTGACGGCGGCGATAGCGACCGCGCAGCGTTGATGGGCGGTAATCTGGCCACCAGTGCCGCGAAATATGGATGGGCCGGTGTGGTGATATTTGGTCGCGTACGGGACCTGCACGAACTTTCCCGTGAAGATGTTGGCATTAAGGCCCTTGGGTCCTGCCCCAGAAAACCGGCGCAACTGGATGGGGGTGAGCAGAACTGTGAGCTGGCTATTAGCGGCGTGACCATCCACCCTGGCGACTGGATCATCGCGGATGCTGACGGCGTAGTGGTTACCCGCGAGCTACCCTCTCTTTAGATGTCTTTATCTGAATAGTGACAGGACTGACTGTGGCGCCTGATTGGCGATCGTTAGGGCTTGCAGTCCAAGCTGCTGTTTTACTTGTGTCGCCTGAAGGTTGGCACTTTCTTTCGCGAGATCAGCGTCCACCAAATTGCCAATACCAACTTCAAGGCTATCTGAAAGCTGTCCTGCAAAACCCTGCTGGATTTCAAGACGATTGGCGGTGGAACCAAGCGTGGAAAGCTGCGTGTTGACGGTGTCGATTGCAGTATCAATTGCGGTAACGGCAGCGTCTGGGTCCCCTGTACCGCTCGAAGTTGCGCTTGAACTAAAGACGGCGCCAGTGCCAGTACCTTCCACATAAAGCGAGCCTGAAGCGAGGTGGAGGTAATTTCCTGAGCTTGCCAAAAGGCCAATGCCGATGCCAAAATCTGTCTGAATTTGCACACCGACGGTGCTTGCATCACCGATATTGGTGAAATCGCCGGTAGCATTATTGTAGTTTCCGCCAACATAGATGGCATTAAAATTGGTCTCTACATAATTATTAAGCGCATTCAGTTCGTCACCGCTTTGCCAGGGATTGCCTGAACCTGTTGCAACAGCTGCATTCGCTGTAGGTGTGCTGCTGGCTATTGACTGGGTATCAATTGAAAGCCCTGCGCCTGTAAGGTTTGAAATGCTGGCTGTAATATTGGTACTGCCGTCTGCTGATGTGAGCGCGTTTACGCTGTCGCCCGTCAGCAGATTTTTTCCGTTGAACACAGCGTTGTTGGCGATGCTGTCAACTTGCTGAAGCAGTTGTTGGAAATCGCTGTTGAGCGAATTGCGGCTGCTGGCGTCTAAGCCGTCGTCTTTTGCGGCGACAGCTTTTTCCCGTGCCTGAATAAGAAGGTCACTGATGGCTTCGGCACCCGCGAGAGCGATATCAACTTCTGAGCGCGCGCGGTCCAGCGAACTGTTTACGGCCTTAAATCCGGCAACATCGCTGCGAAGTTTTTGAGCTATTGAGTAAACGGCGGCATTATCTTTGGCTGAAGACACCTTGAGCCCGGTATTAATGCGGGCCTGCGTAACATCGAGCGAGGCCGATGTAGCATTTAAATTCTGTAGGGCCAGCAAGGACCCGGAATTGGTGTTTACACTGAAGGACATATTCTATGCCTGTTTTAAGTTTAACACGCATTTCATTCTGAAATACGCATATTCCCCTTTCTGAGGAATGAGCTAGACCCTACCAAAAAAGAAAATACCAGTCTCACCAATTTGTCTCAAAGAGCATCCATTTTGTCTCAAAGGGACATGGCTGTGACTAAAAAGCGATGACACGGTGAGATGCTTTTAGTGGAACAGATCCTGTGTCCATTTCTTGAAATGAAAAGAGTCACAGGGTTTTTCATTATGTATATCCTGCGCGCTATTTTGATACACATAAGCACGCCGAGCTTGGTGTCCTTGTTCCTTTGCTTCTGTTGGCGTTAGCCCAAAGGCTTCTTTGAAGGCGCGGCGAAAAGTGTTTTCCGAGCCGAAGCCCATATCGTAGGCCAGGCTCGAGATAGACTCGATTTGTGACGTTTCTTTAGTAAGGCAACGAAAAGCATGTTGTAGGCGCCGATTTTTGATAAAGCGTTGGATGCCGCCGAGCGGGTGGGCCGTTCGGTATAATTTGGCGCGGGAAAGCCCAAGCTGCTGGGCGATCATGTCAGCTTCCAGTTCCGGGTTGGTGAGGTTTTTGTCAATGAACTTTCTGATTTCTGCCAAGTCGCTATGGACAATCATCGCCGATTTTTGATCGGCATCTTCCTTGCTGGTGCTGACGGCAGCTTCTATTAGCGCGAGCGTGGGCTCAGTAATAGCTTCGGCTTCGCTGATGGTCATGGTGTCGGCGCGCGTGTGAAGGCTTTGGATGTGGCGGCTGAGTATGTCGGTTAGCGCCGTATTGCCCGAGAGCTTGTGCAGATGAAGCTTGTCAACGTCTATGCCTTTGTTTTCGATCAGTTTCCGCGGGATCAATAAATTGTATGTATTGAACTTTGAGGCGGTGACCTTGGCCTCTCGGGCTAGATCGACAAAATAGACATCACCGCCTTCTACCTTGTCAAAACCATAAGCCTGTTCGCTCGATATTTCGCCTTGCTCAGTATATTGTACCATTATGCCATCGAATCCGTCGATCTCGATGTCTGCGGCACACCGCGATAGCCTCTGGGCAGAGCCCGCCACTTGCATAGCCATAAAGCCTGGAAAAGGAACCACGTTCATATAACCATCAACCTTATGCGGCGGATTGAATTTTTTTATAAACTTCGGGTCTGTTATTTTTTCGGCACGCATATACGACAGCGCATAGGTCCAGGCATCTTCCACAGCACCGCCTGTCATGAAGCTGTTTTTGCGCAGGTCTTGAGTACTAAAAAGCGATCGTGGCAAGGTTGATGGTGCCCGGCTAGTGATTTGATCGGCCATAATGCTCGGTCCCCATAGAAAAGCGCAGGTGCCGCACCAGACACCTAATTCTAAACGAGTTTTTAACCAAGCAATTATCAAGCCAATCTAATGCAACGGCGTTGGTTCTGCGGGAGTCTGTAATTTGCGCTGCCGTTAGTTTTCCAAAAGAAACAATGCTTGATCTGCGAACCAGTTGGCACCGAGCCCACCGGTGTTTAGCTCTTTCCCCGTTTTTGTGTGCGGCACGAATCGGGCTATTTTGATGTTTTCTGCATCCAATAGTTCAAACAGATCAAGGATGGTGCAGAAGTGAATATTGTCTGTGTCGAACCAGGCCTTGCTAAGCGATTTTGTAACCGGCATGCGGCCACGCGCTAGAAGGCTCATGCGGACACGCCAGTGACCAAAATTGGGGATTGTAACAACGGCCTTGTTGCCTATACGCAGTAGTTCCAATAGAACGTCGCGAGGCCGGTGCACCGCCTGAAGGGTTTTTGACAAGACCACATAATCAAAGCTGGCGTCTGGATATTCTGCCAAATCATTGTCGGCATCGCCTTGCATAACAAACAGGCCGCGTCCGACAGAAGCATTCACACCCTGCTGACTAATCTCCAGCCCGCGTCCATCAACCTGTTTTTCCGCGTCGAGGTGCGCTAGCAGAGCTCCGTCACCGCAGCCCACGTCCAAAACGCGGCTGCCCGGCTCAATGAGGTCGGCGATCAATTTCAGATCTGGTCGTAGGCTCATGGCTCCAGTCCTTCTGCCGCCGCTGCTGCGCCCATGAATCCCGAGATCATCGCGTCCATTTCGGGTTCTTCCAAGAGAAATGCATCATGACCATGTGGGCTGTTGATCTCGGCGAAGCTTACGCGTACACCCGCCGCGTTCATGGCGTGAGCTATCGCCTTGTTTTCTGTCGTCGGGTAAAGCCAGTCGCTCGAAAAGCTAATCACGCAGCACCGCACATTTGCAGCATCCTTGAAGGCATCAGCCAAGCGCCCTTCATGTCGACCTGCAATGTCCAGATAGTCCATCGCGCGGGTGATATACAGGTAACTGTTGGCGTCAAATCGATCAACAAATGCTGATCCTTGATGCCGCAGGTAGCTTTCAATTTGAAAATCGGCGTCAAAACCAAAACTCACTGCGTCACGGGCCTGCAGGTTGCGGCCAAATTTTTCAGTAAGAGCGTCCTCTGACAGATAGGTGACATGCGCTGTCATGCGGGCCACAGCCAATCCTTTGTCTGGTTTTTGCTGTTTGCCGTAATAGGCACCAGCTTGCCAGTTTGGGTCGGCCATCACAGCTTGGCGGCCCACTTCATGGAAGGCTATATTTTGTGCTGTGTGACGAGCTGCAGTGGCGAGCGCCACAGCACTGACAAGCCTTTCAGGATAGGTGGCTATCCACTCAAGAACCTGCATGCCGCCCATTGAACCGCCGATCACCATAAAGAGTTTTTCGATGCCGAGATTATCCATTAGGGCCGCTTGTACCCGCACCATGTCGCGAATGGTGATTACCGGGAAATCAAGCCCCCAGGGCTCATTAGATTTCGGGTTCACTTCCCAGGGCCCGGTAGTGCCAAGACAACTGCCAAGCACGTTTGAGCAAATAACAAAATACTTAGCCGTATCGATGAGTTTGCCGGGGCCAACAAGCCGTTCCCACCAACCAGGCTTGCCGGTGATCGGATGTTTGCTGGCCGCATACTGGTCGCCTGTAAGGGCATGGCAAATAAGTACAGCATTGTTGCAGGCCTTGTTAAGCGTGCCGTATGTCTCGTAGGCAACCGTCACTGGTGACAGGATTGCACCGCTGTCCAGTGCAAGAGGCTCATCTTTAAAGAGGCTGGCCGTGTGGCCTACATTTCCGCGCATTTTAGTGTTCCAGTTAACAATGTTTGGTCAAGGAGACCCGCAAGTACAGCTATTGTCAACGCGGTAAAAACTTTCCTTTGCCTTTAGGTCTTCGTATCTCTAATTCTTACGTCATTGCAAAGGCCAGTTGGCCGCAGGTTTCGGAGGAAAAAATGAGCTCGCCTAAAGCGCACGAATGGATACAGGAAATGGCCCCGTATGTTCCGGGTCGATCTACGGTTGAAGGCATCAAAGAGCCGGCGAAAATGTCGTCGAACGAGAGTGTTTTTGGCGCCAGCCCAAATGCCGTTGAAGCGTTTCGCACAGTCGCGGACAAATTGATGCGTTATCCTGACGCAAATTCGAACGATTTGCGCGACGAGATCGCCCGTATCCATGAATTGGACTTAGACAAAATTATTTGCGGTGCGGGTTCCGACGAATTGCTGACGCTTTTGATCCACACCTACGCGGGGCCGGGCGATGAAGTAATTTACAGTCAATATGGTTTTATGGTGTATCCTATACAAACTACGGCTGCTGGGGCTACGGGCATTGCCGTACCCAATAAAAATTGGGCTGCAGATATTGACGGTATTATCGACGCGGTTACAGAAGATACGAAGATTATCTTTATCGATAATCCCAACAATCCGACGGGTGCCTACAATACATGGGCGGAGATTGAACGCCTGCATGCGGCAATTCCAGAAAGCGTTGTTCTGGTGCTCGACGCTGCTTATGCGGAATGCGTGACGGCGGATGATTATGATGCGGGCGCTGCGCTCGTTGAAAGGGCGAGTAACGTCATAATGACGCGCACCTTTTCAAAAATGTATGCGCTAGCAGGGCTGCGTGTGGGCTGGGCCTACGGCGCGCCTGAAATTATTGATATGCTCAACCGAGTGCGGATGCCGTTTAACGTCTGTGTACCGGGCCATCCGGCGGCGATAGAGGCGGTGAAAGATCAGGCTCACTTACAGGCTTCTGTTGAGTTCAATACCAAGTGGCGCGACTGGCTTACATTGGAGTTGCGTGCTCTCGGCCTAGATGCAGTGGATAGCCAAACGAACTTTGTGCTGGTGGAATTCCCACAAGGAAACCAAAGCGCAAAAGCCTGCAACGCCTTCTTGACCAGCCGGGGATATCTAGTGCGCGCACTGCCGCCGCTTCCTGACCATCTTCGCATTTCGCTGGGAACTGAAGAGCAAAACCAGGGTGTTATTGCGCTCATAAAAGAGTTTTTGGGCAAATAATATGAGCAAAGTTGCGGGTATATTTGAGTGTATCACTGTTGTCGGCGCAGGCTTGATAGGGTCATCGCTGGCGCGCGCAATTGCCCGCGCGGACGCTGGCGCGCCGCTTATATTAGCAGATGCAGATGCAACAGTACTCGCCGAGGCTAAGTCATTAGATTTAGCGGATGTCTACGAAACCGATGTATCGAAAGCCGTCGCGGAGGCCGACCTTGTGATACTTGCGGTGCCGGTTGGGGCCATGGCCGCAGTTGCTGCGAATATGGCGCCGGGGCTGAAGGCTGGCGCGGTGGTAACAGATGTGGGATCGGTGAAAGCCAGTGTCGTGAAAGCACTGTCACCCTTGTTACCTGCTGGCGTGCATTTTATTCCTGGCCACCCGGTGGCAGGGACGGAAAAATCCGGTCCGTCCGCGGGCTTTGCCAGCCTGTTTGATGACCGCTGGGTGATCCTTACGCCGCTTGAAGATACAGAACCGTCAGCTGTTGAAAAGCTATCTGCCTTTTGGACGGGGCTTGGTGCCAATGTAGACATTATGACACCCGAGCATCACGACCTGGTGCTTGCGATCACGTCGCATGTACCACACCTTATTGCCTATAACATAGTAGGTACCGCTTCTGACATGGAAGAGGTGACACGCTCCGAAGTGATCAAATATTCCGCTGGTGGTTTTCGAGACTTCACTCGTATCGCTGCATCTGACCCAACCATGTGGCGAGATGTGTTCCTGAATAACAAAGAAGCTGTACTTGAGATGTTGGGACGATTCAGCGAAGACCTCACGGCTCTGCAACGTGCGATCCGTTGGGGCGACGGTGAGGCCCTTTTTGAATTGTTTACACGCACGCGAGGCATTCGGAGGCGTATCATTGACGCAGGACAAGATGATGCCGCCACTGATTTTGGCCGTCCGCATGAGGATTGACATAAGGCGCTAGCTGTTTCGGAAAACTAGTCGGCTATATTATTCAGTTCTAAAATTCTCTTGTCATTCACATTCAAGTAGCCATTTTGCAACGTGATGCTTGAAAGCCCTTCAGCCAACATTAAGCCGGCAAGCTCACCTTTGTTGTTTCTCTGCAGATTCACACTGCCAAGTGGGCGGAATTTTTCGTCGAGTGTAAGGCTGGCGCTGCCGGTGGTTTCGCCGTCAAGGGTCTGATATGTTAAGGCATCAACTTCCACCAAGCCGCCACCGTCTCGCCACTCCGCCAGATTTTTTTTGTTCCAATCGTTAATTATTGGCCCAGAAACAGCGCCTAATAGTTGCAGTTTTTTGTCTTTTGTTCCGCCGGTGATTTTGAAGTCCAGATAGCGGCTACCATAAAGACCATTTGCAGCTTTTTCTTCACTGTCAGCCAGCCAAAAAGCTAGCTCCCATTCTACCAGTTTGGGTGGATGTCTCCCCATCAATTTTGACAGCGCAAAATCGTCGGTTTCAAGTGAGTTTATCACGATCAGAGTTTTGCCATTGTCATGCAGTTTATAACTGCCGTGAAGAAATCCATCGCTAAAACGTGTGGAGCCGTCAGCCAAGCTTCCCGTCACACCGCGTGCTTCCGCAATCCAGTGATGTGGGGTCCATAAATGACTTACAAGAAGCATTTCGTTTGCAGAAAATTCGATCCCGCGAGCACGAGTGTGGAGCTTTAAATCTGAGACAGATACAGTGATCCGGTAGGGGAAACCGCCATGTTCGATTTTGCCGTGTTCGATGCGTAAGCCTTGATCTCGCCACTGGGCGAATTTGGCAGCGACATCTTTTTCTGCCTGAAAGGCCGCCGTGTACCAAAGCCCGCTATAGATCAGCAGGGCAATGAACATAACGCCGACAACATATCTGAGTTGGTTGATCAACCGGATTTCCTTTTATCTATTTTGAGCCAGGGCTAGTAGCCGACCAGCTCCAGCATCAGTGTTGCCAGATATTTATTATACTCTTTTGCCAGCTTCAAAAGCGGCATTTTAGACTTTACCGGATAGGCGATGATGGTCGTATCCGGCATGGATTTTCTGAATAACAAAATACTGCGTTGGATATGATAGTCCGCCGTCACCAGAATCAGGCTTTTGACTTGGTTCTTGCTTGTCCATTTGGCCGTTTCTACCGCATTTTCAATAGTGTTTTGGGCGGCATAATCCAGCGTGATGCAGCAATCAAACAAGGCCATGTCGGCGCCCGTTAATACGCTAAGCTCTCGTGGAAGTACGTCGCGGTGTACACCAGATGCCAACATGATACGAGCGTTTGCGTTTGCCAATAACCGGACCCCCGCCTCCAGCCGCTCCGGGCCACCGGTTAGTACGACAACCGCGTCGGCTCGCACAGTACCGCCGCTGTGCGGCGCAGGAAGCCGGGTCCAAAACAGCATGAAGCCAAGCGCCCAGGCTATAAACAGGTAAAAAGGCGCTTTCAGCAAAGACTTGAATAAGCCGTTTTTTTTCTTTGCCATGTTGCTGCCTACATCATTTCCAAAAGTGCTTTACGCACAGTAATTCGCGCGGTGAGCATAGTTAACAGTGCTGCGAATAGAGGCAACAAAGCCAACCACAAAAGGCTTGAGGGTTCGGGCATGCTGGCGCTGATGAGCCCTTGGCCCATTTTGACGGCTAGATCTGCCAGCAGCCATAAAACGCCCGCTGCGAGCAAAACGCCCAGCAAACCACCTTTGAGGCCGTGTGCTAGATAGCGTGCGTCGAAGGCCTTTGAGATCAGCTTGTCCTCAGCGCCCATCAGGTGCATGATTTCTATGCTTTCCTGATGCGTAGCCAAACCAGCTCGGCACCCAAAAATTACGATAGCGACCGTCGATAACACCACCATCACCATCACGCCCGCCAGAAGCAATTGCACCACGCCTGCAAGATCCAATATTTGCGCCATCCAGGCTTGATGATCATCTAACTGGGCTCCAGCCGCCGTTGTGCGCAGGCGCTCAGCAAGCGCATCAGTATTAACGCGGGCACCTTCAGTCAGCGTGACATCGATTAATGTCGGTATTGGCAAATCGTTATTGATTGGTAGGTCTCCTAGCCACGGAGATAACAATGCCAGTATTTCAGCTTCGGCAAGAACAGTTGCCGAGGCAATGCCGGGTGTGGCGTGCAGAAGGCGAAGTGCTCTGTCTGTTTGCAGCGCGCGCTCGTGGGCGTTCTTTTCCACAATCTGAACCGAGAAATTACTAGTCAGCCCGGCCGACCAGCTTTCCAGTCCTTTGCCGATAGCAAGCGTGCCTGTAAGCGAAAGCGTGCACAAAAACAGCATAACACCAATCACCCAAGGCAGCAGACCTTCTCGTAGGCTTTTGGTTGGCAAAAATTGAAGTGTGCGACCCCACATGCGTCAATATCCCGGATCAACCGGCGTGCCGCCGGGTTGGAGTTCTATGTGACCCTTTTCCAGTCGCAGCACTGGCGCGCCTACCGACCGCACCAGACTTTCATCATGGGTTGCAACAACCGTGGTGGTGCCTTCCTTGTTCAGAGACACGAACAGATGCATCAGTCGTTTTGACATTTCTGCGTCTACATTGCCTGTAGGTTCATCCGCCACGAGCAGATCAGGTTTGTTGATGATTGCACGGGCGATGGCAACGCGTTGCTTTTCGCCGCCTGAAAGTGTAGCTGGCCGTGCATGCATTCGGTCATCAAGGCCCACCCAGCTGAGAAGTTCTTCAACATGGTCTGCGACCTGTGCTTTTTTTGCTCCTTGAAGGCGCAGAGGCAGGGCCACATTCTCAAAGGCGGTTAAGTGCTCAAATAGCCGAAAGTCCTGAAAAACGACGCCAATACGCCTGCGAATGCGCGGCAAAGCACCGCGTTCAAGCGTCGCCAGATCTTTGCCAAAAAAGTTAACCAGCCCCCGCGAGGGACGGTGTGCCAAATACAATAATTTTAAAAGAGTTGTCTTGCCTGCGCCGGAGGCCCCCACCAGAAAGTGAAAACTACGCCGTTCCAGCGCAAAGCTAATGTCGGTGAGAATTTCACCGCCCATGCCGTAGCGCATGCCAACATTTTCGAAAGAAATCATATGTGTTCTTACCCCGATACGCCCCCAAAACAATGATGGCGGGCGCGTAGCACCTAGAATTACATATGGTGATTGCTGCGTCTAGCGCCGCGTTACTGCAAATGAGCCTTTAGGCCGAACAGCAAGCTTGTATCTTTTATGTGCAATCATATAGACTTGGTTAATAATTTTAGTGCAGTTTGATGCTAAGCTGGATTTGCGTACCAGTTATAAAGCCAGAGGGTTTTTTGGCAGTTAATTAGGCCTGATTATGATTCTTGTTTGTCCGTCTTGTGATGCAAAATTTAAGATACCTGACGGTGCCATCCCCTCAGGCGGTCGCACGGTGCGTTGTGCCAAATGTAAAAACAGTTGGCACGCTGAAGCAGCCGATATTATGCGCAAGCCGGTGGCGGCTAAAGTGGCGCGCGCGCCAGGATCAATGGCAGCGTCAGGTCCGAGGCCGCCATCTGAAGCAGTTTCTTTTGACGGCGAGCTTGACGCGAAAGCGGCAAGTGACGCGGCAGCCTTGAGGCGATCTGTAAGAGGGACCGCCGCAGTGGACGAGCCGTCAGAGGAGGCTGTCGAGGAGGATAACCCATTCGACGAAGAAGGGCATGGTGGCCCTGACGCGATGGACACTGAAAACGACAGCGACGATTTTGGTGTTACAGCGGCCCTGAAAAAGTCTTTCGGGGAAAATTTTGAAGAGGAATATAAGGACGAAATTGTCAGCGACG
>Ga0316207_10004757_pt1 | contig 11599 bp, 11 predicted proteins | sample 6weekpyrite_MG_FD_204943 | JGI IMG/M metagenome (GOLD analysis project Ga0316207, IMG submission 204943) | Microbial mat bacterial communities from mineral coupon in-situ incubated in ocean water Damariscotta River, Maine, United States -... | ecosystem: Environmental > Aquatic > Marine >...
TAGGTTACTGTCCGTTCCATGCCAACCAAAGGCACCATTGCAAGCCGATATTTCTTCGCTTCCTCCGTCAAAAGCACCGGCAAAGACAAGACTCATATTTTCATCAGCAAGAGCTGTCATATTGGGCGTAGACAGCGTGAACGTCGCCTTAGAGCTTGCATTCATATCTACAAAACCGTCATATTCTCTGTTTAACAGTTCATCATCTGCCATGCCTAGCCATTCCAATACCGGTCTTGCCGCACTTAATTCGTCAATAGGTTCACAAACTCCCGAAGGAGTGTAACCGATAACACTATTAGGGATACGATGATACAAAAAAACACTAAGTTGGTCCAAAATAATCTGTGACTGTAAGGAGAGATCCGTCAAGGCCTTAGCTTGAGCTGAACGGATATAGATTGCTTCTATTGCTTTAAACGTTCCGGCAGACAGGATTGCCAATACCACCAATACAAAGATCATCTCAACAAGAGTAAAACCTCGTCGCATTACCAAGCCCGCTTATTGATCTGGATATGTCCGAGATTGGCCGAATAGTAGAAAAAACTTGTACACAAGTTTGTTTTCCCTGCCGAGCTTACACTTACATTCACCTCTTTAAGTTCATCCGTACCTGGACTGGGATTTAAGTTCGTGTCAGCATAATTCACACCAGCTCCGAGCGTATAAGGAACACGTCCACTTGCCGTCACCGCACTATAGTTATCATAGTCATCTACATCCCCATAATCACCTGCTGTTCCAAAGTTTGCCTTGAGTGTTGCGAGATCATTGGAATCCACACAGTTCCGTGAACCCAAAAAACCTCCTACACGACGCTCGTTACACGTATTAGCAGCTGTATCAAGGATCTTTCCTTCGCTGACAACGGTATTGGCATCCCAAGGAAGACGAATAATATTCCCCATCAGAGCAATACCGGCAAAGAGTCCATCCTCTTTTATGGAAACTTCCATCGTCTTTGTTGTGGCAAACATCAACTTGGGCACAACCGTAAAGACAATGGCGATAATAACAATAGAGAAGATCAGCTCGACAAGGGTAAATGCATATTTTTTCATCTAAAGAGCTTTACCCCTTTTTTAAGATACTCTTTACGTGTCACATCAGGAATAACCGTCCCGTTAAAATCACCACTTTGAATTTTTAGTACAGTATTATTCGTCGCCTTTGTAAATTTAAAGCAGGGGTGCATGGTACAGTCACTCCCGGCTGCGTCATCATAGGCAGAACCAAAACCGGAAGGAACATACCAAAGCCATTTTTGCGTCTGCAGATGAATAGTCGCCTTAAATGTTGATGCAGCAGTAATCGCTAGGTTTTGACGCCCTGATGTGATTGCACCGTAACTGAAGGTAAATCCGCCCAAGACATTGTCTATCAAAGTATTTGTCGATGCAGTCGCCTCAGAGATATTCCCCTCGGCTTGAGTATTATGCAGGTTATTAATATGCCAAAATAGAGAGGTCTTACTCATCCCTTGGGTAAACAAACTGTTTGCATTGTCATAAACTTCATAAAGATTAAGATTATTGACCGGCAGACTGCTTGTTATTGTATCACTAGGACGCAGACGACCGTAATAAAAAGTTGCGTTAGCATCGGAGTCACTGGTCGCTGTACCGTTGACATCATCGAAATAAAGTCTGTCTTTGACCAAGACTTTAAAAAAGCTTTCACTCCCATCTACACGAAAAGGTGGTATTGGTGTGTCAAAGCTTCTGTCATAATTAAAACCGATATCCTTATAACTATGTTTTGCTATACCGTTTACAAAGGTGAACCCTGTAATATCACTGCTGTTTTGATCAATAAGGTCAATCTGTTTTGTTGCGGTCGAATGTTTAACAGGCAGAGTAATAAGCGGAAAAAGTGTGACAATATTTGCATACATCTTCGTCTTAGGGTCACTGTAGTTTTGCAAACTTGCATTGTTTTTTCCCTGAGCCGTAATGCTTATATTCAAGTCTCTTATCCATGCACTCATATTGTTATCTGAATTAAGATTTGAAAGATAGGTGAACCCACTGCTCGCATTATCTTCTAGGTAAGGTCTTGTCAAGACAACCTCAAAGTGGTCAGGACGAAATAGACGTCGACATTCGGCATGGATCACCCTATCAATCTCAGGCGTATCATCACTGTCGACATTGGCCCAAGTACTATCATTCAGGTCAATACCAATATCTCCTACATCATTAAAGCTTAAGTTCCCGTTTGCACTTCCATTAATAAAGCTTAGACTTGCCGGAGTCAGAGTTCCACTTAAAGAGCTGTTTAGCTCTCCCGTACGCATATACTTATCAGTACTCAAAACGACAGCAGACGTTGTGTATGCAACACTTGGTGTACTAAGGTTCAAAGGGGTCGCTTTAAACGTGCTTGCATAACTCTCTTCTGCGATCAATGGAGCCGTTGCAATACCGTCACAACTAAAGGTATCAGGCCGTACCGCAAAGTTATCACTTGAATTAGATTCACTTAAAGATGTACCCACCGTATCATCTTTGTCTATGCCTTCAATCAAAACGGCAACACATTGACTTGCCCGCTGATTAAAACTCTTAGACACCGTAATATCCAAACATCCATTGGCATTTGTTAACCCACAATTTGTACACAGCTGCTCAGAGGCTAGACTTGTACCTGTACAGATATTATTATTTCCACTTGGATAATGTACCAAGGTCACCTTAGTGATATTCGCTTCTAAAGGAAGGTCAGTCGCACTGTCTTTTGCCAAAATGGAAAAATTGATATCATTGTTTAAAACTTTCGTTTGGATATTATTATTCCAGTGTGTCTGGGCATTACATGAAGCCGTTTTATCAATAGCATTATAATTACCATCTTTGGGCGCAACAACACTACCATCATCATTAACAATTGTTCCCAAACCTTGATTATCACTAAAACTTCCAACGGTGATTGCTTCTAAGTTAAGGTAAAAGGTTTCATCTGCCTCCAGATCTAGGTCACCTAGTACATTTACAGTTACCGTTGTACTGGTCTGACCCGCAGGTATTGTTACCACACTGTTTGTAATAGCAGCATAGTCATTATTAGCCACTGTTGCCGTGTTATCTGCTGTACTGTATGCTACGGAAATATCCGACGTATGTTTTGGTTGCCAAAGAGTAAAACCAAAAATAACCACGGGGTCGATACGAAGATTAAAAATAAATTGTGTCATTCCCGTGTCACCTTCAGAAAGTATGACGTCGGCAATAGACACTCGAATAGGGTTTAAAAAATTTGTTGGATCATTTGAGCCATCTTGGGTATCTTGATTCTGACCCGAGTCTTCTAAGACACAGCCACCATCAGGGTTTCTTGAAAAATCACGTTGACCATTATTATCATGTGTAAAATAATTACAGGCTAGATCTAAACCGCAGTCGATTGCATCTTGCTCTTGCGTCGTAATTTTTGTACCACCACTTTTGGTATAGGCAAGATTAAAATAATTAACAGGATTCCCACTGCCATCTTTTATCAAGATATCCAAAGATGTTTTATGCCATTGATTCGTATACCCGTCCAGTACAATAAAAAAAGAGCCATTTGCGATATCAAAATCAAAGTATTGTGTCTCACACCCTGCACTGGTACACACCGTTGCACTCCAGTTTGTAACTGGAGACTTGATATTTTGCGGATTGACATAAAGCTCTATCCATTTATCAAAGGTATTAAGTTCATTTACAGTAAAAGCTTGAGAGTTGGACAGGGAACATGCTGCAAAAAAAGAGCTTTTAGCGACAAGTAATACAAGAAGTATCCTGATCAAGAATGTCATGAATATCACTCCTCCTTATTAAGCTCTACTACCTTACTGATACCAGTGGCGTTCCAGTTCACCTGTACTTTTATATTCATCAATAAGTACTTTTTTAGGCTCATCGTCTGATACAGACAGGATGATACGTCGTCCGTTAGCATCAAGTTCAACAAGTTTTGGCTGTTCTGATACCAGTTTATAATGACCCGTATTAAGCTGGTCAAACACACGAGAGAGAAGATGGTTCGATGCAGGAAGCTTCAGACCGTTCAAGGCCAGGTCGTCGATCATAAATTGATAGATAAGGCGTTTTTGCAAGACCAAAGTCGAAAAATAAGAGGCATTTTCCCGTGAAGACTTAGTATGAACAAGTGAACGCTGTAACATCCCGAGTATATTGATACGGTCCACTTTTGCACAGGATATCCCGACGAGTGAGATAAAGTTCTCATCTGTATAACCCCCGTAATAGACCTTAATACCTTTACTGCAGACCTTGTTATATTTTTTTGCCTTAAAGTCATCGATAAAAGGAGCAATATCTCTGGCACAGAGCAGACTCACTCCCAAGATACCTATTAAATACAGTGCTTTTATCTTTTCTCCTTAATCATCTGAACGTCGCCCTAAAATTAAAATCTGTCCCGGTTCTTCTTGCAGTTCTATATTGTGTTCATTTGCCCAGACAAGAATCTCTGCATCTAAGTCGAGAAAATCATCTTGATCTAAAAGGTCATTCTTAATCTTGATCATATGATGACCACTGCGTAAAGAGAGGTAATAATCACTATGATCAAGAAAAGGCTGCAGATCCTTTAAATCTTTTACCACATCATTAAAATGAAGATAGTTATTTTTTACTTCTTCAATTAGGGCTAATGATCTCTCATCATCTTTATAACCACACATTTTTAAAAGTTCATTTTCCATAACATCAACCTTTATAAGGATTCATACCATTATCATATCACTACTTAGATAAATGGAGTTTAAAGCCAAAAACTAATGTTTTGTATTGGGTTCTAAAATAACGTTCCTGTTGCTTCGTCTTTCTTCTTTTTTTTATCATTTAAAGAAGAAAAATACTCGATCTCGTGCGCTTTTAAAATACGGATATTATTGGTTGAACCGGCGATACCTACCGGGTCACCTGCTGTAAGGACATAGGTGTTCTCTTTTTTAATAACACCGCGTTTAAGCCCTTTTTGCATCACCTCACAAAGCATCAGTTCAAGCTTGTTCTTTTTTACTGAAAAAGCCGGAGCAACACCCCATACTAGGGTCAGCTTTCTGGCAATCTTGTCATTATGGGTAATTGCCAGGATATCCACATCCGGTCTATACCGTGACATGATCTTTGCCGAAGTCCCCGAGGTTGTCAGAGCCAAGATACCGTTAGAATGTAACTGCGTAGCAAGATGCGTAATCGACAAGTTCGTAACATCTTTATCATCACGATTTTCAAACTTGTCAAACTTGTTATAGGCATATACCGTTTCAGCCTGGATTATAGTATCTGACATTGTCTTAACCGCCAGAGCAGGATTATGACCGATAGCCGACTCTTCTGAGAGCATCACCGCATCTGTTCCATCTAACACGGCATTGGCGACATCTGAGATCTCTGCTCGTGTCGCAACCTCATTTTCCGTCATAGACAAGAGCATCTGAGTAGCTGTGATAACGGGTTTTGCCTGAGCATTAGCCTTTTTTATCATCTGCTTTTGGATGGTCGGAACCATATAATAAGGCACTTCTATTCCCAAGTCACCTCTGGCAACCATAATCCCATCACTAGCGGCAAGGATCTCATCAATATTATCGACCGCATCAAATTTTTCAATCTTTGCAATCAGATCCTGCCCTCCCCCGTTTTCATTCAGGATTGTACGGGCTTGTTCTATATCAGAAGCATTCTGAACAAAGGAGATCGCCATAAAATCTACCTTGTTTTTTATTCCCCACAGTATATCTGCCTTATCTTTTTCAGTAATGACGTTAATATTGATCTTGGTGTTGGGAAAGTTCACACCCTTGTTTGAAGCGAGAAGACCATCATTCTCTACGATTCCCATAATAGCATCATCTGAAATCTCATTGACAATAACACGGATACGACCGTCATAAAGGTAGATATGTTCATCGACTTTGATCAGGTCCAGAATAGAAGGTTGATTAATACTCAGTATATAGCGGTCTTCAGACTCTTGATAGCCTTCCATCTCTTCACGCATAAACACAAGTTTGTCCCCGACTTTAAGATTAAACTCTGCTTTAAGGGTACCTACACGTACTTTTGGTCCGCAAATATCTTGTAGAACGCCTACTATCCAGCCCGTGTTATCCATCGCTGTACGAATATTTTGAAGGACTTGAGAATGATCTTCATGTGTACCATGTGAAAAGTTCATTCTGAAAACATTAACACCGGCACGAATCATCTTTTCCAGACTCGCTACATCATTGCTTGAAGGACCGACCGTTGCTAAAATTTTACTTCTTCTTTTCATAAAAAAATTCCTAAAAATCAATTTGATATAGCCATATTAACACAAAATGATTTCCTTTTAGTTCTTTTTATAGATAAAGATACTATTATTAAAAACAAATTATGAAGGAAGTCTGTGGCCAAAGCTCCAACACGTGATTACAACACTGATATTGTTCTTGTCGACATTATCAGTTTCACCAAACTGACTTCTATGCAGCAACTTGAGTTAATCGAGTATTTAACCTCAAGCTTTACCCGTATGCTTGAAAAGCTTTTATCCAACTCGGATATGAACCTTTCACAGATGGTTTTAGGGTTTATCTCTACGGGAGACGGGTTTTACTGTATTTTAAACCCCAAGATGAAGGGCTTTGGTACGATTTTAGGTCTCTCCTTTAACCATTTTTCTGAACTTATCTCTGAAAAGCTTCCTTATTTTAAAGGCATTCGTATCGCGGTTCATACAGGACGGGTATACCAATTTGTCGATATTTTAGGCCATAAAAACTACATAGGAGACGGTCTGAACCATTGTGCGCGTTATCTGGAGCATAGAGACTATACCATCAGTACAGTCTTTATTTCTAAAACAGCTTATGACTCATTAAAAAAGTTCTTGGTCCTTTACCCCGACTATGAAGCACTCTTGCTAGAGCAGGAATTTAAACGTTCCCGACTACAAACATTTAAAGACAAACATGAAAACTCGTGGTCAGGTTATCTTGTTTGGTTACGCAAAGGAAGTGTCATCAACCCTCCTAACTTAAAATTCAATTCTCTTACATTGCACAAGGATTAGTATGCGTTTTACTATAGAAGAATACGCTAAGGCTTACAGTATTTCAACAGAGATGGTACATTCACGTCTTCGTAGAAACCGTCTGAATTATATTATCGAAAATGACAAGACATATATTGTCGTTCCCAAGCACCAAGTACCTCACAGCTGTGAAACAGATATGTCTGAAGGAGAGCGAGGTTCCTCTCAAGGTACGCCGGCATCACCTCCTCAAAAAAGAACTACCGTCGCTACCGTAATCGGCCTCTACCAAAAAGAGAACAACTATCTTAAAGACAAGATCAAAGAGCTTGAAAAAAAGGTTGACCGCCTAATAGACGAAAAAGAGCAACTTCTTAAAGAAGAGAGAAAACGCATAGAAAAAGTTTATCAAGATAAAGATGTTCAACTCAAGACTATCTTGGAACTGATTAATACTAAGCTTCTTCAAGATCACACTACAGTTACTCCTATCAATACTATTACTGATCAAACTGCAGAAACATCAACCATTGAAGCCAATATCGAGCCTCTCAAAAAAGAGCCGCCAGTTGAGTTAAAACAGTACTTACGCTCTTTGAGTTTAAAATCTGCTCAACGTAAAAGTATCAAACGAAGGTTTGCTGAGGCCTTTGGCGCAGACACACGTATCATATTGAAGAATGGGCTTTTTTATCTTGACTTTGATCGCTATGACTACAGCGACCTATTAAAACTTCGGTAGCTTCCTCATGGCTTTGGCAGATACGACTCTTCAGTCTAAAAACATATTATTGTCACTTAAAGAGTATGCACAAAAGCACAACCTTGAACTCGATGAGCTTGACTTTACTCTTATAGGTCTACAGACCTATTTCAAGACCTGCCATCATGAAAGTTTTGTCAAGTTTCATGAGACCTATAAAAAAGAATACGCTTCAGATGACAAGATCATCAATGATAATGCACGTTTTATCCAGATATATAAAATAAAAATTCATCCAAAGAAAAAAAAGAACATAGACCTTGTCTATCGTTTCGAATTAGGGGAATTCTCAACCCATCCTATACTTGTGCTCTCACCCGAATCCACACTTCCTCTGTCTGAGGTGAATGAGACACAGATGCTTAAACTTCTCTACAGCGAGTTGAACAAGATCAAAGCAGAAAACAGAATGCTCGTCAATGTTTTCTCATCGTGTATGGTAAATGACCTAAAAGCCTTTGTAAAGACATTATATACCAATGGGTTTAACAAGGAAGAGTCTATCTTACTTATTGAAGGAATTTCTCCTGAAGTCTCACAACCGAGTAAAGTGATCAACCACTATAAAGAAAAAAACAAAAATGAAAAAGTCGCAGAAGTAGAAGAGTCAGAGCTTATCATCACCTATATTAAACCCGTATACGGCAAGGCGGGGCTTAATGCTATGGGTCAAAGAATATCACACGGTAAAACCAACAATCTTTCTAAGATAGAATATCAGATTGATAACAAAAGTATCCGTATAGAAGAGAAACCCACTGAATTGTGTTATTACGCGAAAAAACGAGGTTTTGTCAGTACTTTAAAAAATATTCTGACGATATCAAACAAAATCGTTGTTGAAGATATCAAGCGCGTAGAAGGAAAACTTACTCAAAAAGAAGAGAATAAAGTTTCTGTTCATATCTCACAAACCGATGTCACTCGCGATGGCTTAGGCGAAGGTGTTGAGCTTGTATCTGAATCTATACATATTACCGGTCATATGGGAGCAAAATCAAGTATTGAGGCCAAAGAAGTCATCATCGACGGTGCCACACACAACTCTTCTTTTGTCACGGCTAAAACAGCCAAGATAAACCGTCACAAAGGGACACTTCGATGTCATAAAGCACAGATTAATTCACTTGAAGGCGGAACTGTTTATGCTACACATGTTACGATCAATGCCGCCTTGGGTGGTCAGATCTGTGCCGAACATGTCACAATAAAGTCTTTAAAACATCATCTCAAGGTCTTTGCATCCAAGAGTATCACAATAGAACGTATTCTCGGTGAAGACAACCATTTCATAATTGATTATAGAAAACTTCCTGTTTTACAAAGTAAACTGCAATTTCTCAATGAAGAGCATGATGAACTTACATGGAAATATGAAGATACAAAAAAACATTCTCCCGACAAGCTGGCTGATATTAAACAAGATATTGTAAAAAAAGAAGCACAGATCAAAGAGATAAAAGATTCACACTATGACGCGGTAATAACAATCATGGCTCCTATAGACGGTCTTAATACAGTAGAGTTTTCAATACCTGAAAAACAAAAATCATTGCTCTACCGTACGAAAGAGAGCAAAACCTTTGAGCCCTTTTACATCCGCCAAAGTGAAGACAAAATAATACTTGAGCCTGTTGGAGTTGAGATAGAACTCTAAAAACTCCTCTCCATCCATTTCCAACTTTCCTACACCCTTACCTATCCTGTACCTTCACTCAAAAATCCTCATAAAACATTAAATGACAAAAACAATTCACGTTCATCACTTCAGAATATTTTTATACGAAAAACCGTATATATAATACATATAATATAATATTATATACATTTAAAATAAGTTTATATTATTATTTGTGTATATTTGATACATTTTATAGAATATTAAAAGATAAATAACATATAAAACATACAGTTTAATGTATACTTTAAGCTTATTTCCTATAAACTCTATCTCATGGATTTGGCAGATGTGTTCAATATTCTTCATAATGCCGTTGAGTCTGAGTACATGGGTAAAAAGATCTCTCAAAAGGAGATGGCCAAAAAGATGGGTGTCTCAATGAGAACGTATCAGGACTGGAAGATTGGGAATTCCGCTCCCCAGGCCGCCCGGGTTGTACTTGAGATGTTAGGCGAATTGGAAGATGAAGATATTGTAAGAGTCGTACGTAAAATAAATAGATTGAAGGATTGACCTTGAGTAGTTTAAGCGAACATGAACGTTTAGGTTTAGAAGATGTATTTTTATGTTTAGGTGAGAAACAGAGTACTTCAGAGAAGCTAAAAGAACATAAAAAACGTCTCTTCTCAAGTTTAAGTCAACTAGTAAAAAAGGGCATCCCTATCAGTTTATCCTACGTTAAATCAAAAAAAATTATCTTTCAAGAGCAGTCAAAGATGGATAATTTTAAACTTTTCAACCATTTTCGCCCTAAAAACAGGGGGTCGAAGTAATATTTAAGGAAAAAAGCTATAAAGTATTCGTAGTTGATTAACTTATTGTTTTAAGTTTAAGCTTTAAGTTATGAAAATATTAAATCACAGAGGGTATACGATGAATAAAGCACAATTCGTTGAACTAGTTCAAAAAAGTGGCGACTACAAGACTAAAGTAGAAGCAGAAACTGCGATTAAAGCATTCACTGAAGCTGTAACTGAAGCACTTGTTGCTAAAGAAGATGTTTCTCTTGTAGGATTCGGTAGCTTTGCTTCTGCTCTTCAAAAAGGTAAGAGTGGTAAAGTTCCAGGAACTGATAAAACATATACTACATCTGATAAGATGGTTCCAAAGTTCAAAGCGGGTAAAGGTCTTAAAGATCGCGTTGCTGCAGGTAAATAATTACCTTTTCGGCTTCGGCCGATTCCTCATAGATATAAAATAACACTACACTTTTTTTAAAGATTTATACATAAACTTTTAAAAAAAGTCTACTGATCAAACCTATAGAAGGTTGAACATGCATATTTTTTCGAAGTTTTTTTCACCCTCTTCACTTAAAAAACATTTAACTTCTCGCAATACATTTATTCATTCCCTCCAAGAGCAGTTTGATGAAGACAGCTCTTTTTATTCCAAGGTGCCTCTCTTTTATCATGATCAGACAAAAGAGATCGAATATATGATGATTCACCCCCAATTTGGTCTTGTTCTCTTTGAGTTTTTTGATCATTCTTTTGCCGAACTCCAGGGTGTTACTGCTTCAAGTGCAGAAGAAAGTGATCAAAAGATAGATATAGAATTTAAAACAAACCGAAACTTTTTACAATTACGCTTAGATCAGGTCTTTACTAATAAAAGCCCTTCTATTCACTCTGTTTTGATCTGTACCCAGCTCAGCGAAAAAGAGTTTGATACCCTTGATAAAAGTTTTCACCAATTGATACCCAAGTCCTTAAGCCTTTTTAAGGGCTCTCTTGATGTTCAAGACAAAATCTCACAACTGGGAAAAAACGATCTTCACTTCGATATAGACAAAGTAAAACTGGCACTCTTTTCTGAACTCATAGTTCCTGAAACAAATAGTTTAATGTCCCTGGAACAGCAAAGGTTTATGCATTTAGACCTTCAAGATGACCTTCTGATACGTGCACTTCCCGGTTCGGGAAAAAGTTCACTTCTTGTAGCCAAAGCATTATATGAAAAGATGAAAAATCCCAAACTTCGCCTGATTATATTTGCCCCACGGGCTTGCAATGTCCATCACATACAAACATTGATTTTCCACTTTCTTGAAAACTCACGTTGGGGACTTAACCCTGCAGATATTAACGTCAGCAGTTTTGAATCGCTGCAAAAACGTT
>Ga0316207_10004758_pt1 | contig 11589 bp, 12 predicted proteins | sample 6weekpyrite_MG_FD_204943 | JGI IMG/M metagenome (GOLD analysis project Ga0316207, IMG submission 204943) | Microbial mat bacterial communities from mineral coupon in-situ incubated in ocean water Damariscotta River, Maine, United States -... | ecosystem: Environmental > Aquatic > Marine >...
CTGCCAACCAGTGCAAATGTTTTTCTGACCAATTAGCGGAACCATCAAATCGAATATTGTGACGCAACAGAAAGGATTTTAAGCGTTGTTTTGCGCACTTAAAGACGAGTACAGCATCTTCACGTGCTCGACTTAAATCACGAATGGCTTCATCTTCTGCATTCGGCACATAGACAGCCGTTAGATCTCCTGAGCGTAACAACCGCGTTAAATTATCGGCATCACGTTTATCAGTTTTAATTTTGTCACCGGCTTTTTTCGGGATAAGCGAGGGCGCAACAACAATGCACTGATGACCTTGCGAGGTAATATATCGATAGCGTTCGTAGCCGGTTGGCCCGGCCTCATAACAGAAAAACAACGATTTTCCTGTGGCTACCAATTTACGTAGTGTTTTTTTGAAGTCATCTAACGTGCCGCCAATACTGCCATAGCGCCGCACCTCGGTTCGATCATCATCTGCTAATGAAATGACGATAGATTCTTTGTGGACGCCCATGCCGATAAAAAGTATATTTGATTGTGTCATGTCGATCTCCGAGCCTGTTAATGAAGGGTTACACTTTCATATTATGGCACTGGCTGCTTTGGTAGCTAACCCACGTTAGGACGGAGATCGACTCCCTTTTAAGGCAGGGGGGATCATTATGTCTAGGGCAGGATAAAAAACAATGAAATACATCATACTACTTACGTTATTTATATCGCCTATATGTCCTGCTGAAATATATCAATGGAAAGATGAGAACGGAAAGATTCACTATAGTGATAAAATAGAAATTTCAAAACAAGCAAAAGAAATAAAACTCAAAGAGGAAGATCATTCAAGAAAATCATCATCCTTCAAAAGAAAAACCGGAAAAGGAACTGAATGCCTAGGCTCAAACAAAATCATCTCAGCTAAATTAGTAGGAAAAACAGAAAAAAACATATTTATCGAAGTGGAATACTTTTATGACAACAAACACTCCAATGAAACCGAATTAAAATTAAGACCAGTCAGTGATTTATATTGGCCGCATGAATCTATTCTTACAGAGCCTGGTCAAAACACTGTTAATATAAAACTCGCAGCGCCATATTCAAAAAATCCTAAAAATATCTCAATAGAAAAAATTGAGGTTATGATGCGAACACCTAGATATGATAAGGAAAGAAAAAGAACATATACACATAAGATAACATCAAAATTATTTGATATAAGCCATGAGTTCAATGTATCAAACGAGCCCTAACAAGGGCATCAACCCGACAAAAAGGACGCACGGCCTAAACAACAGTCCGCGCACCTTTTTGCCGGTTATGTAGGCATTAAGTTTCACCACGAGGAAGTACTGCCCTTTATGGAAAGTTTAAAAATTTTGGCATTGTCGGGGAGCCTTCGTAAACACTCATACAATTTAGCGGCAATAAATGCTCTAAAGGTTTTGGCACCCAGTCATGTTGAATTAATTGTCGGGAACATTGGTGATTTGCCTTTATTCAACCCCGACCGTGAAAATGAAACTATTCCACCTTTAGACAAGCTGAAAAAATCTCTAGATGAATCGTCAGGATTAATATTGGCAACACCCGAATATGCGCATGGTATTAGCGGCCCTTTAAAAAATGCACTCGACTGGCTGGTCAGTGGGGTCGAATTTCCATATAAACCCATAATGCTTATAAATACATCACCACGGGCATCTCATGCGCAAACGCATTTAAGAGAAGTTTTTATCACGATGTCAGGCAACATCATTGAAAAAGCATATGTTTCCATACCCCTGCTTAGCAGTGGTTTAGATTCTGATGGGATCATTAAAAACAATGGCATCGCAAGTGTTTTGCAGGCAGGCCTCAAGAGCTTTTGTGATGAAATTGAAACTCAAAAACTTATCAAACGCGTTAATTAGTACACTCGCAGTCTTGCGTCTATTACGCATACGTTACACGTATCAGGGTGGTAAGTAGTGGAATTAGATAATGTAGTGCCTTGGGGTAGATCATTCGAAGAATATCGGGAAATGTTCTCCTTAACGAAATCAGATCTTAAAAAATATATTCTGGGGTGCGGTGATGGCCCTGCATCATTTAATGCGCAATTAACCAGGCGTGGCGGCAATGTAGTTTCTATTGACCCTACGTATAAGTTCTCTGCCGAAGATCTGCAATGTCGTATCGCTCAGGTTTATGATGAAATCATGCCTCAAATGCACACCAACAAGGATATGTATATCTGGAATAGCATTCCTTCGGTAGAAGCGCTAGGTGAAATCCGAATGAGGGCCATGAATGAGTTTATTGCTGACTTTGAGAAGGGTAAGGTTTTAGGTCGATATTTTCATCAATCTTTGCCAAATCTAACTTTCAAAAATAAACAGTTCGATCTGGCACTCTGCTCTCATTATTTATTCCTCTATAGCGAACATGTGAATCTTGAGCAGCATATAGCATCACTCAAAGAACTATCCCGCGTTGCCAAGGAAGTTAGGATTTATCCGTTATTATCGCTTAATGGTGAGATTTCGCCCCATTTGAACGCGGTAATATCGGCATTGAATGAAGTGGGTTTTACCGGCTCGTTAATGGATGTTGGGTATCAGTTTCAAAAAGGAGCCACTCAAATGTTAGTCGTCAAATCTGTGTAACAAACACGTTAATTAGGGCGTTTGATCACGCTCGTAAGCTTACGACTATGACGCATGTGTTAGACAACTCAACCAGATACGGGTTACGAGATAATAAATGAATATCAATAATGGGCGCGTTGCCCTAATCACAGGATCTACGGATGGTATTGGTGCGGCAATCGCTAATCGTCTTTCTAAGGATGGCTACACTGTCGCCCTACATTCACAATCCTCACAGGAAAAAGGCTTAAAGCTTGCCAAAGCGCTGGGTCATGCTAGTTACACAAAAGCCGATCTTGCTAAGGAAAAGGAGGCTCGTCATTTAATCCAATCTGTTCTCTCGCTTCATGGGCGGCTTGATGTAATCGTTAATAATGCTGCAATGAGCGAGGTTATTCCCCATGGCGAGCTAAATGCAGCAACTCCTGAAATCTGGCGCAAGTTACATGACGTAAATGTAATTGCGCCATGGGTTCTTATTGCAGAAGCCGAATCAGCTTTGAGGAATAGCTCAACACCAGAAATACCGAGTTGTATTCTAAACATCACATCACATGCGGGCGTAAGACCAAAAGGGGCATCTATTCCATATGCTGTGAGTAAGGCGGCTTTAAATCATATGACCAAACTACTGGCTCTTAATCTAGGGCCAACCATTAGAGTAAATGCCATAGCACCAGGACTTGTTGACACACCTATGACCGCAGATTGGGGTTGGGCACGTGACATTTGGCGCGAGCGAGCACCTATGCAACGAGGAGCAAGAACCGAAGAAATTGCAGATATTGCTAAAATGATTATTGAGTCCAGCTACCTTACTGGCGAAATACTATTAGCTGATGGCGGCCTAAATTTAACATGATAATTGCTACATCTACTTAATCACATTGCCCAACAAGTCGCCCCAGCGGACGCGTAAAGGTGCCGCGGCCGAGCAAAAGCTTATATGTCCACGCATAATAAAGTAGCCCGCTCTTATCACTGGATTAAGAGGGCACACATGCTACATAGAGCACAATCGACCGCTAACATCATAGCGTCTGCATCGACTTATTCTTTGTTTGTTTGTTTGTTTGCTTGCTTTCACAAATACTTACCTCTTTGAAATATGTCACGCCTGCGCAACACGCCGACCTCACCACTCTAACTGGCATAGCATGTGCAAGAATTACTTTGCTTTAATTTAATAAGTAGTGCCCTGATGTAAATGCCGTGTTTCGCACCATGTTCATGCCTGTTATTTTAGTTCGCACTATAACCGTGCTGTTTTTTTCATTTCAATACAGCACTACTACTCACTTATGAATGAGAGAATGATGAAAGTCGGAACCATTAAAGAAATATGGCGCTACCCTGTTAAGGGCATGGCGGGTGAACAAATAAACACTTGTGATATTGGCCCAGCCGGGCTTGCCGGTGATCGAACCTGGGCGGTACGCGATGTTGCGCGTGCGGAAATTCAAAGCTGTAAGTTCCGGCCAGAATTACTCTCCTGCATCGCCTCAACACGTGCCGATTCACCTGGTCAGGTTGATATTTCACTACCCGATGGTTTGTCTCTTGGGAGTGATGATGCCCATATTCATCAGCAGATCTCTCAACTTATAGGGCATGATTCAACATTAGAGCCACTGCAGCCCATTACTGAGCTGGATTTTTATCGACGCCATAAGCGTGATGATCATACCTGGCTTGAAGAATTAAAGGCCACATTTACCCGCGAGCCAGGTGAGCCATTACCCGACTTTAGCGACTTCCCTCAACAGGCCAGGGACTTCGTCACATTACCCGGTACATTTTTTCTGGTGACTCCGTTTCATATAATAACCACGGCCACATTAAAACACATGAAGCGCCTTTTACCAGAAGCCGACTGGGATGTGCAGCGCTTTCGCCCAAATATTGTTATTGAAACCCGCGATAAAGACGCAGGCCTGGTGGAACAGCGCTGGATAGGTAAGCAATTGATGATTGCTGATTCACAGATTGATTGCACCGCCACGGCACCACGTTGTGGGGCTGTTACCCGGCAGCAGCAAAATCTTGCTTTTGATACATCTATGCTGCGCAGTATTATCCAAAACGCCGATCAGAATCTTGGCATATACGGTGAAATACAGCATCATGGCGCGCTAAGCGTTGGCGATACGGTTTATATTCAGTAATTGCTACTGTTGCCCCTGTAAAACACCACATCACACCTGGCATCATGTGCCATGTTAAACGAGCTATCTACCTGCGTTTCAGCAGGTGCCATCAGCCGTCCTGTGTTTTATCTATTTGAATCTATAGTAATAATCGTATTGGAATGTTATTTTACCCATCACAGGTAACGGCTACTCGTAAATAACCCTAAAATATACTAATAAAATATAGCTATGCAAAATACCAAAGTTTCTTTCATTACACGATTTTTTAACCTTGAATCTGCTGGCGGTATTATCCTTATGCTGGCCGCTTTGCTCGCACTGATTTTTGCGAATACCCCGCTGCAAAGTTATTATGCCCTGTTTCTCGAAACACCCGTCGAAATCAGGTTTAGTACATTCGAAATTGCTAAACCTCTATTACTCTGGATAAACGACGGCCTAATGGCTATTTTCTTTTTTCTTATTGGTCTGGAATTAAAAAGAGAACTGCTTGAGGGTGAATTATCTGATAAACGTAATATCATTCTTCCGGGTATTGGCGCCATTGGCGGGATGGCTATACCCGCGCTCATTTATGCTTATTTCAATTATGATGATCCAGTCGCGATTAATGGCTGGGCCATTCCAGCGGCAACAGATATCGCTTTTGCCCTGGGGGTTTTATCTCTTCTGGGCTCAAGAGTGCCCGTTAGTTTGAAGGTATTTCTAACTTCGCTTGCTATTTTCGATGATGTTGGCGCCATCATTATTATTGCTATTTTCTACACCGCTAAAGTGTCTGTTACATCACTGATTATTGCCGCTGTGTGCATTGTCATTCTTACCTGGCTAAATAAACGTAACCCTGACTCAACCAGTATTTTCATTATTATTGGCGCAGTAATGTGGGCCGCCATGTTGAAATCCGGTGTTCATGCCACGCTGGCAGGGGTTGTTCTTGCCATGTTTATTCCGATGAAATCCAGATCCAATCTCAATTACTCGCCTTTAAAAAGAATGGAACATGATTTACATTCTGTTGTCGCTTTTTTTGTTTTACCTATTTTTGCCTTTGCAAATGCCGGTATCAATTTAACAGGTATAGGGGTTGAACAGGTTTTTCATAGTGTACCTTTAGGTATTGCTCTGGGCCTGTTTTTTGGCAAGCAAATTGGTGTTTTTGGTTTCTGTTACCTGGCGATTAAGCTCAAATTATGTAACTTACCCAGTGGCCTGTCCTGGAGTTCCCTGTATGGTACCGCAGCGCTCTGCGGCATTGGTTTTACCATGAGCTTATTCATAGGCTCGCTGGCCTTTGAAGAATCGGGTGTCAACCTTGTATTTGATGAGCGCCTGGGCATTCTCCTTGGGTCATTTGCTTCTGGTATTATTGGCTACCTTATTTTAAACAAGAGTTTGAAGCCTTCAGTTTAATCTGGTTTTTTATCCTCTATTTATTTAATATTCTGCCACTCATCACGGTCATTAAATTTTGTGCAAAACAATTATTTTTGGCAACTCTGGCTCGGGTAAATCAACCTTAGCCAGAAAAATACTCAACTCAACAGGTGCCGTACATCTGGATTTAGACACACTGGCCTGGCAAGCTGTTTCGCCGCCCCTGCGCAAGCCACTGACGGAATCCACAGCGCAGATCACCCAGTTCATACATAATAATAACAACTGGGTTATAGAAGGCTGTTACACCGAATTGCTGCAGATAGCAAAACCTTATGCAACAGATATTATCTTTATGAATCTGCATATCGATCAGTGTATTGAAAATGCCAGGAACAGACCATGGGAGCCCCATAAGTATCCGAGCAAAGAGGCCCAGGACAGTAATTTAACGATGCTGATTGACTGGATAAAGCAATATAACTCAAGGGATGACGAGTTTTCGTTTCAGGCACATAAGCAGTTTTACAACCAGTTTGACGGCAAAAAAATAATGCATACTGAAAACACATAACGATTCACTCACGCTCTATACGGCCCATCAGGCATCTTAAACTGGTTATCGATTCGCATATCAAATGAAAAATTCACCTACAGAGCTACAGAAATCACATCGCCCGGAAGCGATTCAACAGCGCCTGAAACAGCAGACTGAATCTAAAAGCATATCTGCGGTTATTCTCGGTGGCATTGACGGCTGCATTACCACCTTTGCCATTGTTGCAGGTGCTGTCGGTGCAGGGCTGTCTGCATCAATAGCGCTGGTACTCGGATTTGCCAATTTACTGGCTGATGGCTTTAGCATGGCTATTAGCCACTATGAGTCGATTAAAGCAGAAAGTGATTTCATTGAGAATATTCGTCGCACAGAACAGGATCATATTGAAAAAATTCCAGAGGGCGAAGAAGAAGAAATTCGCCAGATTTTTTCCAATAAAGGATTCAGCGGCGAAACGCTCAATAGTATTGTTTCAACTATTATTCAGGATCAGAAACTCTGGATTGATACAATGCTTAAAGAAGAACATGGATTACAGAGTAATACGCATTCCCCCTGGAAACCGGCTTTGATCACATTTGTCTCTTTTATTATAATCGGCGCTATTCCCCTGCTGCCGTTTATTATAAATATCCAAACGATACAACAACAGTTCATCAGTAGTACTGTGCTTGCTGCCTGCATATTTTTCGCCGTTGGCATGCTAAAGAGCCTGCTTTTTTCAAAGCCCATTTTACGTGCCGGATTAAGTACATTACTGACCGGAGGCACGGCAGCCGCACTGGCATATATTACGGGCTATGTTCTGCGCGAGTATTTCGGTATTTTATAAACAATGTTCGGATTATTTATTTTCCTACTAATTAGGACTACGCTCATGCAACTTTCTGATATTTTTATTAGTTATCTACTGGACATTATGTCTATTTAATATTAACTGGATTCGTATTACAGGATTTTTCTACCCACTCTCTATTTGGTAAATACCAGATACATTCTACGTAATCACATTTTCGCAGCGTTATATAGATATCTGTTTTCAGCCTCTTTGTAGTCACTGCACCTTTATACAGCATCCCTGATTTATCTATCTCATCTTCTGCTCAGATTCCGCTGGATATGGGTCTATTTTTTTGCCTCGACGCTGGTTTATGCTATGGTATTTATAGCTTTCACTACCCAGCAACGGATCATGCCCTCAATACATAACATTGATCATGAGAGAAAACTCATTATCACTTCATGGGAAGGCGACATTCATGACCAGGAATTAATCAGCACATTAATCGCCTATCAAAAAAACATACAGAGCCAGCCTGAACTGACAGATTTTCATGAATTACTTGACTTCACTCAGGCCAGAAAAATTAAGCTCAGCCGTTATGGCATACGTAATCTGAGTAAAATAGCTGTTTTAACTGATGCTCAACGTAGCCATACAAAACTCGCGATAATAGTGAATAGCGCGCTCGCCTATGGCTTTGCCAGAATGTATATCGCCTATAGAAGTTTCTCAAATGATTCCAGTAAAGATATTCAGGTATATAGAAATTATCATGACGCGATGAACTGGATAACAAATACTTCTGATGACGCCGATTAGCCATACTTTCTCACAAGATCCTGCATTCCACTGTTAAGCACTCTTTTTCTGGGCTATGCTTTATATTAATTCATAAGACTATGCTGGATTACCAATGAGTGAAAACAAACACTGGTTTCTTGATATTAATGGCACGCCCAAAGGCCCCTATTCCACGGCTCAGATAAAGAAAGCACTGCGTGAAAACAAGATTACTGAAAAAACCATGGCGTATAAAAAAGGCAGTCAACGCTGGGAGCCTGTACTGTTTATTCCTGAACTACGCCTCAGTCAGAAAAAAATAATGACTGAAGAAGCGGAACCTGTGCCAACCTACCATTATGAACAACTGGCACATGAAATCGATTTTGCTATCGAGGGTGATGAATCTCAGTTTGTCATAATAGAGCTAGATGAAAATGAATCAGTGGTTGCAGAAGCCGGATCGATGATGTTTATGGATGCCAGCATACAGATGGAAACGGTATTTGGTGATGGCTCTGAAGCTCAACGAGGCAGCAGTAAAATTGTTGATACGCTGCTCGGAGCTGGTAAACGCCTGCTCACGGGTGAAAGCCTGTTTATGACTGTTTTCACCAACTTCGCCCCACAAAAACAGCGGATTGCATTTGCTGCACCTTATCCTGGAAAAATCATTCCCATGAACCTGGCCGAGTTTAATGGTCGTATTATCTGCCAGAAAGATGCTTTTCTATGTGCTGCCAAAGGCATTTCCATCGGCATTGCTTTTCAGAAAAAAATAGGTGTAGGGCTGTTCGGTATGGAAGGTTTCATTATGCAAAAACTGGAAGGTGATGGCCTGGCCTTTGTGCATGCGGGTGGCACAGTTGTTAATCGGCAACTCGCAGCCAGTGAAACGATTAAGGTAGATACTGGCTGTATCGTTGCGCTTGAATCTTCCATTGATTACGACATTGAGTATGTAGGCAATATAAAAAGCAGCCTGTTTGGTGGTGAAGGTTTTTTCTACGCCACCTTAACCGGGCCCGGCAATGTCTGGTTACAGTCATTACCTCTGAGCCGTCTGGCTGGACGTATTTATAAAGCCGCACCTCAACTCGGTGGAAACAATAAGGGTGAAGGTTCCATACTGGGTACACTGGGTGACATAGGTGATATGTTCGACCGCTAACTGTCAAGCGACAGCGGAGTTATAAAAAATAATTAATTTTAAGTTTTATATCGAACCTTATCTTCGATTAAAATTCAGTTAGCCTTGTTAATTTAACGCTCCAGCTCAAAACAGGAATCAGTTTATGAGTCATCTACGTAAAGCCGGTAATCAATCACTGATCCTGATACAGGATATAGGCTTGATCATTATCGCAATTGCCACCCTCATCGCGATAGGCATTGAATTAAAGTTGATGGTAGAAAATATGCATGTTTCGCTGGCCGATTTGCTACTGCTATTTATCTACCTTGAAATTCTTGCGATGGTCTCAATTTATCTTGAGTCCGGAAAACTTCCTGTGCGCATGCCTTTATATATTGCCATCGTTGCTCTGGCCCGCTATATGATTCTTGATATGAAAAACCTCGACACATTGCGCATGCTGGGTATTGCAGGTGCCATTTTAATCATTGCCCTTACTGTATTGCTGATTCGATTCGGTCACACACATTACCCTTATAGAAATCAGGATGACACCTGAAGATAAATTTTTAGGAACTGACTTAATGACAATCCATCCTGATCCTGAATTACTGCATGTGCTTTATTTAATTACGCTGGTCGCCGTCGTCGTTTCATCTGCATCTGGCGTATTGAAAGCTGGCTTTAAAAGACTGGATCTGTTCGGTGTAATTATGATTGCTGTTGCCACTGGCCTTGGAGGCGGCTCACTACGAGACATGCTGCTTGACCGAGACGTGTTCTGGATCACTAATCAAACTTTTTTTGTGGCCTCACTACTCAGTGCGATTCTTATATTTATTACTGCACGCCTGTTTGCCATACCGCATAAATTTTTTCTTATTCCTGATGCGGCCGGGCTCGCCACTTTTGCAATTGCCGGTACTCTGGTTGCTCTTATGTCGGGAGCGCCCTGGCTGGTCGCCAGTTTTATGGGTGTAATGACGGGCATTATGGGCGGTATATTTAGAGATATACTATGCAATGAACAACCCATCGTTTTTCAAAGCCCACTTTATGCAACCGTTTCATGGGGAGGATCACTGTTATTTATTGGACTGCTTAAACTTGATATTTCGACTTCCCTGGCCGCTATTGTCTCGGGCTGTGTAATTTTTATTGCGCGCCTTTTTGCCCTGAAATACAACATTGTTCTACCTAAATTTCGCTTTAAAGAATAGGCACATACACCTCAAATCGCGCGCCCTTCCCCGGGCCATCACTCATTACTTTTAACTGCCCACGTAAGTCATTCGCCATAAGCGCGCTATGATGTAAGCCATATCCATGACCGCCTTTACGTTTCTTAAAACCAAACTCGAATAGACGTTCAATATCCGCAGCTTCAATTCCGGAGCCATTGTCTTCAATAGAAAACATCACCTGACTACCTTGCAGGTGGATTCCAAAAATTATTTTTTTCTCTCCCGTATTGTTCATACAGGCATGCTTTGCATTACTGAGCACATTAACCAGAATCTGCATTAGTTTATGTTTATCGATCGATATTTCAGGATCAGCCTCAAATTCGCGAATCAGCGTGACGCCATGCCTTGTCATGCTCGCCATATTTATTTTTATGGCATCTTCAGCCAGTACACATGCATTAATTTTTTCTACTACGCCCATACTGCCTGTATAGGATTGCTGCATGCTGACAATATTTTTTATATGTTCAACATTGTCATTCAGGCTATCAATTTCACGCATTTGATTATCTTTATCATGCGACATTTTTTCTGACATTTTCTCAAGGTAGGGCACAATAATTTTTCCACGCTCATCATTCTGTAAGAAATCTGCCAGATTATTTTTCTGCGATTTGAGCATTACCACCAGCTTTATCAAATTATCGCAATCTGCACTGTTTATATTGGAACGCAGAATCGATGTGGATACATTGACGCTATTCAGCACATTACCCACGTTGTGCAGTACGCCGCTGGCGACTTCGGCCATACCAGCGCTTCTCGCGATATCGGCTATTTTCGAGTTTAGCTGGTTCAGTTCTTTCGTTCTTTCTGCTACCTTATGTTCCAGATTTTCATTTGCTTCTCTAAGTTTTCGCTGTGTATTCTCCCGCTCTGTGACATCTCTAATCATCATCTGCACATAGTTATTGCCTTCTAACTCTATGCCTGTTATTTCAACAT
>Ga0316207_10004759_pt1 | contig 11589 bp, 8 predicted proteins | sample 6weekpyrite_MG_FD_204943 | JGI IMG/M metagenome (GOLD analysis project Ga0316207, IMG submission 204943) | Microbial mat bacterial communities from mineral coupon in-situ incubated in ocean water Damariscotta River, Maine, United States -... | ecosystem: Environmental > Aquatic > Marine >...
GTAATCGATGGGTTGTAGGTGCAAAATCAGCGCTTTCGATATTAGCAATTTTAATGTCTTTAAGTGGGTTTCGGGTTTTGCCCACTTCGTATTTAGTGGGCATGTGACAATCGATACAACTGGCGAATTCATCTTTTTTCGCAAACACCGAATTAACCCATTCCAGGTGAGTGGTCTGTTCATAGGTCGCAGTCACAAATTGACCATTAGGTGCTTTGGTTTTATGCAATTCGCCATCGTTTTTATAGGTTGGCAGTAGTATATTGTGGCAGGTGCCACACAGGTCAGAGTTGGCGATTTGCTCACCATATTCAGGCGTAATACCTAGCGCATTTTCCATTGGTTTGGTAATAATTTTATCATCGGCATAGGGGCCAAAGACCTTTCCAGGTTTATGGGTCACAAAGTTTCCAGTAAAGCTTGCCTGATCTCCAAAATCGGTCGCTGACATCTGGTGACAGACCAGGCATGAAATACCATCTCTGGCTAAAGCACCATATTTTGCATCGTGATTTCCTGGCACATCATTTTGCCATCGGGTGACGGTATCTTTTGCAAAGGATTTACCGACAGGTACCCCTGTGGGTGGTTTAATTGCGAAAATTTTATTGCACTCGTTTTCACTTTGAGGATGATCTATTGCCTGTTGTCTTTGCCCCATTACCCCATGGCAATGCAGGCAGGTGTTTTCAATACATTCTTTCATATCCGGTAAATTATTGGTCTCACTTTGTAATTGCGAGAAAAAAATTGGATCACGTCCAGCTAGTCCCATGGGTGATGCACGCCATTCGCCATAGGGCGAAACATTAATTCTCATATCGGAGTCGGCCTTATCGATAACCATATTGGCATCAGCCGCGTTTCCATATGTCGCATCGTGACAATTAATACATTGATCAGATGTTAAAAATTGATCAGGGCCTTGTTTCGATGAAATATGATGATCATAGGTTTCCGCTGGAAAACGAAGATCCCATGCCTGGGCAAAACTATTTATACCCAGATCGCCAAAGTAATCCAGGAACAATTGATTTTGCTGTTCTAGTGGGGGTGTGAAAGGGGATTGGTAGACGGGAGTACTATTTGACTTTGTAGCATCAGCAGTCTCATCTAAAACCTGTGAATGTAAACCATCTTCAAGACCTGAAATGCCAGGCGTTGATATAGGTTTTTTCTGAGTATCATCAAAATGCAGGTACTGTAAGCCTGGGCTGACAATATTATCCAGTGAAGCATAGGTGAGTTCATTGGCCGCTGATGCGTGACAATTAATACAGGCAGCACCAAATAAACTATAGGGGTAGACCGTATTAAACACCTTACTATTGCCATCAGCCAGGGTCTGCCCAAATAAATAACCCGTAGGGTACCAGTCCTTATTACGTTGGACGGGTTTTTCGGGTAAATCAGAGGCTTGCGTAAAAGCGGACTTATCTAGTATCGGTGGGTTGCCACCAGACGGTGTTGGGTTAGCCCAGTACCAGCCATCATGTGATTGCCTGGATCGCACCATCACGGTCCATGAGGTGGGTTGCAGTTTATCGCTGTCAGGCACACTCATGCAGCTGTTGCTATCAATTTTGACATTTAATTTGGCATCGATGTCATGCATTTCTTTTACAATGATTGCACCCGCGGGGATTTCCTTCGTTCTGTCTGTACACATCCATTCAACCACTTCAGGGGAATAATAAATACGCACACCTGGATGTACGCCATAGCTTTTACCCTCGCCAATGTCTCCAACATAAGGGCCAGTGAGTCGCCACTCTTTATCATGTGCCCAGGATTTATAGGTTTTGTTATTCAAAAAATCCCTTAATAGACTGTCATAATTATTTTTTGCATTTAAGTCGGTTATCAGGGCTGGCTCTGCAGGTAATCCGGAGGTTTTTTGCCAGTCCATTTTTTGTTTTGGTAGATTCACTTCACACCAGTTACTGGTCATTTTCTCAAGCTGCTGTTCAGTATAGGGCTGCTGCGGGCAGACCCACTTATCTGGATTATCTGGAAGCTTTGAACAGGCATTGATAGTGAAGGCTAAAGACAATACAGCCATGGTGAGTTTGAATCTATGTTGTTGCATATTTCCCCCTGATCTGTCATTTAATACATCATTAACAAGTCGAACTTTATTGGTAAGACCGATCAATGAGTATGGATGATCAATATAATGATAAATTTATTGGGTGCAGCTGTTCTTCTAGATATTTCTGTTTTTTATCCAGTATTTGTACTGGCTTTAGATACACTTGTTATTTTCTTGTTTTTAACTATGACCTGATTAGAGATATTTTATAATGAAGGTCCAGCTTTCAGTTGTTTATTATTTTACTGCTTAAGCTGTATTTACAATATACAGGTGTTTTTTCACTTTAAGTAAGTGAAGAGTCTGAATATAGTCATGCTTTGTTAGAATATCAATTGAAACCATAAAAATAAACATACTCTGAAAATGCTTCATTAAAAATCATTAATCTGTCGATATTTAATAATAAAAGGTACAAGTCTCAATTTGGGTGAGATAAACGATACTCGGTTGCATTAATAAAGCCGAGTTCATCTTGGTGTCACTTTGGTACCAGTTGATACAGGTATATCCTGTTATATTGCTTGTCACTTATTAGTAATAGAAATAATCCCATACTGTTATATAAAACGGTCATATAGGCCGCTGACAAATAAAGCTCTTTAAGACTATCGTTTATTATCGACCAACTCCTCATTTTATAATGCGAATTTTTCCCTATCTTTTATTTTTGCTCGTTCGATGATTATATTTCTGACGCAGTTCAAATTAAAATTCACTTTCAACTTTAATAATGTAATTGCTATATGAGAACTCCTGGAGGAATAATCAGGAGTAGATTTTCGCTTAAAACTTTATTTCATAATAATAACTAATATGCATCTGCTAGCTGGTTATTGCAGCTGTGAATACTTTGTAAAGGAGTATCATATGCTATACCCTGTCATTAGGCGCTTACTAAGGCGCTGTCATAATTTTATATTTCATACTCCAGTCATTTATAGCTTTATTGTACTTCTGTTTGCGAGTTCTTCTGGGTCGTTATATGCGCTTGGAGCAAAACCTGTTTCGCCCCAGGCGGCCCAGGCCCATTCACAGATAACAGAATATACCGGGCCTGAAACCTGTGTTGCATGTCACGAAGCTGAAGCACTGCAGGTACATGCATCGGTGCATTATCAACAGTCGGGCATGACACCCAATGTAACGAATATTGAAGGTTCTGCGGGTAAAAGTGATGGTGCATTTAATACGTATTGTGGTTCGATACGCACCTCACCTTTCTTTACCTGTGCGGGCTGTCATGTGGGGAATGGTCTTCCCCCCACAGCTGAAATGACGACCGAGCAGTTAAATAATATCGACTGCTTAATGTGCCATCAGGATGATTATGCACGTATTGGTGCACCGCCCTATGAAGATTATGTGGTCACGGGTGCGGATGGGTTGCCTGATACTATATCAATTCCCGTTGAGTCATCATTCCGTTTTATGCCTGATGAATCTAAGATGAATATATCTATACTGGAAGCAGCAAGAACGGTGCATCCTACCACACGTAAAACCTGTTTACGTTGTCATGCGGGTGCCAGTGGAAGTGATGGTGGCAAGCGAGGTGATATTTCATCGGTGACTATTAATCCTCCGCTGCATTCTGATATTCATATGAGTCCGGATGGACATAATATTGTGTGTGCAGATTGCCATAATGCGGGGAATCATCGATTTGATGGACGTGGTCTTGATCTACGACCTAATGATACGGCTAATACATTAAGTTGTACCAAGTGTCATGAGGCTGCACCTCACTCTGAAAAAAATCTAAACCAGCATACCGATCATATTGCTTGCCAAACTTGCCATATACCAACTTATGCCAAAGATATGAGTACTGAAATGGTAAGGGACTGGACGGTTACACACTACTCAAATAAAGCCTGTGGTGGACGTGGTGGCTGGCTACCAGGTGAAGTACGCGAGAGTAATGTGGTTCCAGTTTATCGCTGGTTTGATGGAACGAGTAAAGTGTATAACCTGGGGCAGGTTCCAACAGAAAATGCGGCAGGAGAAAAAGAGTTTGGCTTACCTAATGGGGATGTCACAGGACAGGACGCCAAGATATATCCGATGAAAGAGCATCGATCAATTTCAGCTCAACATGATGCATCCGGTGAAATGATTCCACACTCAACCTTTACATTCTTTACCACCAGCAGTTTTGATCTCGCAGTACAGGAAGGCATGAAGCGTGAAGGCATGCAGGGCAGCTATACATTAACACCCGTACATACTTACCAGACGATAAATCACGGTGTAGAAGATGATAGTAATGCGCTGCAATGTAATGATTGTCATGATGGTGTCAAGGGAGAATCTGAACAGGCAAAATCAGGGCAGACGCGTATGAATCTTCAGGCTGACCTGGGGTATGAGCTCAAGGCTAGCAAGGATAAGTTATGTATTCAATGCCATGAGCTCAAAGAGCCTAAAAGCTTCACGGTTATACATACTAAACATGTTAAAGATAAGAAGATTGATTGTGGTCTCTGCCATAACTTTAGCAGACCTGAAAGGGGGTTAAAAACAACTTTATCTTCGTTTAAGTAGGACTATCGGGTTCAGAGCACTTACTTAAGCCAGACATAAGCAACAGAAAACGCAAATGAACGCAAATGTTTTTATTGTACGCCTGCGGCGTTCAATACATCTTACTATTTAGCTTAATTTACATGACTTAACTGCAATAAGCTTAATAGGTACTAACCTGTAAACGCTTTTATTTGCGTGCATTTGCGTTTTTTTTTATTTTTATTGGGCTTGAGTTAGTGCCATTCGGGACAGAGCACGATTGTTTCTAATACTAGAGTAAACTGTGGTCTGTCCCGTATCTCTTTCGAGTCGCGTTCCTGGCTATGAAGTTAATTTAACCTGTGGTGCCAAGTACATTACAGATGCGACAAACTGATCGACATCTTCGTCTTTAACGATAAGCGTAAACCAGTGGCCCATATCATCTAATTCGATTGTTACCTCGGTATGCCCATCAGGGCGAGGGCATCGGCGTATCATTGTGCCAGGATTTGGGCGAACCATAATAGTATCAATGTCAGAAAATTTTATGCTTCTGATAAAGTCTTTGCGGGTAGATCCTGTTGATGTTTTTGTAGCACTTTGTGGGTTGTAGCTATAGTGAAATGCCATTTGAAATGCATTTACACTGAATCCCTGTTTGTTAATTTTAAAATCTGGGTTTTTACCATAAACATTCCACTTACTATTGGTCAGTACACTAACCCCGGGAATACCATTAGCCGCACAGATTCCACGTTTAAGATCAGACTTTAAAAATGCGGCTTTGAATGTTTTCGCGGCCTTGTTGAATGTCATCTGTTTATGCAGGTTCATTGCATTAGGTGTTGGTTTGTACGCGCTGGCACATGCGCTTAGCAACATGATTAAGGAAGGGATTAGAATATATTTTAACTTCATATTATGAAATCCTCATTTGTTTTTATTATTAGATACTTAGATTTTTTGAAATTTACTATATAAAAAACAAAGGATGATTTCAATATTATTACAGGTGATGTGCGTAATAAGGATACGCTTAGTCCAGATTTCATGAACGTTGTTTGGTTTAAGAATCAGACAGGTTAATTTACTTTAAAGTCGAGTATTCTTTAATAGCTAAAATTATGAGTGTATAGACAAGCCTTAATTCTAAAGTGATTTATAAGCTTCGCAACCTGCTTTAATGCAGGTGTTGGTGTGTCTTATGTGTCTGCGACTATTTGTGAGAATAGTAACTCAATTGTAAGCTTACCTTCGAAGTGGCTTTCGATATAGAGCATATCAGCTGCTTCTTTCACTATAAAGCCTTTCTGGCTTGCAGGTGTTGTTGATTCCAGTTTTAATATGGAGGAGGGGTAGTTAACCTGCAGGCTTAAATGGTATGGGTAGTAGCCATGTAGAAACTGTCGGTGGAACGGTCCATTGACCAGGCTGTAATTGCCATTATCCTGTTTATTGAATATTTTAACTTCTGCTTTAATACATAGCTTTGCATTTTTGCTAATATTTTCCAGCAATACCGATTTTTTACTGACGCTTGATGATTCAATATTTTCCTGAGCAGTTATGCGTAAATTTTGTATGAATTTATACTGGTAAACGATCTCGGTAATGGGCACAGGGTCAAGCTGCTGGTAACATTGCTCTAGTAGTACCCAGCCGGTTGACAGGCTTTGCTGGCTAATTGAAATATGATTGATAGAGTGCAGGCTCGGTTTAAGAGGAGGGGATTGCAGAAACTCTAATTCGCCTTCATTTATATGTTCGGTAGAGAAATCTTCATCACTTTCAAACCATTTTTGCAGATCCTGATCTGTGGGTGTCGTATCTGCAAAACTACTGGATATGATGCAAAGTATGAGAAGGCAGCCTGTTAAATAACGATGTTTCATAGTATTTACCTTACCTGTCAGGGCAGGGTTATCAGTTCATAATCGAGTTCGAGGTAATCATTAATTTGTGCAGGACCGGTGGCGGAGACATCAATATAATCAGGGAAGTCTTCGGCGCTAATACCTTGCCAGCCTGCAAAGGTTTCACAGACATGAACGTTTACTTCGCTTTCATTTACTAATTGCCTGACCAGGCTGTGTGCTGTCTTTGCGTTTTGGCTATTTTCACGGGTTAATGCGAACTGTTCCTGGCCATGGCTAACTATCGCAATAGACAGGCCAGGAAAGCGTTCACGTAGTTGCTTAATATCTTTTCTAAGACTGGGTAAACGTTTGTCGAGGAAGCTTGAATCGCCGCTGACAATTTCAAACACGATCCCTGGTGGTGGCTGTTTCTGTTTTAAAATATCATCAACACTTAAAGCATTGGCCAGGGTGCTATTTAGCAGGGCCAATGTAATGATCAGTAATGTTTGGGCTAATGCTTTTAACATATGTGTTCGTCCATTGTATGTTTATTTAAATTATAGCTGTTACCTTGTTTAGATGGATATGACTACTAACGTTGATTACATTCGCTGGCAATGAGTCTGTTATTAATTAAGAGTCTGTTATTAATGTAAGAGACTGATATTAATAGGGGCCAGTGATTGTAAACTAATTTTTATCTAGTGCTTCCAGAGCGTATTTATTAATGCGCCTGCCATAATCATACTACCACCGATCCAGAACCAGGTAGAGGGTGTTTCAGCGAAAAATATCCAGCCTAACAACACCGCAAAAATGACCTGTACATAAGAATAGGCAGTGGCCTTGCTGGCCGTATCGTGTTGCAGGGCTTTGGTTAAACCGACCTGTCCTACCTGGGTAAATATGCCGACCAGGATGAGTAAACCAAGGGATTCCAGGTTCGGTAGTATAAAGCTTTCACCCGGGAACAGAACAGCAACGGGTAAGGCGATAAATGGAAAGTAGAAAATAATCACAGAACTATCTTCACTGTGGCTAAGTTTTCTCACCAGCACATACGCGACGGCGCTGCCGAGTGCGCCGAATATAGCCACAATGACACTCAGGCTGGGTAGCTCCGCTGGTTTTGCCTGGATGACACTGGACTGAATGGTGTCAGGTAGTAGCAGAACTGAAAGTCCAATAATCGAAAGAATAATGCAGAGTATGGTGGACAGGTGAACTTTTTCCTTTAAAAACACCAGTGCGATAACTGCAGTAAAGGCGGGGTGTAAATATTGTATAAGGGTGGCATCCGCCAGGGGGAGAGTGATGACCGCATAGTACACACAAATAAGTGTAATAGTCCCAACTAAACCCCGGGCGATAAGTAAGGGCTTATTATTTCCCCAGACAGAAAGTTTTTTTCTTTTTACATCCGCATAGCTAATCAATAATGAAACCAGTGCTCGAGCAGCGATAATTTCAAGCACGGGTATGCCATAGCTGCTCACCTGTTTTACGCATACCGCCATTAATGCAAAGCCTGCTGCAGATAGCAGCATATAGCGAACCCCAATGGAGAAAGAATCGTTTAAGTAATTGGCGACAGTCGTGTTCAGGGTGAGGTTTCCTTCAATTTCAGGGTCAAAATAAAGTTTTCGCTAATATTAGCGGAAACTGTGAGCTGGCCCCAGATTTAAATTCATGAGGTTTAAACGAGGCCGTCTTCAACAGCTGACTAGAGCTATCTGTGATGCAGTTTACAGGCTGGATAAGTTTTATCTGGAAAACTTGATTAATTTCCAAAATGGGAATAAAATCCCAAATAAATGAGAAAAGATAGGTGTTATTACATAGCTATGGCCGAGTTGGGGTGGATGAATAAGTCCATGTTCGGAGACATAACTACTTTTTTGATATAACAAATACGAGGCAGCACAGGTATGACTTTCCTTCAAAACACTTTTAGATTCTCTCTAATCCCAGTATTTATAATCAGTATTACGGCCTGTAGTGCTGAAGATATCGCTGAATTGCTGGGTGTAAAAATAGATGCTGATAATGCAGCAGACGTTGCCCGGGCAGCACTGGATATGGCTGAAGTGAGTGACCTGGCAGAAGAGGTAACCGACCTGGTGGCAGGTACAGGCCCTGATATAAATGAAACGATTAACTGTGCGGATGTTCCCGGGGTGGCAGGTAGCGGGACTGCAACCGTCGTAGGTACAGCAGGTGCTACTGGGGATGATCTTACTGTCACTTATGCCAGTTGTACAATGAACGACTTCACCATCAACGGTTCTCTTAATGTAACGTCTTCTACAACGGGTGATATTGAAACTGAAACGGTTTCCGGAAACCTGACGGTGGATGCCGGAGATACCGGTGAATCGTTTAGCATTAAGAACTACTCAATGCTTTCAACCAGGGATAAAGTCATTGGTGACTACACCAAGGACTTTGGTATGACCGTTTCATTGCCGATAATAGGCGATATTGTCATTGATACACCAACTCCGTTTACCGGAAATAATGATTCAAACCTGACCGATAAACCGGAAACCGGTGTTATGACTGTAACGGAGATCAACTCAGGTGTGGAGCTCACTGCAGAAGGGAATTCAACCGGCTACTCTCTTGCTCTGGACTCAAACGGTGATCGCACTTATGAGACACCAGTTCTTAATGGTGGAAGTACGATATTTGCCTGGTAATCTTACGGCCTAATGTTTTATAAAAAAGCGAGGCAATGCCTCGCTTTTTTTATTATGGCGATATTGATCATTGCTAATAGGATCCATAACAAGTTCACGTTAATTAGTTAGTAAAATCAATGGTATAAACATTCTTGTTGTCATATTGTGGTGGGTGTCCATATAAGAAGATAGAGCTTATTATGGGTGTCCATGTAACATTCTATATAAGAAGATAGAGCTAATTATGGATGTCCATGTAACATCCCATATAAGATGCTCAAACAGATAGAAGATCCATGAAGTAGTTAAGGTGGGTAATTAAGATGGGTGTCCAAATAATATCCACATAATAAAGTGTTATGAGGGTATAAAAGCTATTGCTAAAACGATAATAATTTACGTGCATTCCTACACAAAAATGCGTAGACCTGCGTAATAAATATTAGATAAGAAACTATAAAAACAGTTAAATATTATATACTGGCCTCATAATAATAATTCGGAGGCTTGGCAATGTTTCGCCTTGTGAGCTTTTTGCTCGTGGTTCTATGTTCAATATTCGCTTCGCAGGTATTTGCAAGTACGCTCAAGATTACACCACTGGGAAGTCATGATGGCGAGTTTTGCAGTCGCGACCGTGCGCTCGTGTTTGAGGACCCAGATGGCACGCGTATACTTTATGATGCCGGGCGAACCGTGGCGGGTGCTGGTGATACTCGTCTGGGAAAGATTGACGCAGTCCTGGTAAGCCATATGCACGGCGACCATGTAGGCAATCAACATATCAAGTCAACCAATCGTGGCAGCTGTGCTCAACCAGATACCTCGGTAAATGCCTTACCCAATACCAGCAGTGTAAATATTGCCCTTGCGAAAAAAGCTAAAATTATTACCGGCAGTGAAATGCCCAGGTTCTTTGCCAGTAAGCTCAAGGCCCTGGGTGGTAAATCGAGTGATTCACAGCTGGTTCGCTTCGGTGCATCGCGCAAGGTAAACGGTGTGAAAATAACTACCGTACCTGCAGTACACTCCAATGGCATTGCCGCGGGAATGGTCGGTGGGCCGCTGGGGGATATGTTGCATGCCTCGGGTTTAACCGCGTCTGCTGGACCGCCGACGGGTTATGTTCTAAGTTTCTCCAATGGCCTGGTGGTATATCTCTCAGGTGACACCGGCATCACTGCGGAGCAGGATATAGTCGTACGTCAGCATTATCAGGCGAAGCTTGTGGTTATTAATATTGGTGACACTTTTACCACCGGGCCAGAAGAAGCGGCCTTTGTGATAAATGAACTGGTAAGACCCAATGCGGTGATTGCCTCACATGCGAATGAAGCCGCAACAGAAAATGGTAAGGTGATAGCGGGTACGCGGACCGCGGCTTTTATTAAAGCCACCAGGGTGCCGGTACACTTGCCACTGAGTGGAATACCCCTGCATTTTAATGCCAATGGGCAGTGTGTAAAGGGGTGTAATTAAATGATGAAACAAAGCATGGCTAGAATATGTAAGGGGAAACCCTTAAAACACCCAATTTTTAAATTATAAGGAGTGAATATGAATAAAATAATAATAGCGATTTCTGCGTTAATTTTGACCACACTATCAGGCGCTGTACTGGCGGAAGGTGCTTTATTGCGTTTATATACGGACCGGGAAAAAGGTGATACTGAATATTATATTATCAATCCCTCCAGTATTAATTATATGCACTGGGATGAGGATGATAAAACAATGACAATCGTTATGGCAGATACTAAAAAGGGCGAATCAAAATTTGTAGTGCCGATACAGTCAAATGACGATGCAGAAAGTTTTATTGAGATACTCATGGGTAAAAAATCTAAACAATGGCTTAATGCTGATCATACTGATTGATGCCAATGCAACTGGGAAAACCGGGAATAGAATACAGTATCAGCCGGTAAGAGAGTGAATAGTTTGCTGTTCCCAAATCGATAATGGACGTTATGTAATAAGTATTTCCTATGAATAAAGATTATGAGCAACTCCTTCGTGATGAGGAAGCGGCGCGCAAAGATGCGGATGCAGCACGTGAGTTAATGAATAAAATGATCGAGCGCGTCAGTGACGGGTTTGTCGCACTTGACAGTAACTGGTGTTATACCTATGTGAACCAACGCGCTGCGCAAATGTTACAGCGGAAAAGTGCAGAAGAATTAATTGGGAAACATATTTGGACTGAGTACCCTGAAGGCCTTGGGCAGCCGTTTCACCAGGCGTATCTGAAGGCATTTAAAACACAGCAGGCAATTACCTTTGAAGAGTATTACCCGCCGTGGGATCAATGGTACGAAAACCGTATTTATCCTTCCGCCGATGGACTGACGATATATTTTACTGATATTACTGAACGCAAAAAAGCAGAGAAAGATGTATTAAGCAGTGAAGTAAAATTACGTACTTTGATTAATAGCTTACCAGA
>Ga0316207_10004760_pt1 | contig 11588 bp, 11 predicted proteins | sample 6weekpyrite_MG_FD_204943 | JGI IMG/M metagenome (GOLD analysis project Ga0316207, IMG submission 204943) | Microbial mat bacterial communities from mineral coupon in-situ incubated in ocean water Damariscotta River, Maine, United States -... | ecosystem: Environmental > Aquatic > Marine >...
CAGTAACGTTAGTGCTAACGGTGCCGATTTGAGTTATCAACGCGTAGTAAACAACACAACCCCAGCAGAAGCAACCGCCGTTGTAATTGACATACCTACCCCAACAAACCCATTTGATTGGGATCCTAACTTTGGTACAGAGCCAGTATTGCCCTAGCTTGTATAATACTTAAAAATAAAAAAGCCGCTAATGCGGCTTTTTTATTTTCTAAACTTTATAAATCCATACTAATTTAAAACTACTTTGATCATGTTACGTTATATGACAAGAAACATCCTGAAGCAGACTATGTTCATTTGTTAGTCATATGGGCCGTTTAGTGCCATATAGCTGACCATTCGCGCCATGAATTCAGTGTAAAATTTCTAAGAAATTATAGTCTTCAGAGCACGATAACCGACCGCTCCCCACGTTGCCGATAAACGTCCGCAGCTACTCATCACTCGCCATTAGCCACCCGATGAAAGCTCCCGTATTCACTAAAACGAGAAAAATCGACATTCCCTAACATGCTGATTTTTCAATCATTCTTGAGCGAACAAAAAACACCCTTGCGCTCAATTAAAGTACTGTATATCCTTCCAGTGCTAATAACAATAATAAAACACCATCCATGGCCACTGAATCATCCCATTCGCACCGGGCCACGGTTCACTATGAACGTCGTCGCCCAGAAAATACTGCACTTTATCAACTGGTACAACAGCACGTGGAAACCTTTTTCGCCCAGGTTGAAGCCGAAACGGACCATGGTTTACCGGCCTATGTAAAGGCCGAGTTTGATGCCTTTCTTGATTGTGGCATTCTTGCCAATGGATTTCTCCGTTTGCGCTGTGAAGATTGTCATCATGAAAAACTCGTGGCCTTTTCCTGCAAGAAACGCGGTTTCTGCCCCAGTTGCGGCGCACGACGTATGGCGGAGTCCGCAGCGCATTTAGTCGATGAAGTGATTCCACGGCAGCCGGTACGGCAATGGGTGATATCTTTTCCCATTCCCTTACATATTCTATTCGCCTCACAACCGCAGTTGCTGTCACCGGTACTTAAAGTCATTCATCGTGCAATCTCCACGTTTCTGATCAAACAAGCTGGTTTGAAGGTAAGCGAGGCCAAGACCGGTGCCGTGACGCTGATTCAACGCTTCGGCTCTGCTGCTAATCTCAATATCCATCTTCACTGCGTGTTTCTGGATGGGGTGTATCGTCAAGTGGAAGGGCAAACAGTGTTTCAGACCATACCACCGCCTAAAGAAGAACAACTCCAACAATTGCTTCATCAGTTAATCCAACGGTTAATGAGATGTTTAGTCCGTCAAGGCGCATTAACCGAAGATGAGGGGCAATTGAGTTTAAATAACCTCGATGAGAATGATATCAATCCCTCATTAGCCCCATTACAAGCGGCGGCCTGTACCTATCGAATTGCCTTAGGTCCACGGGCATGGCACTTACCCTACAAACGGCTCAGCCGCAAGAATGGCGCACGCCCAGTGATCGTTGTGTGAGTTACCAAGGTTTTAGTCTAAACGCTAACACCTACTTAGCACCCACCGATCAGCGGAAGCTGGAACGTTTGTGTCGATATATAACACGTCCTGCATTAGCGAATGAACGTATCAAGATCCGACAGAATGGTGATGTAGTATTGAAGTTGAAAAGTCCTATAAAGACGGCACGTCTCATTTGGTGATGAAACCACTAGAATTTCTGCAAAAACTGGCCGTACTGGTGCCACGTCTAAGACTAAATCTGATTCGTTATCACGGCGTACTGGCACCCAATGCCAAACTGCGTTCACAAGTGGTACCGAAGAGCATAGAAGACAATCCAAGTGAAGATTCAGTCGATGAGGTATTTACATTACCGAAACCTAAGCAATATATCAGCTGGGCTAGGCTGCTGAAACGAGTCTTTAATATAGACATTGAAACTTGCCCTCATTGCCAGGGCAAGATGAAGATCATTGCCGCGATAGAAGACCCGCCAACCATTGTGAAAATACTCAAGCATTTGGGATTACCAGCCAGAGCACCACCACGTGCGCCTGCAAACTATTCCAGTTTCTTTGATCACTTTTAGCGGCATACCCAAAAATACAGCCGATATTTATTCGTGCGATGGCCAGGCTCGCCTCAAAAAATTTCTACACTCTTTTTTGGCGGGTAAAGCGCACGCTGCCCCGGAATCATACTTGTGAATTTTGATGAATAAGTGTTTAATACCCCTTATACCCAAAGGCCATGCCGAGGTTTATCATACCTCAATTCACAGCATGTTTGGGTTGGGGTATTATTTCTAAGTGTGCTTCTTCATTACCTAAGAAGAAAAAGCGCTTTGGAATTGAGTATTGTGGGAAATGACTTTGGGTTAGTTGTGTATTGCTAGTGGAATTTTTGCCGCGGGTTCACCCAAACAAAACACAATAATTTACAATACCATCTATAGTGACTTGATCTGACTCCCTGACATATTGCACATGGTCCACCTCGCCTGCTGTATTTTGTTTTATTTCTTCATCAATTCTGATTTCACTATCGACCACGCCATTTTTATCAGTAACATGACGGTTTATAACTGACTCGCTTTTTAGTTTTACCTGTTTAGTCGCCAAATATTCGGATTTAGCTTTAATTAAAGCGACTTTTTTAGCCTGAACAATATTGCTATTCTTAATTTTTGCACAAGCAGTCACATAGTCTTTCGGTGTATCCACAAGCCACTTTGGAAGTTGAAGTTCTATTTTTATTACCTCAGCTCTTTTACCTACTGAATTTACCACTACGGAAGCACTAGTAGCATCGCTTTCCTGGTGGCGCGACACAGTGCCGCAAGCACTGGTAAAGCCAGCTAGAAAAATTAAAATAAACCATTTTTGTTGAGGCATTAGTAGTTTCCTGCTATTGATGCATCAATACTAGTTAAGGTTTCTAAAACTGATGCAGGAATATCTTCTATAATTACTTTATTGGTGCCTAAGCGTGTTTTTGTTGCGGTATTGAAGTTCGATTTTGGCAATATTAACTGGCAATAACCACTACATCCAAAGAATTCTCCATCAATCTTCATTATGGGAATTCGAGCTGAGTATTTTCCTGTTTTTAATTGTATATATGCATGCTTGTTTTTGAGATAGTTATAGAGTTTTTCAGAATATGGCTTTTTCTTATCCTCTTTAGAATTATAATGTGCACTAATTTCAATTCCCTTGGGCCCCTTGTCTCGACGACCCTGTGAGAATCCTATAGCACGCTTAGAATAACTCCAAAAATGCTTATTCAATTCAGCAAGAATAGGTTTCTCATCTACACTCCACTGCACGACAATTTCGATATTATATGCCCCGTTGGACGTTTCAATAAATTGTGGTTCACTCATTATAATTTTTGTATTGTTTTTCATATGCTGTAATACATTTGTTTCAATGCCTTCTTTCGCCTTATCAAAATCTGATGAGCCTTTTTTTGCCATTGAGAGCAATGAGCCTTTTTCAAAGACTTTACGAATACTTGATTCGTTTTTTTCAATTTTTGACAATACGACATCACGTCGTTCAACCAGTTCTTTTCTTGGCTTTTTAACAACCTGAGCTGTTTGGTTAGACTTAAGTGCCCTAATTTGTTTGTTTAATTCATCTAGCTCGGACTTGAGATTTTTGTTTTCAGATTCTAATGAAGCCAATTGTTTCTTTTTAGTCGAATTGTTTTTTAGTATTCCAAGTTTTCCAAAAAACGATTTCTTATCTAGTTTGGTTTCAACGGTTAAAACAACTTTAATACGTTCATCTTTAGTAATTTCTACTGACTCTTTAGTTATCTTTGCTGACATAAGCGCTGTAGATACCGTTTTTAACGTATCTGACTTGATTTCGTCATCTTTTATGAGTTGTTCCGACTGGACATAGGACCCCGCCATTTCGGCAGCTGTTTTTTTCGCATTTTGCAATGCTATGTTTCTGCCATCGACTTGTGTATCACCGTCACCAAGCACATAGCCCGATACCACTTCAACCACTAAGTGTGATTTTGTATCACTTACTATTTTTTGTGAGGAAGAAAAACCATTGGTTGTAAATAGTAAAGAAAAGAGGATAACAAATAAGATGGGGAGTTTATTTAGATTCATTTGAAATTCCAGTTTAATTAGTTGTTAATTCAGGTCGGAATTACGCTATAAAAATAGCGATGTACATATGCCTTTGAGTCACATTCATTTTTAAAGTCTACCAACGTTATCGGCGATTAATCAGTAATCTTTAAATGGAATTTTTACCTGGATGTAATGAATTATTTATATAAACTCAACTATTTGAGTTTTTCAAAATCGAACAACACAGACTGCAATAACAGCCATTCTTTCTCTGCTGCTAAACTCGGATTATCCGATTGCCGATTTTTTTTGATGCCTTCTTCAATTTCATTTATTACTTGCATAGAGGCCCATTCGATGTAGGTATTGCTTAGCCATCGAATTTCTTTTTTGCTGTAGAGCTTATTGAGATCCAAATTAAGTGACAAAGCATTGCTCATTTCACCGTAAACTTTTTTACCTTCGTCAGTTAATTTTCTGAAATCACCTACGATCTCATACTTTGGGACATATCCTTCCAGAGGATCAGGCTTTTTTCGCATAATGTTTGTGTTTTCTATCAAAACAGGAAGGCAATCTTAGCACTAATTACCATAAAACTTCTGAGACATTATTCTCATTTTTACGACAAATATTATAGTGCTAGCTTTAGTTAAAAGATAAACTCAACACTCATTATTTCGATAGGTCTTAGGTCTTAGTTATTGGTAAATTGCATATATATTGTGTTGGCTTGGAGTTTACTTACTTATGGGTTATTTCGTTTTAACATTGAACAAGCAATTAGAAACTAGAAACCTCAACCAGTTTGGCAGATGAGTAGTCTGGTTGGCCTAATTTAGGGAAATGCATTGAAACAAAAACTGAAGTTGCTTGATTTTCTTCCGCCGCCATAAAAGCACCTAACGACATTAATTTATTTCCTCCAGACAAGTCCACAGCGACTGAATTAATATCTTCATTTTTACGAACTTTATGAATCAAATTACTGATTTTAGACTTAACTTCACTAATATTAGAAACATCATTGAGAATTACGGGCGGAAATACTTTTATCCCTTGCTTCTTTGCGTATTTGGAAATTGAATCAATGCTATTACGAAAATCCTCTGACGAATTTGATCCAGCTATACCGATATATCTTGGGCAAACCTCATTGATCATCCAAATTGGTGTGGAGTCCCTGCTTACTGTAAAAACAACACAATCCCAAGAGTTGTCACTATGTTTCTGACCGACACGGGGAAAACGATTAATAGACCACCAGTTTTTAATGCGATATCGATAAATATACGCTAGGATACCAGCAATGGTGGTAAGTATTGCTATAATTGATGAGATCAATCCTAAAAAGATACCGTAATGATCCAAGGTAAGCCATAATTGCTCTGTCCACCCGAATAAAAAATCAAGTTCTGTAACACCACCTTTTTTCATTGCCATCTACTCATCCACTTAATTTACTTAACAATTCACATCTTTTTTCAGAGTACGAATAAGGATATTTACTCGTCGATTATCTCTTCGTGCTTTTTCTTTCAACTCACCTTTAAGACCGTTAATGTCAGTTTTAGGTAAAGTGTCAGCATAAGCGGTGAGTCGTAGTCCTTCATTGGGTAATCCGAATTTTTTTAAGTATTCTTGCATTGCTAAAGCGCGTTGTGCTGAAAGAGACCAGTTACTCCCTGTTTTTGGTTTTACATCATCCGTATGACCGGCAATATCGATGTAGCGTTGATGTCCTACATCCGCTACTATTTTCATAACACTATCGAATGGTGTTAACAAACTTTTCTTGAGTTCGGCGCTACCGGAGTCAAATAATGCAGCACTATCATAACTAATAGTTAATCCTTCATTGTCAATAGACATATTCAAGTGTTTATCCACTTTATCTATCGAAGCAGAGGTGGCAATTTGCTGCTTAATATCGCTCAGAGTAGGGCATTGTTGCTCATTATTCATTACTCGCATGACTGTATCCATTTTTTCAACGTCAATTTTCGAAAAAGATACAAATAACACTAGAACAGCTAGTATTGCACTGATAAGATCAGCGTAAGATGTAATCCACAAATCATTTTGTGAATCAATTTGACTCTCACCAAGCGGCAATCTACGCTGCATCTTTTTTCTCCGCTGTTACCTCTTCGCCATCAGCTTGTGAAATCTTTCGTTGTTCATTATCTAGAACTGGCTGATCATTTTTAGGGTTAGTTTTTTGAGTGGATTCGTAGTCAGGCTGAACAACATCTAGCATGGATAAATCATCAGTTTGCAAATAATGATTAAATATTCTCATATCTAAGGTATGATAAAGGAGTCTCGAATTATGTGCTAAGATTTCTGCTTGGTGCTCAAGCTCATTTATTCTACGAGAAACCAACTTTTGCTTTGGTTTAACAACAAGTGCAGTGATTAGCGTTGCATATAGTGTGGTCATAAGGGCAATAGCTAATCCACTAAACTTTTGACCGAAGTCGTCCATGTTATCCGGGTTTGAGAACATCAACATAAGACCTGCTATGGTTCCTACCATTCCCAGCATTGGTAATAGTCCCGCAATATAGCTGATTTCCTGCACCTCGCCTTTGAGAGTATGGATTCGTCGATCGGCTTCTTTTGCAATGATCAAATCTATGTCATCTTCAATTGCGCCCTTACTAAACAACATAGATAACTTTTGCATTACTGTGTGTTTTTCAGATTTTTCTTTTAATTCAATATATAACTGTTTGTCATTTGTTGAATAATTTAAAAGCTTGTCTAGTTCAGAATTGGTATCTTGAAATACTCTTTCAGTTCTAGATGAGTTACTATCCAATCTTTTTGTGCGTCGGCCATTCCAGTGAAAATAATGACTTAGCGACAAAATTCCCCAAGAAAACAAGATAAATAAGAGAGAAGGTATATGTAGCATTCCGTTTAATTGCAAAGCTTTAAATTCAGTGTAATCTTGTGGAAAGTAATCTGTTTCCGGCATTAATACAAAAACTATAAACAGGCTTGCAATTAGTCCATAAGTTAAAAATCTCATAATTACCTCGTCATACGATAAATATCGAGTGGGTTTCGCGATGTATTATTACAGTGGTGCGGGATGAGGAACGTCTTAGGTATTGCTGTAACTCGACGAAATAATTGCATCTTGCCAGGCACAATTGCACCTTTTTCGATAATCGATTCAGGTAGATTAATTTGGAAAAATCCAATTTCATCAGAATAAGCAGCTATTACTCCATTGCGATCATCCACCGAACGAACTTCTAAAGCCAAAATTTCGCTATAAGGGATCGACAAACCCTGTCGATCAAAACCTTGAATAGCAATTTCCTTATTGTTAGTTGCCATGCGAGTAATGATTACTGGACTATTCGGGCGCGGAATCCAGCTTCCATAATAATCCGACAAGGGATAATAGTAGTGATCTCCTTCAATCCTTATTTGAAGTCTTTGCGATGCTTCTTCGAAACTAATAAATGTACCTCGGAGATAGAGTTTACTCCCACCGGTTTGTAAATTTTCCTGCTCAAGTAAGTTTTTTCTAGCCTTGACTAATGCCCGAGTTATTTTTTTTGTTCGTTGGGCAACTGAATTACTTGCTTGCTCTAGACGACTCATTGCTATTTCCCTAATATGTTATTTATTATTTGAGACAGCTTTTTATACTCTTCATCAAATTCTTCTGCTTTAGCTTTATTTATTAACTTTGCAATAAGATATGCTGACAATCCATGTGGGTCTTTCTTGTTCCGTAGATCAGCTTTTATTTTAATTCCTGATAGGTCTATACTATCCAGGTTTTTTAATAATTTATTTTTTAATACGCCATGGGTAACCCCATATTCCGTGTTTAAAAATTCTCCGTTTTCAATGAATTTATGAATTAATTTTGTTTTTTGTTCTAGCGCTTCTGGATTAGTTTCAAACGAAAGATAGTCGCTAAGAGAATTCTCGAGCAGCTTTCTGGCATATTTTTGTGCTAAATTTATGTCAATGCCAAACTCTTGTTGTAGTTTTTCATGCATTTTCTTCATATGGGGCCTTTTATCAAATCGCTTTGACTCAATCTCAGGCGATACCTCGGCTAAGCTTATAGAAAAATGTTGTGACAAAATATCAATTCCTTGCTCATAATTTTTAATATGGACCTTAAAATCTTCCGGTGCCCAAACTAAGCCTTTGTGAGCAATTTCATTTCGAAAAGTTATCGCTCCTTGCATGTCCTCGAGGCTATTCAGTAGTGGAGATGTGTTTTTTCGAATAGAATATAACCCACTACCTGCGGTCACATGATAGACTGGCTCACCTTTTTTAGTTAAGGGATGCAAGTGTTGTTTTTCATTAATAACAGCTTTTATTAGTGACTCTGCAACCCAATGCAATAAATATAATCGCTGCATTGTTTGGTCTAGATCTTTGCTTGCCTCTAGTATCGTCGCAAGAGAGCGGCTTTTGAAAACCGCTTCCTGTACCTGTTTTAATCTACCCGCAAGAGGCACATAACATTCATTTCCAACAATAGCGTCAATACGGTCTTTGTAAAATTCGTCGAGTGCAGGAAGAAATTTTTGCAATACTTGTTTTTGTTCACTTGAAAGAGTTGTAGGAATCTCTTCAATAGAGCATCGTAACTCTTTGTGAAATTTTGCAACATCTTCTACTAGTGGCTTGGTATAGGGTGGATATTTGTTTTCATCCGAATTTAGTTGCTCAAGTACATCTTTATGTTTTAAGTAAGCTTGTTTCATTCCTTGAATTGTAAGTTCGATTTCAAGCTTATAAGGCTTGTTTGAATCGCCAAACGCTAGAATTAGCCAACCTTTTCGCTGCATTGGTGTTCGCACCAATTGACTTGGATTGATATTGCATTTTTCCAGTTCTTCTTTTAGTTTTATCGCTGTGCTTAGTGCAGATTCATATTCGCCGAAATGTTTTTGAAAGTCATCCATCTCATTATTTTGATGCGGGCCAGATCCCAGCATATCAAGGCAAACCTGAAAATTACGCATATATTGACTATTAATGGGATCGTATTCAAACCACAATGCAGTGGGTTGCACCTCGGATTTTTTTAGATTAGAAAAAGGTAGATCCGTATTTTGTAATCCAAAACGTAATTCATGTTGCAATTTTTCTAGTCGTAAACGTTGACCTTCATTGGCGGTTGAGACTAAATCTTCTGCCTCGTCACCAAGTGACGCAAGATTGTTAGTGGATTCTTCCAATATATCCATAACACGAGGGTCGTTTTCATTTGTTGGGGATTCAATAAATTGCTGAATTGAATCAAGTCCACTTTGCCATAGTGCAATTTCTTCGTTGTTTTGTGCATTGGACTTCTCTTCCACTACGCTCTCAAAATTACTCTCAGTATTGTCGTGAAACGCACCGTGCTCTTCAGGTAAGATTGGTCCAACAAAGTAGTCAGGATTAACTTCTGGTATGCTATTTAGATCTATCGTAAGATTATTAGGAATTTTTTCCGCTGGCATGTTGCTCGATCTCTCATTCATCCTAAATGCATTATTTTTACTGAAATCAATCAATTAATGACTAATTTGAGTTTATGTTTGACCAGAATTACAACACCGATTATCGGCCACAGAACTATCAACTTGAATAAAAGCGTCGCAGATTAAACCAATTATACGAATTCCAAAATTACACTCTTCTAATATGCCAAGTAATTAACTCACTCAAAGCAAATAAATCGCCATGCTACTATTTAATTAACACGTAGCTTGCCGATATGAAATAAATTGGTAAAACTGAAAAAAAGACAATGAAGAAAGTGGTGCAACATATTTGCCTGGTTTCGGATCATATACTTCCAAACCTAATTCCGATATTAGAAAAAAAACCTGAGTTTGTTCATCTTGTAGTTTCTGCAGAGAAATCGCATGTAGGGAAACGATTTACACAGATTTTAGAAAATCTAAATATAAACTATAAGATCTACCCTAATGCCCCAGTTTCTAATGTTCAAGAAATTTATTTTTTCGCTGAAAATGTTTTAAACCAAATAATTTCTTGCCTTAACAACGAATCATTAGTATTCAATGCTACTGCTGGGACAAAACCTATGGCGATGGCTTTCTCAAATATCATTCAACAATACCCCAATGCAAAGATTATATATACGAATACCTACCATAGCCTTTTGGAATATCTTCATCCAATAGGCCATCCTCCTGATCATTTGCCCGGAGTGTTAGACGTAAAAACTTATCTCTCAGCACAGAATATTCAATTAAAATTTTGTGACTCGGACGACATAGTATGGCAAAAGGATGTTTTTTCGAGGGCAGAACTAACATTTCTAATGGCGAAAAAAGCAGGATTCAACGGCCATCTCTTTGGAATTCTCAATGCGCTTTCACAGAAGGCGTGCAATCGATCAAGTGATATGTTAGTTGATCCATGCCAGGAATTTGATCGTCCTGTCCACAACAAATATTGGCAACAGATTTTAACTAGTATGGCAAATCAAGAGCTCATTGAATGGGACGAACTCTCAAAAGTACAATTTAATACGATTGAAGCTGCAAATTATATTGGCGGTGGGTGGCTTGAAGAATATGCCTGGTTAATTGCTAAAAACAATAACGTAGATGATGTGCGCCTTGGTGTTAATGTAAAAACCTGCGATGGTAATAGGTGTCACGTGCCCAATGAGCACGATGTAATCATTGTGCATAACAATCGCCTGTTACATATCGAATGCAAAACTGTAAACTATCAAAAATTTTCCTATTTGGGCAAAGACTTAAGCTATAAAATGGATAGTACAGGCGCAAAAATTGGCGGCCTATTTGGCAACAATGTTTTATTGTCGGTGTGGAACCTTCCTTCGCATCAATTGGAAAGGGCCAATACTTATGGAATTGATGTATTGGCCGCACAAAAATTAGATTCTTTTGATGTATTTTTAAAGGACTGGATTGCTAGTTCATGACACCGATTGTCAATCCATTAACGGAGCTCTATGAAAAAAGGAGTCGTAGCCCTTATCAATAATTGATCAATCTCTTAATCTGTTCTATCAGCCCTCCAGGGTGTTAATTAAGGATCTAAATAGTCAGCTAACTGCCCGTTAGTTGTCACTAATTTAAGGCCATTTGGGGCATTCAATTAGTCCGCAATTGGCTAATACTGTGAATTTGTAAATTGATAAAATAATCTGGTAAAAAATATATCAAAACTGAAACTGTAATCCGGCACTAGTTCGTAAAGTTCGATAGTCATTTAACACGCCACCCTGAATACCTCTCGGGATTCCAGCGCTATTATAGATAAAACCTCTTCCCATATCTGTGCGCTGTTCGATGAAAGACAAGTCGAATGAGAAACTTAGTTTTCTATGAATCTGATAGTTCAATCCAAAAGTCAAACTACCCAGGCCTGTTTTTCTTCTTTTTGCGATGGAAGCTGATGGTGAATACCTAACGGTATCATAGTTTTTGTGCTTATCGTAAGTTACCGATGCGCTCATATACCCT
>Ga0316207_10004761_pt1 | contig 11587 bp, 7 predicted proteins | sample 6weekpyrite_MG_FD_204943 | JGI IMG/M metagenome (GOLD analysis project Ga0316207, IMG submission 204943) | Microbial mat bacterial communities from mineral coupon in-situ incubated in ocean water Damariscotta River, Maine, United States -... | ecosystem: Environmental > Aquatic > Marine >...
TGGTTGAAGGTATTTTGATGAAAGTGGATAAAATGAGCATGGCGCACTCGTTGGAGGTTCGCGTACCAATTCTTGATCATGAAGTGGTTGAGTTCACTTTTCAGCTGCCAACCAGGTATAAGTTAATGTCTGGCGATCGGAAGCGCATTCTGAAAAGCTGTTTGAAAAACAGCGTTCCTGCTCGCATGATGAATCGTAAAAAACAAGGTTTTTCCGTGTCACTAAGAGAATGGCTGCTAGGTGACCTGAAAGAATATGTGGGAGACTTTTTACTTTCCGGCTCAACCACACCCAGTGGAATGTTTGATGTCAGCCAAACAAATAAGCTTTGGCAAGCCTTATTGCATCCACGCGGTAGAATTGACTTATCGCAGCATATTTGGTCATTACTGTGTTTTGAAATATGGCTTGACTTAAACAAGAGAGCCATTCATGCACGTTGAGTTGTTCACTCGATACGGGTGCTAAATGTTCACTAAAGGAATGTATTGATATATGTGCGGAATTGTTGGGATTGTATGTGCTACTTCTAGAATCGATCGTCATTTGGTTGAGCGCATGAGAGATTCATTTTCGTATCGTGGGCCTGATGACAGTGGTCTGTGGATGAGTGAATCAAAAACGATTTGTCTTGGTCATCGTCGCTTGAGCATTATTGATACGAGCGAGAGCGGTCATCAACCGATGATTGATGACGTGTCTGGCTGTGTTATCGTGTTCAATGGTGAAGTCTATAACTATCTGGAAATCAGAGCTTGCTTGCAAGACAAAGGCCATCATTTCACTACCCAGACTGATACGGAAGTCGTGCTTAAAGCCTATCTGGAGTACGGCGCGTCTTGTGTAAATCACTTCAATGGCATGTTCGCTATTGCCATTTGGGATCCAGGGAAGGGCCGTCTCTTTATGCTAAGAGATCGTCTCGGGATCAAACCATTTTATTATTGCCTTTCTGACGATCGGCTGCTATTTGCCTCAGAAGTCAAGGCGATTAACATCGCACTGGGAGGAAAAGCACCGGTTAACACTGGCTTGATTGATCACTATATGAGTTTTGGTTATGTGCCGGGTGAAGACACCTTGCAAGCAGGGATTAAAAGATTACTGCCCGGTCACCAGGCATTTTACTGGCCAGCCAAAGGTGAACTTCAGGTAAAAAAATACTGGGATATCCCACTTCAAAGTGGTGAAGATGAGGGCTTCGAGTACTATCTGACAAAAGGAAGGGAGTTGCTCAATAATGCAATTGATTTGAGGCTAAGGAGCGATGTCCCGCTAGGGATTTTTTTGAGTGGCGGAATTGACTCAAGTGCTGTGGTAGGTCTATTAGCTCAGCGCACCACCGAACGCTTAAAAACGTATTCGGTTGCGTATGATTTCGGCAAGGATTTTAATGAAACACCTTACGCAAGACTGGTGGCAGACAAGTTTAATACGGAGCACCATGAACTATTTGTGAAACCCGAGGCTTTCAGAGACTTTATCCCCGACTATGTCCGCTTAATGGATGAACCTGTCACTGAATCAGCGGCAATATCGCTCTATTTTCTATCACAAATGACCACGCAGGATGTCACGGTTGTACTTTCAGGTGAAGGTTCTGATGAAATCTTTGGTGGCTATGATCTCTATCGATATATGATGCTGATAGAAAAGTATCGCAAGGTAGTGGGAGATAGAGGCGCAAAGCTATTCGCCCAATTGGCAAATTTACCAGGGATGCAAAATAGCAAACTTGGTAAATATCTGAAAATGTCTTCATTACCACTACATCAACGATATAAGGGGATTTCAACCTATGATGATCGAATAAAGTCTGCGCTGTATCGTAAAGAGTTTAAGCAGAGCGTCGAGAATAATGCGGTGCGACAAAAAACAGACGATTTTCTGATGACTTTATTTTCCGGCCGAGGGGATGATGTCCTGAGCAGAATGCTCTACTTTGATACCAAAACCTGGTTAGTGGATGACCTGCTGATTAAGGCAGATCGAATGAGTATGGCCGCATCTCTGGAATTAAGGGTTCCGTTTCTTGATTATCGTTTAGTAGAGTTTGCGGCGAATATGCCGTCAAGGTATAAGGTGAATCAAGGTCAAGGTAAATTTCTGCTCAAGAAAATGGTCGAGGGTATGCTTCCTAACGAGATAATTTATCGGAAAAAAATGGGCTTCCCAACACCTTTGACGTTAATGTTTCAGGGGGCTTTGAGAGAGTACAGCTCAGATTTATTGCTTTCGTCAACGAGCAAAGTTAACGATTTTTTTGAGCGTGCCACCTTGGAAAATATACTCAAGGAACACCAGTCAGGCCATGCTGATCATCATCGAGTGTTATGGCAATTGCTTGTTCTTGAGGAATGGTTGCGGCGGCATGGTTAACAAACCTAAGGTTTTGGCATTAAGCTATCTGTTTCCCAATACGGCATATCCGAATCATGGTATTTTTGTATTCAACCGTTTAAATGCCTTGAGTCAATACGCCGATATCAAGGTCATTAATCCTATACCCTGGTCGCCGGTACATCCTTATCTTGCGCAGTACCGCTCCCTCTCTTCTGTGCCACTGCAATGTCAATTAGGTAATCTTGATGTCTATCACCCTCGCTTTTTCTCAATTCCCAGAGTTTTAAAAGCGTTTGAGGTAGCGACTTATAAAACTGCGGTATTAAAGACAGTACGACAGCAACTGGCTGGCTTTGATTTCGAGCTGATTGACCTTCATTGGACGTTTCCAGACCTTCCAGCAGGTTTTATGTTGTCCCGTTCATATCACAAGCCCTATCTGGTTACGCTTAGAGGCATGGAGGCATTTCATTTTCAGGATTCAGGAAGTCGCTCACGGATTGTGGCGAAGTATTTAAAACAGGCCAACCATGTGATTGCACTGAGTGAAGAGTTGAAGCAAGCCAGTATCAAGCTGGGCGTTGAAAGCAGAAAGCATTCAGTCGTGAGAAATGGAGTGGATACCAATCAGTTTCATTTTATTAGGCAATCTGAGGCGCGCGAAAAACTGCGTCTTGAACCATCCGAAAAGCTGATCGTCATGGTCGGCTCTCTGATTCGGCGCAAAGGCTTTGATTTGGTGATCAGCGCTCTACCTGAAATATGCCGTGTTATTAAACAGCCATTAAAATTGTATATCGTCGGTTCCGAGGGGCCTGAAGGGGATTATCGGAATCAGCTTTATCAATTAGTCCGTTTGCATGGTTTGGAGGATAACGTCATTTTCAAAGGCGCAGTGAACAACAATCAACTTGTATACTGGTACAATGCGGCGGACGTATTTTGTCTGGCGAGTCGTGGCGAAGGTAGTCCGAATGTACTAACTGAAGCGATTGCCTGTGGGTGCCCTTCCGTGGCGACGGATGTTGGCGCGGTGCGCGAAATTATCGAATCCGAGGCAGATATTGGAACGTGTGTGGCGAGTGAAAATACGGCTGCCATTGCCGAGGCTATTGGCCAATTGATATTGGCGGTGCCAGATAGAAGGTTGAATGCAAAAAAGTTTGGATGTTATGACTGGAACTGGTGTGCAGGGCAGGCTTTTCAGGCCTATGACGCATTGCTTACAGACTCTGAAAAGAACGAAACCTGAATAATGTATCTCTCGAAGCAAGTGAATAATACCGGGTGGAAAGAGCTTATTTTGAAAATATTGCCTTTTCTGGGCGTTAACGGGTTCTGTCGTCAGATAACCAGAGGTCAGCCTCGCATACTTATGTTTCACAAGGTGTACCCCGAAGGCGAACATCATGCCTATTCTGATTATATTGAACTTGAATTATTTGAGCGATTGATTGCTTATCTGTCGAGATATTTTCAATTGGTGACGTTGCGCGACTTGTGCCACTTTAAAGAGCGACATGGGTACTACCCTGATCATACCGTTGTGATCACATTTGATGATGGTTTTAAAAGCTTTGCCGATTATGTTTTTCCAATATTGGCACGCTACCATGTGCCAGCGACTCTGTTTATCTGTCCGGCGTTGATTAGTTCCGGCCAGCTTATTTGGCCAGAGCAGGTCTTTCATGCTTATGAAAATAATTGTCTGGAAATGGAGCCTGGAGCAAATGTTGAGCAGTGGGTTGCGTCGCTAAAATCGCTTAGCCAACGGGATCGCAATGAAGAGCTAGCGAAACGGATTCATGTCGACCATTTGAATGTGTTTGAAGTGAACGATTCAAACAAAGAGCTACTATGCTGGAATGAACTTCGTGATCTGTGTGTTTCCGACTTGCTTGAAATTGGGTCTCATTCCCTTAATCACCCTATTCTTGCACACGAAGGGGATCACCAGGCGAAAACAGAAATTGAAGGCTCAAAGCGATTAATTGAAAACGAACTAGGTCAGGATGTAACATCATTTTGTTACCCCAATGGACTGCAGGGCGATTTTTTAGAACGTGACTGGCAATTGGTCAAATCAAGTGGATATTCCGCGGCGGTGAGTTCAATGCCGGGAGTTGTATGCAAGACTTCAAATCCATTTTCGTTACCCCGATTAGGTGGAGATTTTTCCTCCTTCGCGCAGGCAAGAAAGTATGTGGACGGGGTTGAGACGATTCAGCGAAGAATTATGGGTGAGGGAATATGAAAAAAATTCTGATGGTTGCTGCAGAATATCCTCCCTGCCGGAGTGCCGGCGTACAACGCACATATCATTTTGCTGAGAATTTGCTGCAGTACGGCTGGCAACCCTTGATTCTAAGCGCACACGAGCGGATCTATGCGCATAAAGATGATGCGGTTATTGTTTCCCCTCAAATTAGGCGTTATGTCTATCGTCCTTTTGCCGCAGATGCCTCGGTTCACTTTTCGATTAAAGGCAAATATTTAGGGTGGATGGAGAATCCAGACAAATTTTCCTGCTGGTATCCAATGGCTTGGCGAAAAGGGCTTAAAGTACTTAATCAGCATCAGCCAGATGTCCTTTGGTCTACTTTTCCCGTTTCGACTGCGCACCGCATTGCATTAAAACTTAAAAAGAAAACAGGTATTAAGTGGGTCGCTGATTTTCGTGACCCCTTGCACAGCCATTGCGATGATAATTATAAAAAAATCACCGATAAAGCCAAGCGCATTGATCGGGAAACGGTACAGCTTGCAGATTGCCTGGTGTTTGCGACTGGGAAAATGAGCGAACTGTACCAACAGGCTTATCCTGAGATTGACCCCAAAAAATGCCATGTCATTGAAAATGGTTACGATGAAAAAGTATTTGATCATTTAGAGCGAAGCGAGCCTGACGACGGGGTGTTTACCTTGCTGTATAGTGGTGGTCTATACCCCCATGGCCGGGATCCTGTCCCGCTGTTCAGAGCCATTGCCGGATTGGTGCATACGGGTAAAATTGAAAGGGATAAGTTTTTACTTAAATTCAGAGGTGCCGGCTCGGGAGAGGCGTATTTAGCGCTACTGTCAGAATTGAATATCACTTCTCTGGTACAGTTCCTGCCACCAATTCCCTACAAAGACTCCATTCAGGAAATGAAGAATGCAGATGGTTTGCTAGTGTTACAGGGGAAAACATTTAATAACCAGATTCCTGGAAAAGTCTATGAGTACATCGCCACGGGTAATCCTATTTTGGGTTTAGTGGGAGCTTCAGGCGCCACGGAAGTATTACTGGAAGAAAATGAAAATACTGATGTCGCATCGGATATAGATGAGCGTCAAATATTAAAAGTACTACCCTGTTTTCTGGAAAGAAAACCATGCGCTTATGACTGTAAAAAACTTTCTCGAGGCTTCAGTTCAAGTAAATTGAAGCAGTTGCTCTGATTTTTAGCGGGACTGGTAATATTAGAGTAACTCTTTATTACAGTTTAAGTCGTTTGGGAGATGTGGTTCTCTCTGAAAATGGCGACTAGCGAGCAAAAAGCTACTTTTCTGTCTCGTATGATGGTGTTTTAGCAGAACTATATTAGACTGAAAGCAATCTGAACGTGATTTAATATTAATTTAATATTGGAATGCCATCGAAGGTATTTCAGTATGTAAACAGTCACAGATTTTTTTGTCTGTGATGGGAAGAAGGTGAGAGCCATGGCCATTCGGTTATTCTTGATTATAGTCACTTTTCTGTCTACTTGGAGCTATGCACAAGCCGCTCAAACAACAGAAACTTTTGTTATATCTGATTTTGAGACTGGGGACATCCCGGTTGTGAGACCATCCTACGCTATAGATGCATACCAGAGGTATTTGTGGTCTCATTATCCGATCGATAATGCGGGTAATCAGCGGCCAGGTTGGGCTGAGATTTCAAGCGAAGATTCTTATGAGGGAAGTAGAAGCCTAAAAGCAACAATAGATTCTGCAATGAATATTTTTGTTCAGTACTACCCGTATGATGAGAGTAAATATGAGTGGTTTTATATCAAAGAACAAGAAAATAAAAATAACCCATCTAAAGTATGGAAGAACGATACTTATAATAGAATCAGATTGTGGGTTAAGGCTCCTCCAACACTCCAGAAGGAAGATGTTAAGCGATTTAATGCCCACTTTGGTACATATGTCCGAGGCTTGACCGGAAGTAGAAGCAATGCTGAATCAGGGGGGGGAGATCATTTCTATCATTACTACAATATTGGTTACTCTGGTGAATGGCATCAGGTCATAGTCGACTTTCATCCGAATCATCGGCGTGGTGCTTCAGGCGGTCAAGAACAGGGCGTTAGGGAATACCCCACTGGGGAAGAAGGATTTAACTATTTTGACTTAATGACCAGATTTTACTTTACATTTAAAAATAATTTGACGGCGTATCCGGGCTCGTTCTATATAGATAACGTTGAGCTTTATCGCGACCCAAACCCTGAAAATATAGATCAAATTTATGCTCTTCACGGGGTCTACGTAAACAGTAGCAATACCATCACTGTTGGCTGGTCACGAGACAAAACGGAAAATGATGTTAGGCATCAGGTCAGGTATGCATTTTCAGATGTACATGACTCAGGATGGGATAGTGCTTTGGTTGCTCCGGGCAATAGCACAATAAGCCCGCCTGGCTGGGAAGGCTATAATGGTATGGAGTACTCTACGTCCGCTATAGATGTTGGCAACAACGCGTTTATTTATATTGCGATTAAACCAGAAAATTCTAATTTATTCAGGCAGATAAGAATTCCACTTAATGCGGAGGCCAAAAGTCTGGCGTTGCCTCCTTCTTCGTTCACTGGCAGTGTCGTGCAATAAACCTAGTCGGTATTAGTTCGGTAGGGGCCTTTTAAGGCCCCTTCTTTATTATTTGTAGCAAACAAGCGATTATTCATGAAAGATTACCAGTACATTTTTATTATCGGTGCTGCAAAATGTGGGACGACTGCGTTAGCTGATTTGATGGATCAAGTGGACGACGTATGCCTTTCTTACCCTAAGGAACCAGATTTTTTCACCAATAGGGTGTTTTCTAAGGGGTTTGATTGGTACGAAAACTGTTTCAGTAATAAAGCTAGCCAGGTCAGGGTAGATTCATCGGTGAGCTACTCAGCAGGCTGGGAAGGAAGCTCAAAAAATATAGCTGAGAGAATTTTTAAGTTTGCGCCAAATGCCAAAATAATCTATTTGATGAGAGACCCGATAGATAGGACATGGTCATCATATTGGCATGCTATTAGGAATGGTTACAAAGAAGGTTCTTTTAGTGAGTGTATTAAAGATATGGGTTCTGCACATATTAGTGCCAGTTTGTACTCCAAACGGATTGAAGATTACCTGGCTTTTTTTAGTCAGGAAAACCTTCTTTTATTAAAGCAACAGGACTTCATTAAGCATCCTGATGAAGTCCTAAAGAAAGTTGGTCGTTTTATTGGTGTACAGGATTTTGCTTCAAAAATTAATAATAAAGAGCGTAAGGTGAACTCTTCTTATCAGTTCAACCTGGTTGGCAGGGTGCTGCTTATATTTTTCCCTTTAAATTTGGTTAAACGTTGCGCTCATTTTGCAAATAGGCATCTTCCTGAGTTCGTCAATCGCTGGATAAAAGGCTTAATGAGTAAGCAAGTGCCAGAAATAGACGTTAAAGAAGCTAATTATTTGAAGGGTGTTTATCGATCAGACCTCGATTTGCTGTCAAGCAAATATGGATTGGATTTAAAGACCAGTGTTTGGTGGCGTGGAGAATAATAAGGCGTTGCAATACAAGTCAACTTGCCAGCCTTTTTTAGCATCTGGCTTGAATATCCGGGGTTATAGGGCTTGATGGAAAGAAATCTAAATAAAGCTATTGCCGTCGGTGCTGCATGGATGATGGGGCTTAGGCTTTCTTATCGCTTGATCGGTTTTGTCAGTACCGCCATCCTGGCCCGCTTACTAAGCCCAGAGGATTTTGGTGTTGTTGCAATCGCAATGTCCTTTTTTGCGCTGATAGATATTTTTTCGAAGCTGGGTTTTCAAACGGTCCTTATACAAAATCAGGACTCGAGTATCGATCATTATAATTCGGCATGGACTTTTAACCTTCTCTTTGGGCTACTTTCGGCGGTATTGCTTGTTGCTATCTCAGGCTCTATTGCCACGTTCTATCAGAATCAAAACATCGAGATGGTTTTGTGGGTCGTCTCTTTGCTTTTTATTCTAAATGGGATAAAAAATGTGGGCGTTGTGGATTTTCAGAAAGAGCTCACTTTTGATAAAGAATTTAAGCTCGTTATCATTCCAAAGTTCATCAGTTTTTTTGTCACGATAAGCATTGCATTGTATTGTTTAAACTTCTGGGCTTTAGTCGCTGGGAATGTTATTTGGAAGCTTCTGGAGGTAATCGCATCATACAAAATGCATTCCTTTCGCCCGAAAATATGCTTTAAGAGGGGGAAAGAACTGTTTGGCTTTTCTAAGTGGTTGATGGTAAACAATGTATTCTATTACCTGAATCTACGGTCGCCAGAGCTAATTTTAGGGAAAATGATATCGCCTCAAGCTGCGGCTATTTACAATTTGTCTTTTGAAATTGGCACCATGTCTACTTCGGAAGTTATTTCAAACTTGAACAGAGCTATTTATCCAGGCTATGCAAAGGTGTCAAGTCAACTTTCCGAATTGCAATCGCTTTATAAAAACTCGATCAGAGCGATTGCCGTTATTGCCATGCCCTTAGGTGCCGGGGTCGCGCTTGTTTCTCCATGGTTGGTACCGCTTTTTCTGGGTGACCAGTGGTTGGACGCAATTGTCCCAGTAAGCTATCTGGCACTAGGCGGCGCTGTCAACGCACTAGGCTCTAATGTCAGTTATATTTACTATGCTTTGGGACGCCCCAGGATATCAACGTTTGAACTTGGATTTAAGGCGCTTGTTTTCGTGACCTCAATTTACTTTTTGGTAAATGACAATGGGGTGGTCGGTGCGGCTCAAAGCTTTTTGCTAACAAATCTGGTGTCTCTCGTGGTTTCTTGCCTAGTGTTACGAATTGTTTTGAAAATCTCTATTTTTGAGCAGCTTTGGCTGTATGCAAAGCCTTTTTTTGCTTCGTTACTTATGAGTGGGGTGGTTGCTCTTATGATGATAGTTTTCCCTCTGTCTGGTTTTTTGGGCCTCCTTAGTTATGCTATGGCGGGGGCTGCGATCTATGTTTTTACACTTTATCTGGTATGGGCTTTTAACGGAAAGCCAGATGGTATAGAGGCGAAAGTTTTTAATTATATTTTTGTGAAAGTTGGTGTGCTGATTAGGGGCGATACAAGTGGAAGGCAAGACATCTAAAGGGACTAAAGGATCTGCTGTCGAAAAATGCTATACACCACATTTTGACTCTAAGTCGGGGAATTATCGCCATAGGTATACCTTGGTGATGTTATCTTTCCCTGTGTATACGACATGGTTTTCTGAGGAAGACAGAAATGCCATTACATCTTCTGAGAGTCCCGAAGCTCGTTGAGGGCCAATGAGTTCCTGTGATGTGATTAGCCATATTGGGCCTGAACGTTCCGAGATGATCGTCTTTAACTCAAGCATGCTTGAAACAATGGGGATGCCTAGGAATATTTCGTGCGTCGCCTTTACATCGCTTAGGATCGTACCGGTTCTGAGCATGTAATGAGCTGTTTCGCTGTATGCGGCGGAAATAAAATCCATCACAATGACGATGTCTTTTTTATCGCTGTTATTCTTTACAAATAGAGACGGCGTTTTATGGTCAGGGTGCGTTTGATATGGAAACAGGAAGCTGTCGAGATTGCTAGAGTATGTTCTGTCAGAGGTTTGTTTAGCGCTTATCAGCCCGGTGTGCTCCAGGAGCCAGAACGATGAAACCAGGCAAATAATGCCCCCAGTTATACGACGAAAAGGGATTAATGCATTTTTTTCTGGAACGAGTTTTAGGCAATAATTTGTGGCTTTATCAAGTGGGGTGAGAGCACAGATAAGTAAAAATGGATAAACCGGATATAAGTACCTGATTCTAGGGTATTCTTCAAATAGCCCGATACAGACAAGAGGGCCTAGCATGCCAATTAAAATAAAAGCGTAACGTGCGCTTTTAGTTATTGAAGCTTGGTGGAATAAAATTATTGCGCCAATGGTAGCCAGTGACGTTGTTATTGGTAAAACATCGAACAATCGGATAATTATCCAGTAGGGGTAATTTATCAAGCTTTTCAGCACTAATTTATAAGACTTGATTTGAAAGCCGATAAGCTTATCTGAAGCCGGTGAGTTAAAGAGTTCCCATAGTCCCCAAAACAAGGCGAAAGCGACGCTAACTAGTATGAAGGAAACGGCTTTTTTATGAATGAATCCGTACAGGCCTTTATGAAGACGAAAGGTGTATAGAAGCATGACCCAAACCAAGATGCCAAACTGTTGAATCAGTCCGAAAAAAATGATCACGAAAAAAAAGAACCAATCGGTTTTTTCGAAATTCAAGAAAGCTTTGTGTTTGAAAAAAAGATGAAATATCGTTAAAAATAACCCTGCCAAGGGTAGTAAAAAAAGGATGTTTGGGTAATCGAGTATTGAAAGCAAACTTGGAAATAGATTTAACTTGATGAATGCTAATAAGCTTGTTTCAGAGGTGGTTGGTATTTGAATACCAGCAAGAGCTAAATCATAAGGAAGTTCCAGAGTTTTGATTGCCACAAATTGAAGTGTCACCAGAGTGGCAACAAATAATAGATATCTGTTGAGCTTATAAGAGGGATTTAGACGGATAAAAAAAGGTGTGAGTAAGAATACGTTTAAAAAAATACCGATTTGATGCGTTGAGAGTGTTATTAGAAATAAGGGGATGACAAAAAAACGATGCTTATTACTATTATTGAAGAATCCTTGAAAATAGCAGTAACAACTTAGACCATAAAAAAATAACAGAGCTTCATACATTCTTGCTTGCCTTGCCATTTCGATGTTCCAGTATGAAAAGGTAAGTAAGCTTGCAAGTACAATCGCAATGCGAATATTGAAAAATTTCTTTGCCAAAAAAGAGTATAAGATCAAGTTGCCTATACTGAAAAGGACACTGGGGAGCCTGAGTGCCTCCTCATTCAGACCTAAGATTGAAGCAAAAAATGCGGATAAATAACTAGATAATGGTGCTCTTGGGTAAAACATGTCTGAGGGCATGAAAGGTAAGCCATTTTCGAGA
>Ga0316207_10004763_pt1 | contig 11584 bp, 10 predicted proteins | sample 6weekpyrite_MG_FD_204943 | JGI IMG/M metagenome (GOLD analysis project Ga0316207, IMG submission 204943) | Microbial mat bacterial communities from mineral coupon in-situ incubated in ocean water Damariscotta River, Maine, United States -... | ecosystem: Environmental > Aquatic > Marine >...
CTCGTTACCCACCTCTTTCGCGCTCACCACCAAGTACCGACTCGATTATGGCGATTTGGAAGGTGTTTTACGTGGTTCTGTTTTGAAAATGGGAAGGTCCACCCACAAACGCGCACCAAAGCCCACAAAAAGCACGGCATCTAAAATCAGGCTAGGCAACCCCTTGCCTTCTCGGCTTGAGGGCAATCGTGTTATGCTACATGAATATAATGCCTTGCAGATCAAGGGCGTGGCTGGCGTGCGCGACGATCTGTCTGCAATTCCAACACAGTTGCCAATAGAAAAGCTCAGCAAAAATGAACAACTAGCCTACTGGCTAAACCTGCATAATATAACCGTGCTGGCCAAAGTCGCAGAATTATACCCCATTACAAAACTAGAGCGCCTTTTATCGCCACTGGACACCAGTTCCGAATATTTTTCTCGCGACTACAACTGGAATGGCCAAATGATTTCATTGGCTGACATCCGTAGTCATGTACTGGCCAATTGGGATGATCCTGTCGTGATATATGGTTTTTATTTTGGTGCAGTGGGCACACCCAATATCCGAAACAGTGCTTACACCGGCACCACCGTTTATGCCGCTCTCGAAGCGAACGCCAAAGAATTCGTAAACAGTGTGCGCGGCACTCAAATCTGGAACAAAACGAAACTACGCGTATCTACATATTATAAAGCAAGTGCCGAAAAATTTCCGGACTTTGAGAAGGACCTGATGGTACATTTGCGCAAATATGCTGACGAGAAATTCAAGCGCCGCATGAAAAATACAAAGGATTTTGTTGCTAATATTGACGATTGGCATATCGCGGACCTTTATAATGGTCAATTTGCTGACGGTGCCGCTGGCGTCTATGCGGGCACCGTAACCGACGCAACAGGCAACAGCCTAAAATCAGCACTGCCTGAACATGTGAAAGACCTGTTGAAAGACCGGCAAACCAAACTGGCACGTATGCGAAGCGGTAAAACGGGTATCGAGGAGGTCACTAAGAAAGAAAAAAGCCGCTAAAAGCTTGGGCATTGCCAATGCAAGCAGTTGCCAGCCTAGAAAATTACACCGCTGTTAAACCAAGCTTTTTAAACAAGGCTAAGTCTTTATTATTTTCTGGGTTAGGCGTTGTGAGTAATTGCTCGCCGTAGAAAATACTGCTAGCCCCAACCAAGAAACACAGCGCCTGCATTTCCTCAGACATTTCACCGCGACCAGCAGACAGACGGACTTCGGATGTTGGCATCATGATGCGTGCAACGGCGACAGTGCGTACAAATTCAAACGGCTCCAACTTTGCAACATTTTCAAGAGGCGTACCGGGCACAGCCACAAGCATATTGATCGGCACGCTTTCGGGGTGGTCCGGCAAGTTGGCCAAAGTCTGGAGCATGCCGGCGCGATCATTCCGTGTTTCGCCCATACCAACGATACCGCCCGAGCATACATTGATACCCTCCGCCCGCACACGCGCCAATGTATCCAACCGGTCTTGGTAGCTACGTGTCGTGATAATTTCGCTATAGAATTCCTCAGACGTATCGACATTGTGATTATAATAGTCAAGCCCGGCGTCTGCTAGCTGTTTCGTCTGCTTCCCTGAAAGCATACCCAGCGTCATGCAGGTCTCTAGGCCTAGCGCCTTCACGCCTTCGACCATTGCCGTAAGCGTAGCCATGTCTCGGTCCTTTGGACTGGTCCAAGCCGCACCCATACAGTAGCGACTGGCCCCACCTTCTTTAGCTTTTGCAGCTGCCGCTATAACGCGCTCGACTTCCATCAATTTGGTCGCATCCAAACCCGTGCCTTCTTTATAGGTAGAAGCTTGAGAGCAATAGCCACAGTCTTCAGCGCAGCCGCCCGTCTTAATAGAGATCAACTGGGACAGCTGCACCTTGTTCGGGTCATGATACAGACGGTGTATACGTTGAGCCTCAAACACAAGATCCATAAATGGCATGTCAAACAGACCGGTAATTTCGTCCCGAGACCAATCATTGCGTGTGGCCGCTTCAGGCGCCCGCACAGGTGCGCTGTTTTGCGTTTCTGGTGTAATAGCTGTTGGGGCATTCATTTTGGCGGCCACTCCTTGTCTAGCAGGGCTTTTTAAGCCCGCAACTGATCTGGCCGGCAACGTCGCGGCACACTGCCTTCAAGTCAAGTAAAATCACCCCGATAAGGAAGCCCTAACAGCAAGGCGGCAAGGCTTGCCACACAGAGCTTCCTTTGCCCGGCATCTTTGTACCCTTCATGCGAGAATTTTTAATGATCGCTGCCAAGCCCTTGAAAAACAAGGCGCAGAAAACTGGCATGGCAGTTGCTACTTATGCCAGCAAGTATAATCCCTAGCGTCGGAGTAGAGCCATGCAAGAACAAATGTCATTTGACCCAAATTTCTATTTTGGTCTGGTTGCTGATAATCTTTTGAAGAATCTGGGCAACAAAGCGATTGTTTATGCTGGGGAAGCTCTCTCAAAGATGAAGGCCCTTGGTGATGATGAGGGTTTTGATATCTGGCTTAACATTCATGAGCAATTGACTGTGAAGGCCTCTCTTTCCGAACGGCCCGAAAATACTATTCTTCACTAATCGGAGACCACCGGACGGGGCTTCTCTCAGCACCGGCACCCAAACCACCCCGTCCGTGACCGGGTCATACCCAAACCCGGTCCAAGACCCGCCCCTACCCAGGGCGGGTCTTTATCTTTTCAAGCTCCCGAAACATTGCAAAAAACATTACAGCGCTATGTCCCACAGCACGGAAAAAAATTACCGCGGCTGTTAACGCGCTATTGAGATTTTAGTTTTAGGTTCTAAATAGGATTTCTGATTATGAATTTGCCATTTGCATTGACTGGGCCAAGCCAAGCATGACCGATAGCTCAAGCCGTTTCGCTGAAGAACTGGACGCCACAGGCCTCTTGTGCCCTATGCCTGTTCTACGAACGAGGCGTATCCTTGACGAAATGGCTCCCGGTGAACTTTTACTTGTTAAGGCATCCGATCCGGCTGCCGTACAGGACATGCCCGCTTTTTGTAAAATGTCTGGCCACAGGCTCCACATGGCACGCATGAAAAACGGTATTTATCTTTTCGAGATAGAGAAGCGATCAGACGGATCTGCTCACGAAATCAAAGCTGAGCCTATCCGCCGAGCACCAAAATAAACTCGCTGAGTTGGCACCAAACAGGCTATTTTTTCCCAAGAATACCCGCCAACCAACCGGCTCCCAGCGCGACAAGAACCGCGGTCAAGCCATATAAAAGCGGAAACTGGTGCGCAAAGTCGTAGGCTGCACGCTCAAATCCCTCTTTGTCCACATGCAAGCGAATCCGATTACGGGCCTTGAGGCTGCCTTCCTGGAATACAAACGTTTCCACAAGAAATTCGCCAACAGGCACGTTGGCTGGAAGATAGACATCCGTACGGAACAGCCCTTCTGCTACCAGTGAAACACTATCAAGCTCTTGCCGATATAAATTTTCAGACTCCCGCAACCGGTAAAGGGCAGTTCGAAATTCAGCATCCGGTTTCAGCAAGCCAAGCTCAGAACGCGCAATAAGCGGCAAGTTATCAAAGCCAATCCCATAACTGGCAAAAACCGTCGGTTGTGCAATATCAGCCAACGCCCGGGACGCAGCAACCGCATAATATCCAGGCGCTGCAGGAAAAACCAACTCGGCATTATTAAGCCAGATCCCACCCACTTTATCTTTGCGACGCACAACGGCTGCGGCCTCAGGGCCACGCACAACAACCACAACGTCAAAAGCGTCATTCACGGGATCAACTGCCGACGAACCGACAGCTCCAAAAAGGATCAGCTCTGCACCGTCAAAACTGTAGCGGATTTCGATGCGTTTGTTAGAGAGGTCTGTAACCAGACCGCTAACCGGCAAGCTGAGGGCCAACAATCCAGCAGTGAGCAGTGATATATAAAAAGCGCGCATCAATGGTTTGCTCCTACTGTGGCAACCTCAGAAACGCTGTATAATTCTGCTGGCTCCAACACCAATCCAAAACCCATCTTCACACAAACGAGGAGCACCAATAACGCCAGCAGCGCGCGTAGCCTCTCACCATTGAGCTTGAAGCCTACACGTGCACCCACCTGGGCCCCTACAACGGCACCAATCAATAGCAGCACGGCCAGGAAAATATCTACGGTTTGTGTATTCACTGAATGAAAGACAGTGGTGAGCGCGGTTACAAAAATAATTTGAAACAGCGAGGTGCCAACCACCACATTTGTCGGCATTCCAAGAATATAGATCATGGCCGGCACCATTACAAAGCCACCGCCAACACCCATAATCGCTGCCAGCACTCCCACAACCATACCAATAAACAATGGCAACAACGCCGAAATATAGAGCTTGGATTTCCGGAAGCGCATTTTAAAAGGCAGGACATGTATCCAGGCTTTATGTCGGTCCTCTCTTGGTATACGCGGCGCCACATAGCCGCGACGCTCCCGTAAAATAGCTCGCACACTCTCCCACAGCATTAAACCACCAACAGAACCCAGAAACACGACGTACGCTAGCGAGATCATCAAATCTACCTGCCCAAGCGATTTCAAATAGGTAAAGACCTGTGCACCAAAAAAAGAACCAACTGCGCCGCCGACAATCAGCACAGACCCCATTTTTATATCAATGCCTTGTCGTCGCCAGTGCGCCAAGGCGCCAGAAACAGAGGCCGCAGTAATCTCGTTAGATTCAGTAGCCACAGCAACCGCTGGCGGAACACCAACAAATATCAGGATCGGCGTCATTAAAAAGCCGCCGCCAACACCGAACATTCCTGAAAGAAAGCCTACAATCGCTCCCATCCCGATCACGAGGAACACATCCATCGAAAGCTCGGCAATAGGCAAATAAAGTGGCATCAGCAACCGGTCCAGAAAAAGAAAGACAGTAGGACTGGATTTCGAAGAACCCAGCCTCACTGTCCTAACGAAAATTAGTTAATAATGCAATTATAGGCGAAAGTTTGTTTCGACTAAGGTCATCGATGGTTCTTTTGATGCCCATCACATACTTTCAGCGGCCCCTTTGCTGTTGCGGCGTCCATGTTTCTCCATAGCATCTTCCATCGCTGGTCCGATTTTACCGGACAAAAACAAGCCGAACATTTTATAGTCCCCCATTAGCGACCATTTGGCATAGTCAAAGGTTGCCGGACGGTTTTTTTCAAACACGAAATGCCCGGTCCATGCAAAGCCGTAGCCAATCACCGGAAACAACAAAAGCATCCACCATGTTTGGGTATAGAAAGCATAAAGCACCGCAGTGGTTGCCAGCGTGGTACCCACATAATGAAGTCCTCGGCATACGGGCAACGAATGCTCGGCCAGATAATAAGGAAAAAAATCTGTGAAACTTTCAAACTTGGGTGCCATATGGTGTCTCCCCTTCCCATACATGTTTAGCGCGCAAGGACGCGTTGAGCGTGTGTGATTCGGCTATATTTACGCCTTACTACTGTTTTTCGTTCATAGAAAATCAACATCCTGCAAGTAAATTATAGTGCGAATCCAGTGTGCTAGCAATTGGCATAATTCCGCACTTGACGTTAACGTCAACGTTAACTACTTAATGAGGCACATTAGAAGGATGCCTTGCATGCTTAAGAAAGCCGACCAAACATACTCGATCAATGAACTTGCCTGCGATTTTGGCGTTACTCCACGCACGTTACGGCATTATGAAGACCAGGGTCTTATCTCCCCTGAACGTCAGGGCCAGAACCGAATCTACCATAGTGAAGATCGTGCCCGTCTCGCCTGGATACTGCGCGGCAAACGTGTTGGCTTCTCCCTTCTTGAAATTGGCGAAATGCTGGACCTTTACGACGTTGGTGATCAGCGTAAGACCCAGCAATCGGTCACGGTGGAACGCTGCCGAAACCGTATAGGAGCGCTGGAAGCACAGCGCGACGATATAAATGCCACTATCGACGAGCTTACAGAATTTTGTGACATGCTAACGAATCTAAAACGATCAGAAGATGGCACCTGGGTGCATGCCGATACAGGCGCACCGCTCAAATTATACAGCCCTATTTAAAGGCCGCCTCAGAAACAACCGGCCAAACACCAATCAACTCAATCGAGGACCTCTCATGCCAACCTACAGCGCCCCCGTAAAAGACATGAATTTCATTTTGAATGAAGTCTTGAACATCAGCAAACATTCGAACCTTCCAGGGTACGCCGACGCAACGCCTGATCTGGTGACGGCGATCCTTGAGGAAGGCGCCAAAATTTGTGAAAATGAACTAGCGCCGATAAACCAGTCTGGTGATGAGGAAGGCTGCATCCGCCATACGGACGGTTCTGTCACCACACCTAAAGGCTTCAAGGAAGCCTACGATAAATTTGTTGAAAGCGGCTGGACCAGCCTGACGTCTGACCCAGAATACGGTGGCCAGGGCTTGCCTCATGTGCTGGGCTTTTGTGTTGAAGAAATGATGGTTTCAGCCAACATGGCATTTGCGATGTATCCAGGCCTTTCAGCCGGCGCGATGGCATCGATTGAAATTGAGGGTACGCCGGAGCAGAAAAACACCTACTTGCCGAAAATGGTCGCTGGCGAATGGACCGGCACCATGAATTTGACAGAACCGCACTGCGGCACCGACCTTGGCATGCTGCGCACCAAGGCGGAGCCAAATGATGATGGCTCCTACGCCATTACCGGCACCAAAATATTCATCTCAGCAGGGGAACATGATCTGGCCGAAAACATCATTCATCTGGTGTTGGCGCGTTTGCCTGATGCCCCTGAAGGTGTCAAAGGTATTTCCTTGTTCATCGTGCCAAAGGTGAACGTGAACGACGACGGCAGCCTTGGTGACCGCAACACGGTTGTCTGTGGCTCAATTGAAGAAAAAATGGGTATCCATGCCAATTCAACCTGTGTGATGAATTATGACGGCGCCAAAGGCTATTTGCTCGGCACCGCCCACAAAGGACTGCGTGCAATGTTCATCATGATGAACGCGGCCCGCGTCGGCGTTTCGGTCCAAGGCTACGGCCAATCGGAAGTGGCGTACCAAAATGCTGCGCTTTATGCGAACGACCGCATTCAAGGCCGTGCACTCACGGGTGCAAAAGATGCTGACAAAGCCGCTGACCCGATCATCGTGCATCCGGATGTACGCCGCATGCTAATGAACGCTCGGTCTTTCAATGAAGCAGCACGTTCCGCGGCCCTTTGGTGCGCCATGCTGATTGACCTATCGCACGACGCAGAAACTGAAGAAGAGCGTGAGTGGGCAGATGATATCGTCAGCTTATTGACGCCCGTTATGAAAGGTGTGTTCACCGACCGCGGCTATGAATATTCAACCACTTGTCAGCAAGTATTTGGCGGACACGGCTACATTACTGAACACGGCATGGAGCAATTTGTGCGTGATGCTCGCATCTGCCAAATTTATGAGGGTGCCAATGGTATTCAGGCGCTTGACCTGGTGGGCCGGAAGTTGCCTGCCAACGGTGGCCGCTCTGTCCAGGCCTTCTTCAAATTGGTTGGCCGCTTTCTTTCAGACAACAAAGACAATGAAAAAATGGCTGATTTTGTTGGCCCACTTTCAAAAGCACTCGCTGATTTGCAGGCCTCTACCATGTGGCTAATGCAAAACGCGATGGCAAATCCGGATAATGCAGGGGCTGGTTCCACACCTTATATGCACATGATGGGGCACGTACTTTTGGCGTTCCAGTGGGCACAAATGGCAAAAATTTCACAAGAACAACTGGACGCAGGCACAAGCGACCCTAGCTTCTACGAGAACAAGCTAATCACTGGCCGCTATTATATGAAGCGCCGCCTGCCGGAAACCGGATCTCTACGTGCAGAACTGGAAGCTGGCGCAGACGAAGTTATGGCGCTCGACGCCGCAAGTTTCTAAGAAATACTCTCTGTCTGGAAGGACAAAAACATGACCGAAGCCTATATTTATGACGCAGTGCGCACCCCGCGCGGCCGTGGCCGCAAAGACGGTAGTCTGCACGAAATCACCCCCATGCAACTGGCAAGTCAGATGCTAGAAGCCGTGCGTGACCGCAACGACTTGGATACAAGCTATGTAGAGGATGTAATCCTCGGCTGCGTTGCTCCTGTGGGTGAACAAGGCGCTGATATCGCGCGTGTTGCGGCCATCAATGCGGGCTACGCTGAAACAACAGCAGGCATTCAGGTGAACCGCTTTTGCGCGTCGGGGCTGGAAGCCACCAATATCGCAGCTGCCAAAGTGATGTCAGGCGAAGCCGATATGGCGATCGGCGGCGGCGTCGAAAGCATGAGCCGCATCCCAATGGGTAGCGACGGCGGTGCATGGCCAATGGACCCTGCTGTTGCCTTCAAAAGCTATTTTGTGCCGCAGGGCGTATCTGCTGATCTGATCGCCACAAAATACGGCCATAGCCGCGACGATGTAGACGCTTACGCCGTTGAAAGCCAAAAACGCGCTAAGGCCGCATGGGATGCTGATCGTTTCAAGAAATCTATCGTGCCTGTAAAAGACGTGGTTGGCATGAATGTCTTGGACCATGACGAATTCATGCGCCCTGAAACCACCATGCAATCGCTCGGCGCGCTCAAGCCGTCCTTTGTTGATATGGGTGCGTTTGGTTTTGATAATGTTGCGATCCAGAAATACCCTGAGATCGAAAAGATCAACCATGTGCACCATGCTGGCAATTCGTCCGGCATTGTGGACGGCTCTGCCGCCATTCTTGTAGGGACCGAAGAGATCGGCGAAAAGCTTGGCCTTAAGGCACGCGCTCGTATCAAATCTATGGCCTCAATTGGCAGTGAGCCCACCATCATGCTTACAGGACCATCTTTTGCCGCTGAAAAAGCGCTACGGCGTGCAGGCATGGACAAATCAGATATTGATGTGTGGGAGCTCAACGAGGCTTTCGCGTCCGTCGTACTCCGTTTCATGGAAGCACTCGACATCGACCACAGCGACATCAATGTAAACGGCGGTGCGATCGCCATGGGCCATCCACTCGGTGCAACAGGCGCGATGATCCTCGGCACAGTGCTCGACGAATTAGAGCGCTCGGGCAAGGAAACTGCGCTCGCCACGCTTTGTATCGGTGCCGGTATGGGCACAGCCACCATCATTGAACGCGTCTAAACGCTGACTATCGGAGTTTTATAGAATGACTGAAACAATCAAGTTTGATGTCGATGGCGACGGTATCGCGCTTCTGACCATAGACCTGCCAAACACTGGTATGAATGTATTTAACGCGCAATTGATCAAAGATCTGGACACTTGTATCGACAAGGTACTTGCAGATGATAACGTCAAAGGGGCTGTGATCACATCTGGCAAACCCGCGTTCCTTGCAGGCGCAGACCTAAACATGCTGGGTGACCGCGCAGGTTCAGAGATGACACAGCAAGAAGCCTTTGACGGCGCATTCCAGCTGAACAAAATCTTGCGTAAAATGGAAACCGGTGACAAAAACCGTAAGGTTTTGGCCAAAGAAGGCACCAAGCCTTTCGCCGCAGCCGTAAACGGCCTTGCGCTTGGCGGCGGCTTCGAGCTCGTATTGGCCTGCCACTACCGCGTGATAGCCGATGATCCCAAAATGCAGCTTGGCTTCCCGGAAGTGCAAGTTGGCTTGCTACCCGGCGCTGGTGGCACACAGCGCCTGCCGCGCCTCACAGGCATTCAGGCTGCAGCACAAGCCATCACAACAGGCAAGCCCTACAACGCGCAAATTGCTGTTGGCCTTGGCATCGCACAGGAAATGGCGCCAGCTGCTGACGTTGTTGAAAAAGCAAAAGCGTGGGTTAAGAAATCCCCGTCCGCGATTGCTCCGTGGGACAAAAAGGGCTTTAAATATCCGGGCGGCGCAGGTGCAATGCACCCCGGCAGTGTGCAAACCTTCATTGGTGCCAACGCTATGGCGCAAAAGCAAACCAACCATAATTACCCGGCTGTGCAGGCGATCCTTTCCTGCCTGTTTGAGGGCGGCGTGGTTGATTTTGATACGGCCATCCGCATTGAGAGCAAATACTTCATGACGCTGCTGGCGGACCCAGTTGCCGGCAACATGATCCGCAGCTTGTTCATCAACAAACAAGCGGTTGAAAAAGGCTCGCTGCGCCCTGAAGGCCATGAGCGCAAGAAGATCAAGCGCCTTGGTATGCTTGGCGCTGGCCTTATGGGCGCGGGCGTGGCCTATGTTTCTGCCAAAGCAGGTATGGATGTTGTGCTTCTTGACCGCGACGAAGCGTCTGCAGAGAAGGGCAAAGACTATTCCAGGAAGCTGGTTGAAAAAGGCGTGAGCCGCGGCAAGGTCTCAAAGGAAAAAGGCGAAGCTCTCTTGGACCGTATCACCACCACCAGTGACTATGCTGACCTCAAAGACTGTGACCTGATTATCGAGGCTGTGTTCGAGGCCGAGGACATCAAGAAATCTGTCACCGAAGCCACTGAGGCCGTTATTGGCAAAGACATTGTTTTTGCCTCCAACACCTCCACCCTACCGATCACGGGGCTGGCGAAAAACTTCACTCGCCCGCACCAGTTTATCGGCATTCATTTCTTCTCGCCGGTTGATAAAATGCCGCTCGTGGAAATTATCCTCGGCGCGGAAACCGACGATGCAACAACGGCCCTTGCGCTCGATTATGTGAGCCAGATCAGGAAAACCCCGATTGTGGTGAATGACAGCCGGGGCTTTTATACCAGCCGCTGCTTCGGCACCTATGTGCAAGAGGGCTACGCGATGGTCAAAGAGGGCGTGAACCCCGCGCTGATCGAAAACGCTGGCAAAATGGCGGGCATGCCGGTTGGCCCTTTGGCGGTTGGCGACGAAGTTGCGCTTGATCTTTCCTATAAGGTGGGCATGGCAACACGGAAGGCGCTGGGCGACAAATATGTTGAAAGCCCGGCGGACGGTTTTGTTGAAAAAATGGTTGTCGAGCTGGAGCGCTTTGGCCGCAAAAACAAAAAGGGCAACTATGTGTACCCTGACGACGGCTCGAAGAAGTATCTGTGGCCCGGCCTTCAGGACCATTTCCCCTTGTCTGACGAGCAGCCAAGCCTTGAGGAAGTACAAAGCCGCTTTATGATCCGACAGGCGGTTGAAGCCGCGCGCTGCTTTGAGGAGGGCGTGCTTATTGATGCATCTTCAGGCGACATTGGTGCCATCTTCGGTTGGGGATTCGCTCCGTTCACCGGTGGCCCGTTCAGCTTTATCGATACCTACGGTGTCGCGGCGTTCGTCGCGGAAGCAGACCGGCTGGCGCAAGCCTACGGCCCCCGCTTCACCCCGCCTCAGATGCTGCGTGATATGGCAGCGAACGGCGAGCAATTTTACGCTAAAGGCGATACGCGAGGCCGCATAGCCAAAGCGGCATAAGCCACTTAAAGTCAATTCAAATAGGCCGCCTGACACATCGTTGGGCGGCTTTTGTTTTGTCCCTATATGTGAATAATGTTTGACATTGTTGCTGTGCATACCTAAATAAATATATGTAAATAATATTTTACATTTTGTAAATAATATCTAACAATCATAAACATAGGCCGGGCACGACAGCGCCCAAAGT
>Ga0316207_10004764_pt1 | contig 11583 bp, 10 predicted proteins | sample 6weekpyrite_MG_FD_204943 | JGI IMG/M metagenome (GOLD analysis project Ga0316207, IMG submission 204943) | Microbial mat bacterial communities from mineral coupon in-situ incubated in ocean water Damariscotta River, Maine, United States -... | ecosystem: Environmental > Aquatic > Marine >...
CAACATCTTCAAGATAAATTATTGTAACCTTTTTGCTCAGTGTGTTTACGGCTTCATTGAGTTTTGCTTGTTGGATAAAACGCCGAGAGGTGACAACATAGTTTAGCTGTGCAGTTTCACACGCCGAGATCATACCTTGAGCACCCACGGTATAGTTCAGCATAGCAGGGACTTTACCGCGTAATTGTAATCCCCAAAATGTGGCTACTGTTGCAAGGGTGTTCGGCAACAATACCCCAACCGTTTTTTCTGATCCTGTGTGTTTTACAAGCTTACGATCAAGTATTAAAGAACGTGTGATTAAACTGTTATAACTTAATGGTGTTCGAGTGATATCTTCCGCAATTAAATGAGAGCCACCGTGAATGCGACGCGCTTCAATCAGACGTTCGACAAGCGTTTGCTCCTTATTGGCTGTTTCATACATCATGTCGGTCATAATATCCGACAATAATTTTCCGGCTTGTTCTCTGCGTTTTCGGCCACGATAATGTTCCGCAACAGATAAACAACGCGGTGCTTGAACATCTAAAGTAATTTTTGGAAAACGGCGTAAACGTACATGACCACGCATTCGAGAGAATGGGGTATATTGTGCACCTTCAATTCGAATAGGTAAGATAGTCGCTTGCGCGCGATCAGCCACCAAACCCGGCCCCGGGTATACTTTCATTAAAGCACCGGTTACAGTGATTCGACCTTCTGGAAAAATGACAACACATCCACCTTTTTGTAGTCGACGTATTAACGCGCGAATGGATAAAGGATTACTAGGGTCTAAAGGAAATAATTGACCAAAGCGACTAGCAAATCGACCTATCCAGCTATTAGCAACAAAAGTATTAATGGCAAAGGTAGCAGGTACGGGTAGAAAGGCATACAGTAAAACCGCGTCGAGAAATGAGGTGTGGTTAGCAACCACCATAGTCCGTTCACTAAAATGACGAAGGTGTTCGCTTCCTTTTATTTCGATGTTGTAGAGTTTTGTCAGTACCCAACGTAAAACGATTTTAAACATGTTTGCTTCCTCTTTTTGATCATTAGGCTTGATTGCCGTTTTAGGTATGATCGTCGAAAGAAGCAGGAAAATAAACTAAAACTAGAAAAGTACTCTATAAATAGCTATTAAGTCTATTAATAGTATACTTTATTGAGATTTCTGTCGTAACATGGGCTGAAATGCCTCTAATTCCCAAGGTCTCATAGCCAACATAAAACCCATATTGTGTCGCTTTTCTAAGGGTAAGTGCGCATCCTGGCGATGTAATTCGGCGAATTCCTTCGCCAAATTTTGTAATTTTTTTAATAATACGCGAGATGAAGAGTCGCCTAATAATCCAAATAAAAAACGTCGATGTTCAAGCTCACCTCTAAAATTGGATTTCAGAAATTGTTTTTGAATTTTCTTATGGAAAAAATCTTCAATGGGGCCATGCAGAATCCAATGAAAATCTTCGTCTATGCGTAGTTTAATACGATTATTTGGTAATAAATCAATGATCATTAATTTATCGAGTTTTGCTAAACAACGAATACACTCTGTTTCAGAAATTTGATAGTTACTAATAATTTCTTCAAAGGTCAGATGATTACGTACACTGACTGCAACCAGTAACAGCTTTTCATCACGAATCAATTCTTTTTCTTGTTCTAAGGTGAGTTGACTAATGCGTTGTCGAGATTCTTGATAGAGCTGAAATAGATCGGATAAATCCATGTCCATCAGTTGACACATGTCTTCTAGTCTATCGAGGGTAAAGCGTTTAGAAACAAAAAGGCGCTTTACGTTTGCTTCACTCATATCCAAACGACGAGCCACTTCGGCATACGTTAAATGATGGCTTTTTAAGGTTTTTTTTAATGTGTTAATCAGTTCTGCGGTTTGCGCCATAGTCGGAAATCCTCAATGCAACTTAAAAAAGTATAGCATAAATATACTAATCGAGCATTATTTATATACATTTCTTGAATTAGTTTATTTTAATGACTTTTTGTTCCACAATCTTTTCGAACCGCATGAACAAACAACGCGGAAAAACCCAAGCTAAAGGATAAATATCATGTCAATGTTTAAACGTATCACCGCGACCTTAACATCAAGTATTGATCAAGTGGTCAGTGAAATTGAAAACCATGATGCTGTCATTCAGGCCACTGTGAACGATATGCAGAAAAAAATTGTTGAGGCTAAAATTCGTCTTCGTAATGCGCGTAACCAAGCGGAAACCATCAAGCAACAAGTGCAAGAACAAAACAAGCAAACGGATCTTTGGCGTAAGCGCGCTGTGGAATGTGCTGAGCGCGATGAAGAAAAAGCATTGCAATGTATGAGTCGCGCGCGTGATTGTTTAAAAAGCAAAGAAAAACTCAATCAAATGTTACAACAATACATAACGACTGTAGACAAACTCGATCATGATTTAAGAACCAGTGAGCAAAAACTTTCAGAAATGAAACAAAAACAGATACTCATGCGAGCTCGTCAATCGACGAGTCAGGCAGTTAATGCTGGTTCACTTGATCATCTAAATGTTGATGATGATTTACAAGCTTCGTTTGATCGCTGGGAAATGGACATTAGTCGCGCAGAAATGAACATTGAAAGTATGACAAATCCTGATTCAATCGAAGAAGAATTTATTCACCAAGAGCAACGTCAAGCGTTAAAAGAATCATTAAACGAATTGTTGGCAGAAGGGGAGAGGAAATGAGTAATTTAACTGATAACTGGAGAGAAGAAAAATCCACACAACCTCTGCCTACCGCATCAAAATTTGATTTAATGAAAAACTTACCCAACTTATTACGTATTTTAGGTGCAGGTGCGGTGGTCATTGCCATGTACAGTTTTCTTGTTAAAGGCTGGGACAATGGAAATGATATATTTCGCTACTGCCTCATGCTCGGCCACACAGCAGCACTTGCCGCTATTGGGGTCGCAAGTGCGCGTTGGTTAAAAGAAAGTAAAGGTGCTCGATTGTTACTTACGTTGTCATTGGTCTCCATACCGGCAAACTTTGCGATTCTTGGTGCCTTTATTTATTCTCAAACGATACCCATTGATAGTAGCGTGTATCCTCATTATATTGCTTGGTCTGTGGATAGCCTAAACTCGGCTTTATTGACAACCGGTGCCGCATTGTTGGTGCTGGGACCAGTCACTTGGTTTGGTTTTCGCGTATTAGCGCGTAACATGTCAAAAAATCTCACCTTGCTCTTTTTGCTCTGCAATACGATATTACTCATCCCCATAAGAGACCCACAGTGGGTCAGTGCAATGGTCTTAGGGTTGGGAATTTGTGTCATTTGGTTTAGTCGTAAGATATCTCATCAGCATACGGCTGCAAAAACTCAAGAAGGATTTTTTGCACTGGCATTACAAATGTTACCGTTAGCCGTGCTAATTGGTCGCAGTTTGTGGTTATATTCAATGGATTTGTTTCTCATTGCTATGATATCTGTGATGGGTTTTTTTGTGCTACGCCAAGTTTCAATCGCGTTAGCAAGTCATTCAAAATCAGTGGCGATATTGGACGCAATATCCATTATGCCAGCCATTTCGTTTGGTTTTGCATTTTGTGCTGCATTATTGGAAAACCGATTGCTAATGAACGATATCGTGTTACCACTGAGTGCTTTATTATCAGCCGCATTGATTTATGATATTGCCAGCCGTAGTAGCTATCAATCAGGAACCTATCGCCGTTTCGCGGTAGTGGGTTTATCAATTTCAATATTAACGAATCTTGTTTTATCCGCTTCTTTGCTTGCAGCTATAATATCAATGATTATTGGATTGGGTATGCTTTTTTTAGGCAATAAAAAGCAACAACGCAGTGTGTTCAGTGGGGGTGTGGGTTTATTAATTGCCGGTGGTTTTCAACAAATTTTTACCTTGTTTCACCAATTTGATTTTAGTCATTGGGCAAGCCTGGCAGCATTTGGTGTGCTATCCATTGTCATCGCTTCAACAATTGAATCCAGCGAAGGAAAATTCAAGTTAAAAATTAATCGATGGCGGAATGAATATTCCGATTGGAATCAATAAATTCATTGAGCCAAGGCATGTCTTGGCTCAACTGACTAACAATGAGTAATGGGAATTAATATGTTATTAAAAGTAAACATCATCGGTTTGATTATCGCACTAATGTTTATTCATCCTGTGTTTGCAATTGATCAAATATTCGATCGTTCTTTAATACGCAATGAATGTGTAGTGTTACTTCACGGCTTAGCGCGCTCCAGTTCATCATTCACCAAAATGGAGAAAGCGCTAACAGCGGAAGATTATACCGTCGTGAATGTTGCTTATCCATCGAGGCATCATGCCATAGAAGTATTAGCTAATCAGTATGTTGGTAGCGCGATAAAACAATGTCATTCGCATCAATTAAAACGTATTCATTTTGTGACTCATTCAATGGGCGGTATATTGATTCGTTATTATCTTGCTAATCATAAATTAAGTTCTTTGGGCCGAATCGTTATGTTAAGCCCACCGAATAAAGGCAGTGAAATTGTTGATAAGCTCGGTGATTTTCCCGGTTTTCATGCCCTTAATGGTCCAGCAGGGCAACAATTGGGGACATCCAAAGAAAGTTTGCCTAATCTACTGAAGCCCATTGATTATCCAGTAGGTGTAATCACGGGCAATCGGAGTATTAATTTGATTTTATCGTTATTGATACCTGGCGATGATGATGGCAAGGTGTCAATTCAGAATGCCAAACTGGCAGGCATGACCGATTTTCTGGTTGTTCCACATATTCATCCGATGATTATGAGAAGCGAGGAAGTGATTCGACAGTCCATGTATTTCTTACAACATGCTCTGTTTGATAAACGTAAATAACCTCATTATCTTAGTTTTAAAAAATACACTTTTTGATTCTTATACATACGTGTAATTTTTTACAAAAACAGAGAACCTGCAAATGAGTAATAAGTCTCACAAGTAATAATTGAACTGAAATTTAATAACTTCGGTAAAGCGAAATAAGTAGCCATTCGTTTTAAATAGTAATTTTTAGTTTTGTAGAATACTTAATCTAAATAATCGCTATCCCTATTTTTGAATTTTTCCAAAGCCGACGTTCCCATTGTTTTCTATAGAACGGAAAGTTTAGGGTGGTAGTTATCGCTTAGATATAGAATCATTGATGCATGTTTAATAAGCATAAAAGTTGCTCTCTTTAATTGAATACCAACTATTGCTAATGTATGGATTGTATTTATCCATGTTTTTTTCGATTTTATACTAATGAAATATTGCTAGTTTTTGATTGTCAATTGTTACGACAGAAGCAAATTAAATTGAGTCTTCTGAGTTACTATTCTTTCACAGTAATATACATATCATGCGGATCTATCTTTGTGCAGAAATTACGGTGGCTGTCGCTTCAAGTAGCAAAATTTCTCTAATCTGTCCGCGTTCTACATTGTTTGGTAAATGTACTAACTAGTGTGTTATAATACAGTTGAACATGTTTCTTAGACATGTCTTAATTATTCAGAATACTCCAATACATGCATCACTTAATTGTTTGTCACGTGTAGAAAGATCCTATTCCATAGTTAATATTAAACAATTTCAAAATAAATTTGGCTCTGGTACCTATAGTAGTTTTCCCCATCTGCGAGGTTTTTTACATTAACTAGAATTATAAGTGGGGTGTGAGGAATGATAAATACAATGAAGTACATAAGATATCAAACAATAAATTCACTAATTGCTGGATCATTATTGATTGCTATGAGTGGTGCAAATGCTGAACTTGTTAAGGGAGATTTTCTGTCATCTGGTGATGGCATGCTGATCACAGATACCGACACAGGTATTGAGTGGTTGTCACCTGTATATACGAAAAATTTATCCTATGAAGATATTATAGATGTTGGTTGGGGTGAGCTATTAACGACCCATGGCTTCGAATATTCGACAGCTGAGACGGTGCGAAACATGATAGACACTAATTTTGACTACCCCTACTGGAGTTCAAATAGAATCGGTGATTATGGTGATATCGCAAGTCATCCCGCCGCCGTCAGCTTTATGGAAATTTTTGGCATTGCACAAGCAATGCAATGTTCGAGAGGTCCTTGTCCACGAACCCAAGGACTTGTTGCAGACCTAAACCCTGAGAAAGCAATATATAATATTCATATTAATATGGGCATGCTAAATTATGATACTACTGGCTATGCGTTTGAGGGTACAGGATGGTCTCCTGCCGCTCGTTCACAACAATTAGGTCATTGGCTTATCCGCAGTAGTGTTCTTCCAAACGTTCCTCCTACGATAAATGAAATTACGGTAGGCGAACAGGTTATTACCTCAAATACAGCTATAACGGTATCAACTACATTTGCTGATGAAAATGAGGGTGATACCCACAGTATGACCATTGATTGGGGTGACGGTACAATTGAAACCTTTGAAAATGTTATTAGTTCTGTATCTCAAATGCATGAGTATATCCAAGCAGGTATTTATGTCATCAATATGACGGTAGCAGATAACTCTGGAGCAAGTGCTACAACCGATTATGAATATGTTGTTGTGTATGATGATAGTGCTGGATTTGTGACTGGCGGTGGCTCAATCGAGTCCCCATTGGGTGCATATGCTGCCGATACAAATATCACAGGTAAGGTATCTGTTGGATTTAATTCAAAATATAAAAAAGGGCAGTCTACTCCCAGTGGGAATATTCAGTTTAACTTTAAATCAGGTGATATAAAGTTTCACTCTAGTAATTACGATTGGTTAGTAGTAGCGGATTCTAAAGCGCAATTTAAAGGTGAAGGTACAATAAACAATTCGGGTCATTACGGATTTATGTTAACTGCTGTTGACGGTCAAATTAGTGGTGGTTATATCGATAAATTGCGTATGAAAATTTGGGATAAAAACAACGGTGACATCGTTGTATATGATAACCAAATGGGTGGTTCGGATGATGATATTGTTACCACTGAACTTACCAAAGGAAGTATTGTAATCCATAAGAAGTAATTGAAATTTATTTGTTGCGCTCTAATAATACGTCGATAATTTATAATGAAAAAGCCAGCTGCGTGCTCAGCTGGCTTTTTTGTATACGACGTTTAGGTGTTTTCGTGCTGAAGTGCAAGGTAGGCTTGGATGTATTATATGCCTCAATAAAATATATTTTTTCTTTGAGGATAAGCAAATAAAATTACCCGGCACTGTTTATTTCATGTATTGATGCACAAATGTTAAAAATATTTGGGACCGTCAAGTAAATATAATATCTGGTGATAATATAGCTCGGCTTATCTTCCAGATAATAATTGAATATAAATTATCAAGATAAACACTGTATTTATCTATGATATCTTATTGATAATAAGATCCATATAGGCATATGTTTTCAAGAAAGCTTCAACGCGACTGATTAAATGACAGTTTTATGTACAATTAGCCAAAACATACTGAAGATTAGAAAAAATGCGTTAGAATGCCGTAAATATCTGCTTTAAATCTTAGTTGTTCTCCTATTTTACTGTTCATCTGTGTAAAATCCCTCATTTGAATTTTACAAGATGACAATTGGGATGAACATGAAATATACTGGCAGAGCAGGTTTAGTGATCTTGGGCTTAGTTGGATTTGTATCAACCGAAGTTTACGCCTCAACGGATTGGAATGTTTCGTTGTGGGGTAAGCGCCGTGCTTTTACTGAAAACGTTGAGAAGCTTGCTGAATTGGTTGAGCAAAAAACCAATGGTGAATTTCGACTCAAAATCTCCTACGGTGGTCTTTCAAAATCTCGCGAAAATCTGGATGGAATATCTTTTGGTGCCTTTGAAATGGCTCAGTTTTGTTCTTTCTATCACAAAGATAAAAATCCAACTATCACAGTTACTGAATTGCCATTTTCTAAAGATGTATCACTTTCACGTTTAGCTAACATATTTCAAGCGGTAAACAAGCATCCAATTGTGGTCAAAGATTTGGCCCGATGGAATGCGACTTTGTTAATGCCAACGCCATTACCGCAATACAATATTATCAGTAAAACCAAGCACATTAAAGAACTGTCAGACTTTAAGGGAATGCGTGTACGTGGTCCTGGCGGGATTATGAGCGTACTCGGCAAACTGGGTGCCACTAAAACGACTGTACCATTCTCTGAAGTGCGACAAGCCATGAATTCTGGTGTTATAGATGCCGCTTCTTTTGCACCTCACGCACATTTGGCAACCAAGACCTACAAAGTTGGTAAATGGGCGACTACCAATCTTAATCTAGGTACGGCGAATTGCCCTGTGGTCGTGAATACGGATGCGCTGAATGCCTTGAGTGTGAAACATCGTGCCGCGCTGGAAGATTCTGTTGACGAGGCCATGGCTTATTACGTAAAAAATTATGAAAATAGCACCACGGGTAAGTATGAGAGCGCAATTAAACAAGCAGGCTTGACACAGTTTACCTTGTCCGATCAACAAACAGGAAAGCTCAACGAGTTAGCGCAATCTGTTCGAAATGATTGGGTGAAAAAATATGAAAAACGATTTGATTCCAAGGCGCTTTTTGATTTTACTGCGGATCTGTTTAGCAATAAATAATGCTTAGTATGTTATATCCATATGTCTGACGGCCAACATGTTTTAGAAGATAACTCGCTTATCAGTCGCTTCGATCGAATATATTTTCGGTTTGAATCTGCATTGACACTATTGGGCGGGATTGTCATTTTTCTTTTAGTTCTATTGACCACAGTAAATGTGCTTGGCCGTTGGCTCCTTTCTATTCCGATATCGGGTTATATCGATTGGCTAGAACAAGCCATGGCATTTTTTGCGTTTCTTGGTTTAGCATACACTCAACGTGAAGGCGGACATATACGAATGGATATGTTGGTTTCCCGTTTACAGGGGCGCATGCTTTGGTTGAGTGAGTTTATTAGTACACTTTTGATGTTTATAATTACGCTGATTTTAATTTATGGGTCATATTTACATTTCCTTCGCGCGTTTGAAATTGGTGATTCTTCAGTAGACATAAACCTGCCAACTTGGCCAGCTAAGCTTGTTGTGCCTTTTGCTTTTACAGTGTTAGCTCTTCGATTGTTATTACAATTGTGGGGTTATTTACGCGCAATAAAAAATGGCGGGCAAAGACCTATCGCTGTGCCATTGATCGAAGACGCCGCGAGCGTTGCTAGCTCAGAAGCGGATGAAATCCTTTCTGGAGCGTCTAAAGAGAATACGCAACTGTGAGTTTTTTTGAAAGTTTTGCCGCGATGGATAGTCTCACAATTGGTGTGTGGGTAACCAGTTGTATGTTATTACTGGTTGTGCTCGGTGTACGCGTTGCTTTTGCCGCTGCGATAGCAGGGTTTGTCGGATTGCTTTGGATATTTTCCGCACGCATGGGTTTTGAAAAAGGTTTTATGGTGGCGGTAAAAATGGTGGGTACTATCCCACACTCCAAAGTATCTACGATCGCACTTTCATTAATTCCGACATTTATTTTGATTGGCTATCTCGCTTATTCCGCGGGGCTCACCCGCAGTTTATTTGAAGCGGCAAAACGTTGGGTGGGCTGGCTTCCGGGTGGGATGGGAGTCGCGACCGTGTTTTCTGCCGCTGGATTTGCTGCTGTTTCCGGTGCATCTGTTGCAACGTCAGCAGTCTTTGCTCGGATTGCGGTACCTGAAATGTTAGCGCTGGGTTACGACAAACGTTTTGCTGCGGGGGTCGTAGCTGCGAGCGGTACTTTAGCATCATTAATCCCACCTTCGGCTATTTTGGTGATCTACGCCATTATTGTCGAACAAGATGTTGGCGCTTTGTTAATGGCGGGATTCGTGCCTGGCATTGTCTCAGCGTTGATTTACGTTACTCTTGTCATTGCTTTGTCTAAGCTGCGAAAAAACTTTGGTCCACCGGTGCATGGTTTTAGCTGGCGACAACGTTTGGAAACTTTGCCAGCATTGACTCCCATCGTTTTTGTGGTTGGCATCATTGTAATTTGTATTTATGGTGGCGTAGGAACACCCACTGAAGCGGGTTCACTGGGTGCTTTTGTGATTTTATGTTTTGCTTTACACAAAGGAATGCGATGGCCAGAATTTAAAGATGCCTTGATAAAAACGGCCAAGCTTACTGTGACAATCTTTACCATCATTTGGGGGGTATTGATTTATGTGCGTTTCCTCGGTTTTGCGGGTTTACCCGATGCGTTTTCCATTTGGATTAGCAGCTTGGAGCAAAGCCCGTTCATTACCTTAATTCTGATACTGTGTGCATATGCTATTTTGGGTATGTTTATGGATGCCATTGGTATGTTGTTGTTGACACTGCCTATAGTTTATCCGGCGGTTATTGCCTTAAATGGTGGGGAAGGTGTAACGGCTGCTGAATCAGCGTTTGGTTTGTCTGAAGTTGCCTGCTCAATCTGGTTTGGCATAATTGTTGTTAAAATGGCAGAACTTTGTTTGATTACGCCGCCGATTGGATTGAACTGTTTTGTCGTTGCCAGCGTTCGTCCAGAGTGTAATGCTCAGGACGTATTCCGAGGTGTTACCCCATTTTTTATAGCTGATATTGCGACGATTGCGGTACTCATTGCCTTGCCGGGTATTGTGTTATGGTTGCCAGGTTTGATGGGATTTACATAGGATGGAAAGGTGTTGTATAAATGAGTAAGAAATCGTTTTACAAACTATTTGGCATTTTTATAATGATCATCTATTCAAAGGAAGCATTGGTGTCACAGATACTAATCAAGAATGTAGCGTTTGAATTTATAGACAATTATTTGTCAGTAGCTTTAATAGTAGAAAACCAGCAGGTTGTGAAAGAGAACATTGAAATAAATCTAAACGGTAAAGAGTACCCTTCTAACTTTGATTGTCAATTAAGTTAATAAAGATACAGCTTTTCACGCTATTTTTTGTATTATTTAACACAACAGTGATTTTACACAAAAATAATATGCTTTATCGTTCTCATTTATTAGCTCAACATTTCGTAAATATATATTTCATGTTTCAACTATTTTGTTACGGTAATATGAAAAATACCCCGATATAATCGGGGTACTCATTCTGTTAGCCATAGTTTAAATTAGTTTGATTGCTATTTATTTTCATTTTGTTTATCTTTGAAGCTGTATTTCGATAAGCAGCATAAAATGGATCCCATCCTGCGATACCTGTGAGTACAGCGATAGTTGCAATCATTTTAATTATAAAAAAAGATTCCATGCTACCTATTGGTCCTTGCAAACTAAATATTAAAGCGGTTAGTCCCAAACCTATTCGCAAAGCTCGGTCCGGCCCGCTAATATTTCCTGCTGAAAAAGTCATTGCTTCCATATTTGTTAATCGAGACATTGTATTTCGAAATACCGAATAAAATGGATCCCAACCTGTGATTCCGGTTAATACTACAATCGTTGCAATTAATTTAGTGATTGGGTAACTATCGCCGCCGCTAATTGATAAATGTAAAGTACAAATAAGACAGCCAAACCAAGTCCAATTCGAATTCCACGATCCATATAGCTCATTGAGTCATTTGCATGTGAGTTTGCTTTATGGATTCCAA
>Ga0316207_10004765_pt1 | contig 11583 bp, 9 predicted proteins | sample 6weekpyrite_MG_FD_204943 | JGI IMG/M metagenome (GOLD analysis project Ga0316207, IMG submission 204943) | Microbial mat bacterial communities from mineral coupon in-situ incubated in ocean water Damariscotta River, Maine, United States -... | ecosystem: Environmental > Aquatic > Marine >...
AGCGCCACGCCTTCGCGACTTTTTTATATTCCGCACGGCGCATCGCTAGTCACCTAGCGCCACGCCTTCGCGACTTTTTTATATTCCGCACGGCGCATCGCTAGTCACCTAGCGCCACGCCTTCGCGACTTTTTTATATTCCGCACGGCGCATCGCTAGTCACCTAGCGCCACGCCTTCGCGGCGGGGGTCAACCCCGCCCAACAAGCCCTGATCTGTCGCCTCGACCCCTTGCAGGCCGCTTTTCCATTCAAAGGTTTTAACGCTGTGCCCCATGGCTTCCAGTTCCGGTATCAGGATTTCAAGCGGGGTACCCTGTTCCAGTTCCGTCGGTCCGTTACGGTTGACAAAATTCGGCAAATTGATGGCTTGCTGGATATCCAGTTTCCAGTCCAGAACCCCGATCAGGGTTTTCGCCACATACCCGATGATGCGCGATCCACCGGGGGACCCCACCGACAATATAACTTTGCCGGACCCGTCAAAAACCAGTATCGGCGACATCGAAGAACGTGGCCGCTTGCCCGGTTCAACCGCATTGGCCACGGGAGCGCCGTTTTTTTCAGGAACAAATGAAAAATCCGTCAATTCGTTGTTCAATAGAAAACCCTGACTCATCATCCGGGAGCCAAAAACATTTTCAATGCTGGCTGTCATGGATACGGCGTTGCCGTCGCCGTCAATGACGCTAAGGTGTGTGGTTGACAAACCTTTGATCACATCATCGCTTGCCGGCCACAACCACGCGCCCACACCCGGCATCCCGGGTTGGCGCGGCCCTGCGGCGCGGTCCGGGTCAATCATGCGTGCGCGGCTTTTCAGATAGCTTTGATTAAGCAACCCGCCCTCGGGAACGGGAACAAAATCCGGATCGGCCAGATAGGTATTGCGGTCGGCAAATGCCAGTCGGCTGGCTTCGGCAATCAGATGCACCGCTTTCAATGACGCCGGTTTCAGGGTTTCAAGTTTGAAAGGCTGTAAAATCCCCATGATTTGCAATGTGGTTATCCCGCCCGATGACGGCGGCCCCATCCCGCACAGCAAATTCACCTTGTAAGGCAGGCACACCGGTGGGCGTTTCTTTGCCCGGTAGGACTGAATATCGGAAACTTTCATATCGCCCCTGTTTTTGGGCGCGGTGTTGACCGTGCGGGCGATTTCGCTGGCAATTTTGCCTTTGTAGAAAATCCCGGCACCTTTTGTTGCCACGGCTTTCAAAACCGCCGCCAACGCCGGATTTTTCAAAAGGGTTCCGGCCTTCAAAGGTTGGCCCTGATCATCGTAAAAATAATCCCGCGCCTGTTTTTGTGTTTTCAGATATTTGTCTTTGGCGATTAATCCGGCCAGTCGCTCGGACACCGGAAAGCCTTTTTCCGCCAGTTCAATGGCCGGTTGAAACAATACGGCCCACGGCAGTTTGCCATTGTCCTTGTGCGCCATTTCCAGCATCGCCAACAGCCCCGGCACGCCAACGGATGTTCCGCCGACAACGGCGTCATAGAACTTTTTCGGCTTGCCGTCCCTGTCCAGAAACTGATCCGGCGTAGCCGACATCGGCGCTTTTTCCCGACCGTCATAGCTGTCAATGGACCCGGTTTTGGCGTTATAGGCCACCATAAACGCACCGCCACCCAAACCGGAAGATTGCGGTTCCACCAACGACAACACCATTTCAGCGGCAATCGCCGCATCGATCGCCGTACCACCGATGCGCAGCATATCCAGACCCGCCTTTGATGCCAGCGGATGGGCGCTGGCAATCATGTATTTTTCCGATTTTACGGCCCCAACCTTATATTCAGTCCGATACACAGTGGCGGTCGGTTTTTCCGCCGCCGCAACCTGTTTGGCGGGCGGAGCAGCGGATTCCGAGACCACCGGCTTTTGTTGATCCTGGCAAGCCGCCAACAACAAAACCGCCGCCAAAGTCATCGAGGTCCGCCAATAATCTGATCTATACGTTTTTTTCCCTGAATGTTTCCCTGAGTTTTTCATGGTGTTCTGCCCTAATTTTTCAGCACGCCATGCTACCCTTGATGGCCGCTCTATTGCACCTTTTTTTTATATTTTTTGTTTTTTTCCATTGGCCTGCTGATTACAAACCTGTCCGCGACGATGAAAGTCACGATATTCTATTGTGCAGCGCAACAAAAATGGTTATCTTGCCCCGGCTTTAGATACACCCGAGTCCGCATCATGAACCAAAATACAACACAACGCCTAAGCCCGGAAAGCATTGCCCGGCACAAGAAACAGACGCCGCTGGTTTGCCTGACCGCCTACAGCAAGCCTGTGGCCGAATATCTTGACCGTCATGTGGATCTTTTGCTGGTCGGGGACAGTCTGGGGATGGTGCTGTACGGGTTTGAAAGCACCCGCGATGTGACGGTTGAAATGATGATCAATCATGGCCGGGCGGTAATGCGGGGAAGCACGCACGCCTGTGTAATTATTGATCTGCCGTTTGGCAGTTACGAAGACAGCCCAGCTGAGGCCCTTGAAACGGCAAGGCGCGTGATAAAGGAAACCGGTGCATCCGGGGTCAAACTCGAAGGCGGCGCGGAAATGGCCGGGACGGTAAAAACGCTGACTGGACATAATATCCCGGTGCTCGGTCATATCGGGTTATTGCCGCAACACAGTGTTGATAAAAACGGCTTTCGCATTCAGGGCCGGACGGCAGATGACCACCGGCGCATTATCGATGATGCCCGGGCTCTTGAAAAAGCCGGAGCCTTTGCCATCGTCATCGAAGGCACCGTTGAAGACACCGCACGCGAAGCCAGCAACGCCGTCGCCATACCGACCATCGGCATTGGCGCGTCACCGGAATGTGACGGACAAATACTGGTCACCGACGATCTGTTGGGGCTGTTTTCCGGATTCCGGCCCAAATTTGTCAAACCCTACGGCGATTTGAAAAGCCGGATCGAACAGGCGGCAATGGCCTATGCCAACGACGTCCAGGGACGGGTTTTCCCCGGCCCCGAACATGTGTATCAGCGAGACCAGACATGAAAATATGCCGCACTGTCAACGCCTTGCGTGAAGCTGTTAAAACCTGGCGCAGGCAGGGATCATCGGTCGCGCTGGTGCCGACCATGGGCAGCCTGCACGACGGTCATCTCTCTCTTGTTGATCAGGCCAGACAGCAGTGCGATAAAATCATCGCTTCGTTATTTGTCAATCCGGCACAGTTTGCCCCCGAAGAAGATTATGTCACCTACCCCCGCAACGAAGACCGCGACCGCGATTTATTCAACACCGCCGGTGTTGATGTGATGTTCGCGCCCGCCACCAAAGAAATATACCCGGACGACCACGCCACCCGGATCGAAGTCAGCGGAATCAGCCAAATTCTCGAAGGCGCGCACCGGCCGCATTTTTTTGGCGGCGTCGCCACGATTGTCGCCAAACTGTTACTGGAATCCATGCCCGACGTGGCTGTTTTCGGCGAAAAAGATTACCAGCAACTTTGCGTTATCCGCAAACTGGTGACGGATCTGGATATTCCGGTCACCATTATCGGTGCGCCGACCATCCGTGAAGCCGACGGACTGGCCATGTCTTCGCGCAATCAATACCTGACAGCGGACGAACGTAAAATCGCCCCCGAACTTTATGAAACACTTAAAACCGTGGCCGAAGGCGTACGCAAAGGAGAGAACCCGAAAAAATTATTGTCATGGGCCAGAATTCATCTGGCGGAAACCGGGTTTGGCAAAGCGGATTACATTGAAATCTGCGACGGGGAAACGCTCGAGAAGGTTACAGACCTTGACAGACCGGCCCGGGTTCTGGCTGCCATCCGTCTTGGCAAAGCCCGCCTGATCGACAATCTCGCAATTTAGCCGACAAACAACCGCCCCAACACAATCGCCGCCAACACAATCAGGCCAAAATCGCGGTTGGCTTTAAACCGGCGCAGACAATTTTTGGCATCATCAATATCGACGCTGTAAACCTGCCATATCAAATGCGCCGCGCCCAATCCCAGCGCCGCGTAAAACAGCCATGACAGGCCAACCGAAAACCCGGCGGCCAACAGCAATAAAACCGATACGCTGTAAAATACCGCAACTCCGATCCGGGTATGTTTCCCCAGTTTCAAAGCCGTTGATTTAATACCGATCACAGCATCGTCGTCTTTGTCCTGATGGGCGTAAATGGTATCATACCCGAGCGTCCAGAATATCCCGGCCAGATACAGCAACACCGGAGCTTTGTCCAAACCGCCCGTAACAACGGCCCAACCCATCAACGCGCCCCAGTTAAACGCCAACCCCAAAAACAGTTGCGGCCAATAGGTGATGCGTTTCATAAACGGATAGATGGCGACCAGCAACAATGACCCGATCCCTAAATAAATACTGAAACTGTTGAATTGCAACAACACCATCAGTCCCAGCAACAATTGCAGGGCCAAAAACAAAATACCCTGAACAACAGAGACCTGCCCGCTGGCAAGGGGCCGGGTCCGGGTCCGTTCAACATGGGCGTCAAAATCCCGGTCGGCCAGATCATTGACCGTGCATCCCGCCCCGCGCATGATCAGAGCGCCAACGGCAAACAGCACATAAACCGTCCAGTGCCGGGTATTGCCGCCGGCCAGTGCCAGCCCCCACCAGCACGGCAACAGCAACAGCCACGTGCCGATCGGACGGTCGAGGCGAGCCAGCCGCAGATAGGGCCGGACGGCTTCGGGCATGGCCCAGTCGATCCAGCTTTGCCCCGGGATATCGGTCAGATTGGTTTCAGTGCTCATAACCGGTCATTTCAAAAAGGTTGTCGAAGTCCTGTCAACATGGCATTGATGATAACACCCTTTAAAAAGTTTGAAAGCCGTCATGACAACAAAAAACCCGCCCCGGCTATATATTGATCAACCCCTTGAAACGGATGGTTTTGCCGAAACCGGGCCGGAGCCTTCGCATTATCTGACGACCGTCATGCGCCTGAAAATCGGGGACAGGGTGTTGTTGTTCAACGGCCGTGACGGCGAATGGCTTGCTGAAATTGAAACCTCCGGCCGGAAATCGGTGCGTTTGAAAATTTTACGGCAAACCCGTATGGCACCAACAACCCAGCCGGGGCCGTGGCTGATGATCGCACTATTCAAAAAAAAACGTTTTTCTTTTATGCTGGAAAAAACCACCGAACTTGGCGTCTCGAAATTGTTGCCGGTGACAACCGATTTCACATCGGTGCCAACACCCAAAGCGGACCGCATGACAGCCCGCGTTCAGGAAGCCGCCGAACAATGCCGGCGTTTGACAATTCCCGATATTGCTCCGCTGCAAAGCCTTGAAAACGGTCTGGCATCATGGCCGGATGATAAAAAATTATTCTGGCTGGATGAACGTGGCGACGCCGTTGATATGCTGAGCGCTTTTCAGGGTTTAAAAAACAATATTACAAATTGTGGCTTTCTGATCGGTCCCGAAGGCGGTTTTTCCGACAATGAGCGACATATACTGACTTCACAATCTTTTGTCGTTCCTGTCAGCATTGGCCCGCTTATACTCAGGAGCGAAACCGCCGCGATCACGGCCCTTGCAAATCTAAATCTTTGGGTTCATTACAAAGACAGCAAACACCAGCAATGAGAGATTATTATGGCACCTGACAAAGCCAGCGAAACGCTTACATCAAAATCACAGCTAATCGACTATTTACAATCAGGTTGCAAGCCACGCGAGCAATGGCGCATTGGCACCGAACATGAAAAATTCGCCTATCACATCAATACCAACACCCCGCTTGAATACGAAGGACCAAACGGGGTTCGTGCCTTGCTCGAAGGCCTGACAAAATTTGGCTGGAAACCAATTCTGGAAAACGGACTGCCCATTGCCCTGAAAGACAACGCCGGTGGTTTTATCAGTCTGGAACCGGCGGGGCAAATCGAACTATCCGGTGCGCCACTTGAAAACATCCATCAAACCTGTGCCGAAGTTTCAACCCATTTGCATCAGGTCAAAGCCGTCGCCCGCGATTTGGGCATTCTGTTTCTGGGGTTAGGTTACCGCCCCGATGGCGTTTCATCGGAAATGCCATGGATGCCCAAAGGCCGATATGAAATCATGCGCCGCTATATGCCGACCAAGGGCAAGCTGGGTCTGGAAATGATGCAATCGACGTGCACCGTTCAGGTCAATCTGGATTTCGACTCCGAAGCCACCATGGTCAAAATGTTCCGCGTCGCTTTGGCGTTGCAACCCGTGGCGACAGCGTTGTGGGCCAACTCGCCGTTTAAACAGGGCAAGCCCAACGGATTTTTATCCTACCGCAGCCATATCTGGACCGACACCGATCCGGACCGTTCGGGAACCTTGCCGTTTGTTTTCGAAGACGGTTTCGGGTTCGAACGCTATGTCGATTATATTCTGGATGTGCCCATGTATTTTGTTTACAGAAACGGCAAATACATTGATGCCAGTGGACAATCATTCAGGGATTTCATGGCCGGGAATTTACCCGCCCTGCCCGGTGAACTTCCAAAACTGACGGACTGGGAAGACCACCTGACAACGGCATTCCCCGAAGTCCGTTTGAAAAAATATATGGAAATGCGCGGTGCCGATGGTGGCCCGTGGTCAAGACTTTGCGCGCTGCCGGCATTCTGGGTCGGGTTGCTGTATGATCAGCAATCGCTGGACGCGGCGTGGGATATGGTGTCCGACTGGACCGAAGAAGAACGCGAAACCATGCGGCTGGAAACCCCGCGCACGGCGTTAAAAACCCGGTTCAGGGATACGACGTTACAGGAACTGGCACTGGATGCGCTCAACCTGTCGCGACAAGGGTTGAAAAGACGGCAATGCTTCGACAGTCTGGGCATGGACGAAGCCCATTATCTCAATCCCCTGTTCCAGATCGCCGAAACCGGACTGACACAGGCCGAAGAATTACTGTCCGCCTATAAAAACCGCTGGAACCACAGCATTGAGCCGATTTACTGCGAATATTCCTATTGATGCGGATACAGAACCGGTGCCGTCAACGCGTCACCGGACTCAGGCTGGACACCTGAAAACAGGTCTATGGCCCCGGATCGTTGCGGATCATCAAGGACGGTTTCCACCCCCGGCAGCAGCACCGTTGCCATTTGGGCTTGATTTAAAATTTTAAAAGTTTGCCGCGAACCGGGGACGGCTTCGATCTTTATTTCCGGCCCCATGGTGGCGATAAAACGTTGCAGGTTTTTAAGGACCATAAACGATGGATGCGGGTTAAAACGCCGGTCTATCAATCCCAATCTCGGATAATACCCGCGGTCATGGTCCATAAACGTATCCAGTATAATCTGTGTTTCAGGACTGACCGTCTGTAACAACAAGGCTTCGGTTAAATGGTTGGCAATCGCCCGCCGGTCGTCAAACATCACCCCTTCGTCGCGGCGCGGAAGCTGCAAATTAATCAACACAGGGGTCGTTTTTCCCGGGGTCGTTTTTCCCGGGGTCGTTTTTCCCGGGGTCGACTTTCCATGGACAAAACGCTGGATTTCCCGTCCCGCATCCCACGGCGAGCGATCGGGGGAAATCCGGAATGTAATACCAAGGCGACTATTGAAAGCAGCGTCCCAACCGCCAAGCCGGTCCATGTGACGATCATTTTCTTTGGCCCGGAAGCCATGACTGGCGAAATGCTGGAATGTGTGATTGCCGGTTTGTTCATCATATCCAACCACCGGAGCCATATAAATTTTGAGGCCCAACCTATTTTGCAATTCGTCCAGCGTGTGCAATGCACCCGGCATTTGATATTCCGGCAGGATCACCTCGACCGCCTTGATCAAATCGGCGTCCCTCATCAGGGCCCGTTCGGTCTGTGGCGACGGCAAGCCGATGACAAAGACAATAAACCGTTGCCCCCGGTGTGTTAAATCGTCCATCCGCGCCCGGCCTTCGCTGGACAACAGATCATCGACCGGCACGCGCAGGGTTTCCACACCCAGTTCCCAGATCGCTTGTACAGTGCCGTCGCGCCTGGCTTTTTTGCGGGTAAATTCATCCAGCCCGTCTGTCGTCAATTCAACTGATTGCGCCCACGAATGACGCAGACTGACGGCTAACGGGCATGGGCATGGTTGATCGGCAAACAAAGGCCCCGGCTCTGTTTTTGCCGCGCCCCGGCTGCGGACCGGCTCGATCCTGTGACCGGCCCCATCCACATGGACCATGAAAAACCCGAGCTTGCCTTCGTCATTGCGGCCAAATTCATCGCCCGGACCAATGGCCGCCAGTTCAGCGTATTCCGGGCGTACAAACGCCGTCGAGGGCACAATATAATGATCCGTTCCCTGCCAGCGGTTGTAAAAAAAATTATGCACATGGCCTGAAAACACGGCTTCGGCGCGGTGGTCTTGCAACAGTTCCAGCAACCGCGACCGGGCCGGTTGTTCGATATTGTCATAGTGTTTGACTTCATCCGGATGATATAAAAACAACGGATAATGCAGACACACAAACAACCGCCTTCCGCTTTGTCTGTGAGCACGCAAATCCTTTTCCAGCCATTCAAATTGCGCCTGTTCCCGGGGCAGTCCGGAATTGAGAACCGGGGTATCGAGCATGATGAAATGGCAGTCCTGAACATCAAAGGACTGATACAAAGGACCCCAGTGTTTTTCATACACCCGGTGGCTTTTGCCATCCACAACCGGGGCCGGCATCCATGCATTGGCCTTGTCACCAATATCATGGTTGCCGGGGATCAGATAAAGCGGCGGGTTCAAGCCGTCATAAATATCCCGGGCCAGCCGGACCGCGTCTTCGTGACTGTCCAGTGCCGGAATGGGATGAACAATATCCCCCAAATGCACAACAAAGGCCGGATCAAGCCGGTTCAGATGGTCAACAATTTCGCGGTTTCTGGACGTGGCGACAGCGTTTGACGGATAGCCGCCTTCAACATCGGTCCCCGGCAGACGGATGTGCGAATCAGCAATCACGGCAAAACGAAAAGATGACGTCATGGGCTTGTTCATCTCCCTGTCTAAAGCGGTTTTTTCATACCCAGCCAGATGACAATTCTGTCCGGCAACGTGGCCACCGCCACCCCCGGCAAAATAAAAGCACCGCCAATCAGATGGAAGCCTTTAATCACTTCACCCAGAAACAGAAACGCCAGTCCGGTGCTGTACAAAGGGATCAGATACATGAACAATCCGGCCTGGGCCGGGCCAATAATACCCACACACCAGGCATAGGTTAAATAGGCCAGCAAGCCCGCCACCAATGCCGCCACCGCAACCGCCAGCAATGTATCTGTATTCAGCATAACCGCCTGACCGGTCAGCGTTTCATAAAGATAAAACGGCAACAGCCAGATCAGCCCGCAAAGGGCGGTCATTTGCAGCATTAACATCCCCGGCATGGGCAATTTGAATTTTTTCAGCAACACCGAATAAATCGCCCACGAAGCGACGCTGCCGATAAGCCATAAATCGCCCTGATTGAATTCGAGGGCCAGCAAGCGCGCCAATTCGCCACCGGAAACGATGACTAAAACGCCCGTAACAGCCAATATAACACCTGTAATCTGACGTTTTTTAATGGGCTCGGCGGCAACGACAAAAGACAACAGCATAATCATTACCGGCGATACGGAAAACAGCAACCCGGCATTGATCGCCGTCGTCAAGTGCAGGCCGATATAAGGCGAAGCTCCGGAAACACCCATGCCGAACCCACCCAAAATCATGATTTTCCACGCGTTTTTACGCAAGATATCTTTATGCGTTCTGATTTGCCGACAGGTAAACGGCAACAACACCAGAGCCGCCAACGACCAACGCCAGAACGCCAGACCAAAGGGCGGCACAATGTCTTTGGCAAAGCCGCCGACAATGACGTTGCTGGCCATAAAACCGGGCGCAATCAGCATCACCGCATAGGCCAGCCGTTTTTTTCCTGTCACTGAATTAAAAATAACAGCCGCTCCGATAAACCGTGATCATGGAAATGGTTATACATGACGACGCCTTAAACACAACGCATCCTGTGATGAAATGGCTTTGAATCAATTATTAAGAGCGTCCGCTTTTTAAATCAACCGATGCGGTGCAGGCTTTCACCGTGTTCCGACAACCAGCGCTTGCCGGCATGGACATGGTCTGTCAACTGCTCCGTCAATGCCCAGAAGACCGATGAATGATTGTGTTCCTGTAAATGCGCCACTTCGTGGGCAACGACATAATCGAGCACATAATCCGGCGCAAGCACCAGCCGCCAGCAAAACGACAGGTTGCCCGTTGACGAGCACGATCCCCAGCGCGTGCGGGTGTCGCGCACGCTGACCCGGCCGTATGCTTTTCCAAGAATTGCGGTTTTTTCCTGAACCCGGTCTGTCAAAACCTGTCTGGCCTGTTTTTTAAGCCAATCGGTCAATCGCCTTGATAAATATTCCTGCCCACCCGTTACAGTTAATTCATGATTTGCATGCAAAACCGGGCCCCGGCCACCCGCCTTATGACGAATGGTATGGTCCTGACCCCTGAACGGGATGATTTGCCCCGGTTCAAACGCAACCCGGCGGGGGCGTTTTTCCAGCCGGGTCCGGATCCAGTCCGATTGCGTATTGACCCAGTCCAGCACCGCTTGCCGGGCGACACCCGTCGGCGTGGTCACCCGCAATGTCTCCATGCCGTCCCGGTCATCAAGGCGCAAAATCATGCGTCTGGCTTTTTTATGCGCACGGATTTTCAAAGTCATCGAGCGATTGGCGATAACCACACACTCCATCAGTCAACAGCCGTGATCTGATACGGCAACGCCTCCAGAGCATGGCGATGGGCCGCCATCATGTCAACATCCAACAGGGTCAGGGGCGGACGAATATTGAGCCAGTGCGCATTGCCGCTGTGATCCGCCATCCAGCCTTTCAACCCGGCGATAAACGGCCTTGAAAACGTCACCTCGCGCAAATCGCAAATGGCTTCCTGTGCGTCTGCGGCATCATCCCCGGCCTTTGCCGCCTTATAAATTTCCGCCAGTAATTTAGCGCCCACATTGGCCGTTGCCGTAATGCACCCGGCACCGCCAATGCGCGTCAAATCCAGCAACAGGTTGTCGGCGCCGGAAAAAACGGCAAACCCCGGAAATTTTTCAACGGATGCTTTCATATTGGCGAAATCACCGGAACTGTCTTTCATGCCGACCACCGTGTCCGGATAGGCCTTGGTCAAACGCCTGATCAGATCATGGGATATGGGCACCGCCGACATTTGCGGGAAATGATACAGATATATTTTCAGGCGGTCATCGGACACCCGTTCAATGATTTCCGAATAATAGGCAAACAAACCGTCATCGCTGACATTTTTGTAATAAAACGGCGGCAGCACCAGCACCCCTGCGGCACCGCAATCGACCGCAGTCCGGGTCATGGTCACGGCATCGGTTAACGCCGCGCTGCCGGTCCCCGGCATCAGTTTATTGCCGGGGATACCTTTATCAACCAGACTTTCAACGATCTGGATGCGTTCCTTTAAGGAAAAAGAATTGGCTTCACCCGTGGTTCCCAAAACCGCCAGACCGTCACAACCGTCATTCAACAGCCACTGACAATGATCAAACAGAAG
>Ga0316207_10004766_pt1 | contig 11581 bp, 11 predicted proteins | sample 6weekpyrite_MG_FD_204943 | JGI IMG/M metagenome (GOLD analysis project Ga0316207, IMG submission 204943) | Microbial mat bacterial communities from mineral coupon in-situ incubated in ocean water Damariscotta River, Maine, United States -... | ecosystem: Environmental > Aquatic > Marine >...
TTAAATGCGGTGTTCTTGGGAATAAAAATGTGTAAGTAGTGTATTAACTGGCTTTTGATAATTGGCTGAGTTCTTTGTCAAGCTGTTCACTATCGCCTAGATTAAGCTCAACCAAACGACGTAAATGGGTAACACTGTCGATATCAATAGCGTTACATTGTAAGCCGGTTTCATCGTTTCGTTCATATACAACTGCAATATGCATAGTTACTTCGGATTCACCATCAGACAAAAAGAAGGATAATGTACCGAACTTCCCTTTTAATGGTTTATCAGTTTCAACTGCTGTTACTAATGCCCCGTTAAGGGAAATATCATGTATAGATACTGGGTAGGCAGTATCTTCAACGTTTAACTCCGCTTTGATTGAAAATAATATACGGGTAAATTGTCGTCTATTTTCCATTAATATAAGCCCATCAAAATATGCCGAATGAAGTTGTTCATTAATAAAACATATCTTTAGCATAGACTTATTTTTTACTAATTGGTATAGAAAAAGGCCGTCAAAATGAATATTTAACGGCCTTTATGTTTTATCGCGTTGATATGTTAACTAGGTTAACCAATTTTCTTATATTTTATCCGGTGGGGTTCAATAGCTGCTGCCCCTAAAGTCTTTTTCAACCACGCTTCATAGTCAGTAAAGTTACCTTCAAAAAAGTTAACTTGACCTTCATCACGGTAATCTATGATATGAGTGGCAATTCTATCTAAAAACCATCGGTCATGAGAGATAACCATGGCGCAACCGGGGAACTCTAATATAGCTTCTTCAAGGGCTCGTAAGGTTTCTACATCTAAATCATTGGTTGGCTCATCAAGTAATAATAAGTTGCCGCCCGTTTGTACCAATTTGGCTAAATGCACACGGTTTCGCTCACCACCCGATAAATCTTTGATGAATTTTTGTTGATCATTACCTTTAAAATTAAAGCGTGAGCAATAGGCTCTACTAGGAATTTGGTAGGTACCAATTTCTAAAATATCATGGCCTTGCGAGATTTCTTGATAAACGGTGTTGTTGTCATCCATATCATCACGGAACTGGTCAACACTGGCCAATTTCACGGTTTCGCCTATCTCGATACTGCCAGAGTCTTGCTGCTCAGCGCCTGACATCATTTTAAATAAAGTTGATTTACCTGCGCCGTTAGCGCCGATAATACCAACAATAGCGCCTTTTGGAATGCTGAAACTTAAATCATCAATTAACACTCTGCCGTCAAAAGATTTTTTAAGGTTTTCTACATCAAGTACTTTGTCACCTAAACGTGGTCCCGGTGGAATATAAAGTTCATTAGTTTCATTACGTTTTTGATGATCTTGACTGTTCAGCTCTTCAAAACGCGCCATACGAGCTTTACTTTTTGCTTGGCGAGCTTTGGGATTAGAGCGAACCCATTCTAGTTCTTGCTTAATGGTTTTTTGTAAGGCGTTTTCGCTTTTACTTTCTTGCTCTAACCGTGCATCTTTTTGTTCTAACCATGATGAGTAATTACCTTCCCATGGAATACCTTCGCCTCTATCTAGCTCTAAAATCCAACCAGCAACATTATCAAGGAAATATCTATCATGGGTAATAGCAACAACAGTACCCGGGTAGTCGTGTAAGAAGCGCTCTAACCAAGCAACGGATTCAGCATCTAAATGGTTGGTTGGCTCATCGAGCAACAACATATCTGGTTTTTGTAATAACAAATGACATAAAGCAACACGGCGACGTTCACCACCACTGAGTACGGATATTTTCTGCTCCCACGGTGGTAGGCGCAAAGCATCGGCAGCACGCTCTAAGACATTATCAATGTTATGACCATCTTGGGTATTAATAATATCTTCAAGTTGCCCTTGCTCTTTGGCTAGTGCGTCAAAATCAGCCCCTTCTTCTGCGTATTCATTATAAACTTGGTCAAGGCGTGTAAGCGCATTTTTAACTTCGCTAACGGCTTCTTCAACTACTTCACGTACAGTTTTGTTTTCATCAAGTTGTGGCTCTTGTGGTAAATAACCAATTTTTGTACCGGCCAGTGCGTTCGCTTCACCTTCAAACTCTTTATCAATGCCCGCCATAATACGAAGTAAGGTTGATTTACCTGAGCCGTTTAAACCTAAAACACCAATTTTAGCGCCGGGAAAAAATGACAGTGAAATATTTTTTAAGATAGTACGTTTAGGTGGAACCACTTTGGAGACGCGATTCATTGAGAATATAAATTTGTCGGGTAATGCCATGATAAGCCTTTAAGAAAAAGAAATAATATAACGCTATTATATACTCATGTTACTTAAAAATGCTCGTTTCAGCGAGAATTAAAAGGCTTAAAGACAAGGCATTGTGCAATGTTTTTGCTGTAAGTGAGCAATAGGTAAGGGGTCATCCATAATTAGGACGGGTCAAACAACAAAAAAAGGGCGTAAAGCCCTTTTATATTTTATGTTGTGTAAGCAATACTAAGTATTACAAGCCTTAGTTTTGTCTAATTTGATGCGATAAAGAGGTTAGCAAATTAATTACCTCAACACTGGCGCTTTCCATAATAGTTAAATCTTTAACTGCTTGCTCCATATCGCCTTTTTTCATTGCTTTTAATGCGTTTAAACCATAATTGTGCACTTGGGCGTGGGGAGCATCAAGCTGCTTAAAAGCACTGTGGCTGGCATATTTTTCGGCGCCTTCACCTTTAAAGTACCATTGACCTAAACGGCAAGCTTGGTGGTCAGCAAAGTCATCAACGTTTTTATGTGACATGCCTAGCATGACTTGGTAAACGTCTAATTTCCATACCACATGATCCATTTTAACGGTTTGCAAAAAGGCATCCGCCGTTGAACCTGTTATAACTGAATACATGTTTTTAGAAACATTCACTATATTGTCAGCAGTGCTTTCTATAGTGGCGGTACTTTCACTAATTTCATTACTTTTTTCGCCAACTTCATGAATACCCGCAATAACTTGTTCCATTTGTTGGTTTACTTGCTCAATTAAGTTTGATATTTCGTTCGATGCTTCAGCTGAGCGCTGCGCTAAGGTTCTTACTTCATCAGCAACCACAGCAAAACCGCGACCTTGTTCACCGGCACGTGCTGCTTCAATTGCAGCATTTAAAGCGAGTAAGTTAGTTTGATCAGAAATGCCTTTGATAATGTTAACAAAATCATTAATACCTGCAGTAGCCGATTTTAAATTATCAACGGAGGTTGAAGCGCTTTGACTATCACTGCTAATTTTTGAGGTTGTTTGAATGGTTGCCGCTAACATTGACAAAATTTCAGCAAACAATGATTGTGATTCTTGAAAATCATCTCGATGATTAATAAGTTCACTGGATGAGTTAGATAGCTCTTCGCGAATATTGTTCATTAATTCAGACGAGCCTAACCACAAGGTGTTTATTTCTTCTTGATGGCGATAACGCTCGGTATTATTTGCCATATCTTGGGCAAGTTGTTGGCTTTCATCGTTAGCATTAGCAGCTTCGGCTTCTAATGACGATAGTTGTTGTTTAAGTTGCAGATTTTCCTTTTGCAGAGCAGCGAATTCTTCTTTACTTGGCAAACCGAACATATAATAAACACCTTTGCTATTGTCTTATGAAAGTATTATAAAAGTTAAATGAGTATTATTACCCATTTAACTTTTATCGTAACTACTTGCTGAGTATAACGAAAGCTTTTTATTTATCAAAGTTGAATTTAAGATTTTATGCTGATTACGACTACGAGGAGCAATTATGGTGTAATTACTTCATCACCTGCCATTAAACCAGATATTACCGCTACCATACCATTTGACTGCATTTTACCTAATCTAACAAAACGGCGTTGTACTTCACCATTAACATTAAGCCAAACAAAATTTAATTGACCTACTCGGGCAACTTTATCCAGAGGAATATTAAGTTTGCTTTGCTCACCAGCAGGGATCAACATACGTGCATACATACCCGGTAATAACTTTTCATGGTGATTTATACGAGCTTTAATTAAAAAGCTGCGAGAGCCAGTATTCGCCGCGGGCACAATTTCTTCTATTTTACCTATGATGGTTTCATTAACGCTGGGTAATTCAATTTCAATGTTTTGACCATGGCTTAATGTTAGCGCTAAGCGTTCACGTACTTGTGCTTCAACCCTAAGTGATAACGGGTTATATAATGAGAGTAGCTTGGCGCCAGCTTGAGCGGTATCTCCGGGCTCTGCAAATCGGTCAACAATAAGGCCATTAATTGGCGCGGTTAACGTTGCGTAACTTAAGGTGGTTTTAGCTTGCAATAACGCTTGCTCTGCTGCGGTTAGCTCAGCAAGAATACTTTGATAATTAGCACTGTTTTTGTCTAAGTCAAACTCAGAAATCAGCTCTTTTTTAAATAATTCTATGGCGCGATCAAGGTTTTGTTTAGCTTCTCTATGACGTGCTTGCAGGGCGTTAATATTCTGCTGAGCTTGTAATACTTGAGATTGTAAATCGCCTTGTTCTAGTTGAATCAATAAATCACCTTTTTTGACTTTATCGCCAGCTCTCACGTTAATTTTTTCAATTCTCGCTAAAATTCTTGCTGAAATTATGGTGGCTTGTTTTGCTTCTACACTTGCTGCAACAGGCTCAAATATTGCATCACTGCTAGCGACTACTTTATAGGTACTATTTTTATCAATGGCAGCCATACTATGCTTTTTGTTGATACCTTTATTTAGTGCGGGCGCTACTTTTTCATCAAATGAGCCGGCAAGCCAAGCTACCATTAATAGTAAAATAGTAATGGCGACAATAGGAATCAATAATTTTTGTACTGTACTTTTTTCTGTCTTGTTGTTTGTTTTGCTCTGATTCATGACGTTATCCTTTTTGAATTATTCGCCTTGATTGTTTTCAATCAAATTGTCGGTTGATGCTGTTTTTTCTGATACTGAGCTTGCTGCTGCGGTACTTGCTGTTGATGTGCTTTGTGTTTCTTTTTCAAAAACTAATAAGTAAACAATAGGAACAACCAGTAGGGTAAATACGGTTGATGAAATAATGCCAAAAATGATAGCGATGGCTAAACCGCTAAATACAGGATCTAAGGTGATGATTAAATTACCTAATAAGGTTGTACCGGCAGTTAATAATACCGGACGCATACGTACTGCACCGGCTTGAATTAAGGCTTCTTTTATCGGTTCACCGTTATCGCGTGCTTGGGTAATAAACTCAATTAAAATTAGTGAGTTTCTGACCACAATACCAGCTAAAGCTATCATGCCAATCATGGCTGTGGCGGTAAATAATACCGGCTCAGGCGCATTGGCAATTTCACGTTCGCCAAACTGATTAAGCATGAAAAAGCCGGGCATAATGCCAATAACTGTTAGCGGAATAGCCGACATAATAATGCCTGATAATGCCGCTGATCCGGTTTGTATTCTTAAAACAAAGTAAATAGCCGTTAAAGCAAAAGCAAAAGCAATACCCATATCGCGAAATACGCGAATAGTAATGCGCCACTCACCTTCACCGCTCCATGAAAGTGTAATATTGTCAGGTAGTTGCCAGATATTACTACCACCACTGGTTAAGAAAGTGCGTTTTTTCCAATCGTTTACTTGGCTAGGAGTTGTGTTATCAGTTTTACTGTGAATATCTTGCAAGTCGCTGCCAACATCGGCAATGATAGCTGCTGGCGTTCTTCCTGAAATATCAGCGGTTACGTAAACCACAGGCTTTAAATCTTTATGAAAAATAGGTTTGTCACTCAAGTGTTGTTCAAATTGCCCTAACTCACCTAGTGAAACTAGCGATTGCGGGGCAATGTCAATACCTTGTGAAGTTGTATTTTGCACAATGCCGGCTTGGCCTTTAACGGCTAATCTGTAGAAATCAGCGGTAGTTTCTCTTTGTTCAATTGGTAGCCTTATATTAATGGCTAATGGGCTCGCTTCATTATCTTCATGCATATAACCAGCAACTTGACCGCTATTGGCGACAGCAAGTGCTTGGTTTATATTTTGTGTTGAGATACCTGATAAAGCTGCTTTGGTTTTGTCGGTAACAAAGCGTAAATTTATTTGATCATCACCCACGGTTGAGTCAACTTCAACCACATGAGGCTCTTGCTCTAATCTTTTTTTAACAATGCTCGCTGCGTGTTGTAGGTTACTGTAGGGCGTGAACTCATCACCGTAAAGCTCTGCCACTAAGGTGCTTAATACGGGAGGACCAGGGGGCACTTCTACTACTTTTATATTGACGCCATTGCTATTAAGGGATTGTAAATGCTCTCGTAATCGCAAAACAACGGCGTGTGATTGATGTTCTCGCGCTGTTTTATCTAATAATATAAGACGTAAATCAGCCAGAAAGGGAGCTTGGCGTTGATAGTACTGGCGAACCATACCGTTAAAGTCTATTGGGGAAGATGTGCCAACATAAGCTGAAATCGCTTTTATTTCAGGCAATTGCTGCACTTTATTAGAAACTACTTTTGCCATGGCAGCAGTTTGCTCTAACGTAGCACTTTCTGGCATGTCTATAATAATTTGTACTTCATTTTTGTTGTCAAAAGGTAGCAGTTTAAGCGGCACAAAACGCATTACTGGCAGCATAGCCGCGACAATAAATAATACTAATACCAGCCATAATACTAACTTGCCTTTTTTCCGGTTATTTAATAACGGGGTGAGCATTTTACGATAAAACTGGCTAAAACCTTGGCTTTGCTCATTCGCTTCACTTAATTCTTCAGCAGATTTAGGTTTAATAAATTTAGCCGCTAACCAAGGCGTTACTAAAAAGGCAACTATGGTTGAACTGATAACACTTAACGGTACATTAAATGCCATTGGTGCCATATAAGGCCCCATCATACCTGTGATAAAGGCTAGGGGAATAAAAGCTAACACTATAGTTAGTGTCGACATCACTAAAGGCACACGTATTTCATTTATTGCGGCGACTATTTTGTCTTGTAATGAGCCTTTTTTCTCTTTTAAATAGCGCTCAATGTTGTCGACACCTGTGATTGGATCGTCAACTAACAAGCCTAAAGATAGAATTAGCGCAAAAAGTGTTACGCGGTTAATGGTATAACCAAAAACTAAATCAAGTGATAAGGTTATGCCATAACAAATAGGAACGGCTAAACCAACTACTACAGCTGATCGCCAACCTAAAAATACTGCGATAAAAACAACTACAGTAAAAATAGCGAATGCTAAACTTGTGGTTAGGTTATTTACTTTTTCATTAGCGGTTTCACCGTAGTCGCGTAGCACTTCAACATGAACATTTTCAGGGAAAATAGAGCTTTGTAATTCGGACATTTTATCATGTACCGCTTGTGCTACTGTTACTGCGTTGCTGCCGCGCTGTTTAGCAACACTAATAGTAACTATGGGGTGGTTACTATTGGGGCGAGTGCTATTGCTGTTTTCATACAATTGTTGTTGATGACCATTAGCAAAGTCTATCCAAGTATAATTTTGTTGTTCACTTGGGCCATCAATAATAGTTGCAACATCTTTTAACAACACTGCACTGCCATCAATAACACTTATGGGTGTTTCTTTTAAGGTGTTTATATCTCTATATACATCGCCACTTTCAAGGCGAACTGATTGATTTTCTAATGCTAGATTTCCTAGATGCTGTAGAGAATTTGATGCCTGAATAGCGTTAAATACATCGGCTATTGCTATTTTTCTTGCGGTCATTTGTTCAGGGTCTAAATTGACTTGAATTTCTCTTGAACGTCCCCCGACAACATTTACTTCACTGGTATTTTCTATGGCTTGTAAAAAAGTTGACACTTCCTCGGCTAAGCGGCGTAAATTATAATCATCTACTATTTCGCTATTACTGCTCCACAAGCCCAACATAACAATAGGTACATCATCAACTTCTATTGGCTGCACACGCCAGTTATTAACGATAGCGGGAATTCTATCTGTATTTGAATGCAGCTTATTGTAAGTATTTAGCAAGGCACGTTCACGGTTTTCACCTACATGAAACCTTAGTGTTACCACTGCTTGGCTGTTATTGGTTACAGAATAAACGTGCTCAACACCATTTACTTGCGCCAATAGTTTTTCTAAGGGCGTAGTGACTAATCGTTCAACTTGTTGAACACTCACACCGGGCGCGCTGACAACAACGTCAATCATAGGCACAACAATTTGTGGCTCTTCTTCTCGTGCGGTGTAATTAAGCGCCATTATGCCTGCAATTATCGACAAAATGAGAATGATAAAAGGTGTTTTACTTGCCAAAACACTACTGAGTAATTTAGAAGTAAAATTGGTTGGAGTCTGCATAATTAGTCAGCTTTCCTTAGTAAGTTTAAGTCTTGAAGTGGACAGGTAATTTAGCGATGTAAATAAGGTACTGTTTGTTAGTCATCACAAAATTGTTGCTGCAATACTTCCAATAAATATTTTATTTTTTGATTAGCAATTCGATAATAAATGGTTTGAGACTCTCGCCTTGTGGTTACTATTTCGCTTTCTCTCAGTTTAGCTAAATGCTGTGAAAGTGCTGATTGCGATAAGTCTACTTGCTCGTTTAAATCGCCAACGGTTAGCTCGCCTGTAGCAATGCTACATAAAATCACTAACCGATATGGATTAGCAAGCTGTTTTAATATTGCTGAAACTTGTTGAGCATTTTCAAGTAATTTAGTTTTATCTGTTGTCATATTAAGGGATAAGCATGTCTAGTAATTTTATTTTAGTCTACTATTGAACTTTAATTTAGTAAAGGCTAATATAACATTAATTCAGAAGATTCTAAATTAGAGTTTATTAAATTATGCTTTTCTGATTTTAATCGTTATTGCTTATTTGGAGAAATATTATGACAGTTAATGAAGCGCTTCGTTTAGTAGCAGGTATTATGATTTTAATTTCAGTGGTGCTAACTCAGTATCATTCACCTAATTGGATGTGGTTTACGGTATTTATTGGGGTAAACTTATTGCAATCATCACTGACTAAGTGGTGTTTAATGATGACAATATTGAAAAAATTAGGTTTGAAAGAAAGTAATGCACAATGTAGTTAAGCATTTATGCTTATTGTTATGGCTGAAGTGTAAGGTTTATATTTCAGCTACTTTTCATTGTTTATAAGGATTATTATGTTAAAAACTATTCCAGAAGTGATCGTTCAAGCAAGACAATCACTTAATACCATTACTGCAACTGATGCTGCTGTTAAATGTACAGCTGAAAATGGCATTACCATAGACGTCAGAGAGCCGGCAGAGTTTGCTGAAAAATCAGCAAATGGCGCTATTAACATTCCTCGTGGTTTACTTGAAATGAAAATGCTGCAACTACACCCGAATGAAAACTTAGCTATTTTCATTCATTGTGCTACTGGTGCTAGAGCTACCTTTGCTGCTGAGCAGCTGCAACGGGTTGGTTATAAAAATGTTTGGGTGATAACCTGCCCATTAGATGATGTTTGCCATGCATTTTAGGTTTGTTTGTTAAATCTGTATACTCTAATTACCAAGAGATAAGGTTATGCGTACTCCATTAGTTATTGAATATTATACTGATATTTTATGCGTCTGGGCGTGGATAGCACAGCGACGAATTGATGAATTAAATAATCAGTTGGGTGATAGAATTGAGCTTAAACACCATTATCTTGATGTTTTTGGTGATGCTGTGAATAAAATTCCTAAGCAATGGCAAGAACGAGGTGGTTATCATGGTTTTTCAGCCCATGTTGTTGAGTCGGCATCAGCCTACGAAGATGCGCCAGTGAATGCTGATGTTTGGTCAAAAACACGTCCCACATCTTCTGCGAACCCACATTTAGTATTAAAAGCCATTGCACTGGTATATTCGCAGCAACATAGTATTGATTTAGCGCTGAAGTTTAGACAAGCATTTTTTATTGATGCAAAAGACATCAGTAATCTTGATGTCTTATTTGCTATTATTGAAAGTGCTAACTTAGACAGTAATCAAGTGAATAAAGCAATAATTGATGGTAGTGCTATAGCTGCGTTGATACAAGATTATCAGCAGTCGAAAGCTTTAGTTCTTAAAGGAAGCCCTTCTTATATTATCGATAATAGCCGACAAACATTGTATGGTAATGTTGGCTATCGTGTGCTTTTAGCTAATATTGAAGAGCACTTTAAAAAACCAGATAACGAAGCAAGTTGGTGTTAAAGGCAATAAGTATTATGCAATTTGTTAAGAATAAAAAGCCGTAGTAATTAAAAATTATCTATGGCTTTTAACTTTTGACTTGTTGTTTTTAACTGTTAAACCCAACTAGGCACTGAATCGGCGTTGATCACTTCTTCATAAGTTGGTCTAGCTCTTACCACGGCAAATTGACTATCTTTTACCATCACTTCGGGTGCTAACATTCTGGTATTGTAGGTAGACGCCATTACAGCGCCATAAGCACCACAGCTCATAATAGCAATTAAGTCTCCTGATTTTGATTCACTGACCTGTCTGTTTTTTGAGAAAGTATCGCCGGTTTCACAAACAGGGCCAACAACATCATAAGTTTTAAGTGCCTTATTTGACTTATCAACAGCAAGAATATCATGGTGCGCATCGTACATACTGGGGCGAATTAAATCGTTCATGCCGGCATCAAGCATTAAAAATTGTCGCTCTTCGCCAGTTTTAACAAACACTACACTGGAAACTAAAATTCCGGCATTACCTAATAATGAACGTCCCGGTTCAACTACAATTTTGCAGTTTAAATGGCCTAATTGTGCTTTAGCAACAGCGGCATAGTCTTGTTTACTGGGAATGTTTTCATCACTATAGGTGATCCCTAACCCCCCGCCAATATCAATAACACTAATGTCATGACCATCTTCTTTTAACTCAGCTACTAACTGAGCGATGCGCTTATAAGCTTCTTCAAATGGTGCAAGCTGTGTTAGCTGAGAGCCAATATGAACATCAACCCCTTGTACTTTGATATTGGATAATGACGCGGCCTGTTTATAGGCAATTCGTGCTTTACTGATTGGTACGCCAAACTTATTTTCAGATTTTCCGGTCGATATTTTTGCGTGGGTATTAGCACAAACATCAGGATTAATTCTAAAAGCAATTGCAGCCGTTTTATTTAAACGTTTGGCTACTTGGTTTATCAACTCAAGCTCAGGCTCTGATTCAACATTAAACTGAAAAATGCCTTCAGTTAATGCGTACTCAATTTCAGATTCAATTTTGGCAACGCCAGAATAAACTATTTTATTGGCAGCAATACCAGCAGCACGGGCACGACGAATTTCACCTTCCGAGACTACATCAGCGCCGGAGCCAAGTTTGGCTAAGGTTGATAAAACGGCTTGGTTACCATTTGCTTTTACCGCATAACAAATAAGCGCTTCTTGGGCAAACAAAGCTGATGCAAATGCTTGCTGGTAGTCTTGAAAGTTTTGGCTAATTGCTGTGTTTGAATAGCAATAAAAGGGAGTACCTACTTGTTCGGCTATATCGCTTAGGGCAACATTTTCGGCAAACATTTTGTCATTTATATAAGGGAAGTGCTGTTGATTTTTCATGGCTGATCTTTGTTTTTGGCTATACGCTTAAGTTTGAATAAT
>Ga0316207_10004767_pt1 | contig 11579 bp, 8 predicted proteins | sample 6weekpyrite_MG_FD_204943 | JGI IMG/M metagenome (GOLD analysis project Ga0316207, IMG submission 204943) | Microbial mat bacterial communities from mineral coupon in-situ incubated in ocean water Damariscotta River, Maine, United States -... | ecosystem: Environmental > Aquatic > Marine >...
CTCTAGGTGCTGAACCAAAAGCGAAAAACTACGCTGCTTTTTTGCTCAATTTATCCCATAAATGCTGAAGTTCTTCAGCACAAACCGAATTAGAGCATTCTTCAAGCCCTTTTTTTGCCAGAACAATGATATCCAGCTTGGGAAGTGATGAATGCCGTAATCTAAATGATTCTCTGAGTAGGCGTTTGATCCGATTTCGTTGAACCGCTAATTTTAGGTGTTTCTTTGCGACAATGAGGCCTATTCTTGCTTCTGGTAAGTTTTTTTTTCGTGCCAAAATTAAGAAGTGTCGACTGGATACTCTAATATCAACTGCTTGAAAAACATCGCTATATTGTTCCGAAGTTAGCAGCCTGACTGACTTCGAAAAACGATAACTTGGAAACAAGCTCAAGCGCTAAGGACTTTACGGCCTTTTGCTCTGCGACGGTTCAATATTTGACGACCGCTCTTAGTTGCCATTCGCGCTCTAAAACCATGTGTTCGCTTACGCTTTAAAACGCTTGGTTGAAATGTTCTTTTCATTACCAGTACTCACAAAATAATCAGGTGAAAAAATAGGAGCGCGATTGTATGTTGTTTGAAGCCACAATTCAAATTTATTTAAAGCGTGTTTCTATCTTGTTTTTTAATCGCTCTTATTTATTAAAATAATGTTTTATATCTTTTTAGATATTATAACTATTAGTGTTGGCGCTTTCTGTGGATAGACTTTATTTGAATATAAAAAACATATAGTTAGTGATTTAATAACAGATAGATTAACTACGGTATAGAGCGTGGCTTTAGCTTGAATAACAATTGGATAACTTGGGGGAGATTTTATCCACAAAAAAGTCCACAGAATTACCCCTGTGTTTGTCCACAGGTTAATTTTATTTTCCGAGTTTTATTTTGGGGCTCGACGCGGAATAAAAATCGCATAGATTGAAAATTTAATTTTGTGCACAAGGGTGTGTGTAAGTATGTAAGATTATGAATAATATAATAAAATATATACACAGGCTGTTCATCGTTACAAATAATACGCTAGCGATAGTCTGCATTTAGCGCTAAAATTGTTGACCTTTACGCAGCTCTATAATTTTGTCTTTTATCTTCTGTGTTTACTTCTGAGCTACTACCTGGTGCGAGTAGCTCACCACCTTAATAATACGAGAAACCAAGTGCTTAATAATGTATGGGCTGACTGCCTGAAAATATTAAAAGAAGAATTGCCGTCACAGCAATACAATACTTGGCTTAGGCCGTTACAGGGAGAATACGTTAAAGGGGTTCTGTGTTTGTTTGCTCCAAATAAGTTTGTTCTGGATTGGGTTAAAGAAAAATTTTTGGATCGTATTCAAGAGCTACTGGCTGAAACGCTAGATAATGACGGCCAACCGGTAAACATAGAATTAAAGATAGGAACGGTCGGTCAGAGTAAGACAGAGACAAAACAGAAACAAGGTAATGAGACTGATCACCGGGAAGCGGAAATACAGCCCGGTGAGCAAGCTGTTTCTTCACCCGTTATCAAGAGTCAGGATAATCTTAATCGAGGCAGGTCTAGTAATCGTCGAGTAGAAGTAGACGGTTCTACCAAGCATCAGAGTTTTTTAAATCCGACGTTTACTTTCGATACTTTTGTGGAGGGAAAATCAAACCAGTTGGCAAGAGCAGCATCAGTGCAAGTAGCTGAAAATCCGGGCGGCTCTTACAACCCGCTTTTCTTGTATGGAGGCGTTGGTTTAGGTAAAACTCATTTAATGCATTCGGTTGGCAACGAAATTGTTAAAAATAACCCGAGTGCAAAAGTCGTTTATTTACATTCTGAGCGCTTTGTTGCTGACATGGTTAAAGCGCTGCAGATAAATGCGATTAATGATTTCAAGCGGTATTACCGTTCGGTAGATGCCTTATTGATCGATGATATTCAGTTTTTCGCCAGAAAAGAGCGATCCCAGGAAGAGTTTTTTCATACCTTTAATGCTTTGCTTGAAGGTGGCCAACAGATGATTCTGACTTGTGATCGATACCCAAAAGAAATTGATAACATGGAGGAACGGTTGAAATCCAGATTTGGCTGGGGTTTAACGGTGATGGTTGAGCCACCGGAGCTGGAAACCCGGGTAGCAATATTGTTGAAAAAAGCAGAGCAGACTAATGTCGCTTTAAGTAATGAAGCCGCTTTTTTTATTGCTCAGAAAATTCGATCGAATGTTCGAGAGCTTGAAGGTGCCTTGAAGCTGGTCGCTGCAAATGCGCATTTTACAGGACAGGAAATTACCCCTATTTTTATCAGAGAGTGTTTGAAAGACTTGCTCGCCTTGCACGACAAACAGGTTAGTATTGACAATATTCAACGTACTGTTGCCGAGTACTATAAGATAAAGGTGGCAGATTTGCTTTCGAAAAGGCGAACGCGATCTGTCACAAGGCCGCGGCAAATGGCGATGTCATTGGCGAAGCAGCTGACCAATCATAGTTTACCCGAAATTGGTGATGCTTTTGGTGGGCGAGACCATACAACGGTGCTTCACGCCTGTAAAAAAATTGTTGAGCTTCGTGACAGTGACCCAGGAATTAGAGAAGATCACCATAATTTTATGAGAACATTAACGACTTGATCAGGACGAGCTAACAATAATGAAGCTGACAATAAGTAAAGAAGAACTATTGACACCCTTGCAGATTATTTCAGGTGTGGTTGAACGTAAACAAACGATGCCGGTGTTATCAAATATATTAGTAGTGGCTGAGCATGACAGGGTCACGCTGACGGGTACCAACATGGAAGTGGAGTTGGTATGTAAACTGGAAGGGGCGATAGTCGAAAGTGAAGGTCAAATTACCATTCCAGCAAAAAAGCTGGTAGACATTTGCCGATCCATGCCTGATCAGGCTGTTATCACGTTTCGCCTTGAAGGAGAAAAAATACACCTGCGTTCTGGGAAAAGCCATTTTTCACTAAGTACCTTGCCAGCTGAGCAGTTTCCTAATATCAAAGAGAGTGAGCAAGATCTTGCGGTTAGTTTTTCTCAAAAAGATTTTAAGAATATGCTGGAAGCAACCTCATTCGCGATGGCCCAGCAAGATGTGCGTTACTATCTTAACGGCATGCTATTGGAGTTGGGAGATCATTTTGTGAGAACGGTAGCGACCGACGGGCATAGGCTGGCGTTGTCTTCACTGGAAACCGATCTGGGGCTGGAAACAACAAAGCAAGTCATTGTGCCACGAAAGGGAGTTGTTGAACTGGGTCGCTTGTTAAGTGACGTTGATGACGAGGTAGTACTATCAATTGGCAGTAGTCATATTAATTCGCAGATAGGAAACTTTAAATTCACGTCTAAACTGATTGAGGGCAAGTTTCCCGATTACAATCGAGTGATTCCAAAGGGTGGCGACAAAGTCATGATCGCAGATCGAAATGCGCTCAAGAATATGTTTATGCGGGCGAGTATTCTGTCGCATGAGAATATTCGCGGGATTCAACTACAGTTGTCTAAAAATCAGTTGCAGGTGTTTGCCAATAACCCTGAACACGAACAAGCCGAGGATTGCTTGGAAGTAGATTACAATGAGAGCGATTTGCAGATTGGTTTTAACGTGAGTTATCTGATCGATGTAATGAACGTAATACCTGATGACACTGTAAAAATAACGCTGGCGAATTCAAATGCGTCAGCCTTGATAGAATCGCTGGAAGAGAACGATGATAGTTTGTATGTCGTGATGCCGATGAAATTATAGGGAATCAATTTAAAGCTCTAAAGGGTTTCTTGTGGTAAAAATCTCGCTAGATTAAACAGTAGTAGGGCCGCAAAAATTATTTATTTATTGACGCAATGAGAAGGTTAAGAATGGGATTGTTCGTAGATACACTAAAGGGCTCGTTTAGAATTGGCCAGACTGCAGGCGTTTTAGTAAAAAATGGTACTAAGTGGTTAACGGGAAATCGAGCGCCAAACCCGAAAATGCTCAGAACGATGTTTGAAGAATTGGGAGCGACTTATATTAAGCTTGGACAGTTTATTGCGAGCTCGCCCACCTTCTTTCCAAAAGAGTACGTAGAGGAGTTTCAATATTGCCTCGACAAAACCAAACCATTTTCGTTCAAGGTAGCCCGAGATATTATCGAAAAAGAGCTGGGTAAACCACTTAGTGAGGTTTACGCTTATGTTGACCCGGTAGCGCTTGCGTCTGCATCGATTGCTCAGGTTCATGCCGCTAAGCTACTGACAGGTGAAGACGTCGTCATCAAAATACAAAAGCCCGGCGTGGGAAATGTTTTGATGACAGATCTTAATTTTCTATATGCGATTGCTAGAATCGTAGAGTATCTGGCCCCAAAGTTATCCTGGACTTCACTATCGGGGGTCGTCGAAGAAATACAGCGAACGATGATGGAAGAATGCGATTTTATTAAAGAATCGAATAATATTGATGCATTTAGGGCGTTTTTGCTAAAAACCAATAATTATGATGTCGTTGTGCCGACTGTCTACCCTCATGCGAGTTCAACAAAAATACTGACGATGGAACGTTTTTATGGTGTTTCGTTGACAGATTTGGACACCATCCGTCGTTATTGTCCCGATCCGGAAAGAACACTGATTACAGCGATGAATACTTGGTTTTCAAGTTTAACGCAGTGTGAGTTTTTCCACGCAGATGTTCACGCAGGAAATTTAATGGTCTTGGAAAATGGAAAAATTGGTTTTATTGATTTTGGTATCGTGGGTCGAATAAACCCCGGAACTTGGGAGGCGGTATCCGACTTTATGTCGTCTATTATGATCGGAAATTTCGAGGGGATGGCGGATTCGATGATTCGAATCGGGGTAACCAGTCAAGACGTAAATACCGCTGAGCTGGCCGAAGACCTAAGAAATCTTTTCAATAAGTTGGATATTATGGTGCCAGATTACACGGCAATCGATATTCAGGGCGAAGACGATATCAACAATATATTAATGGACATGGTGAAAGTAGGGGAAGATAACGGTATTCATTTCCCGAGAGAATTTGCATTATTATTGAAGCAATTTTTGTATTTTGATCGTTATGTGCATGTGCTGGCACCAGAGCTGGATATGTTCGTCGATGAACGACTCAATATGCTTCATTAGGCCATCGTTTAACTAAATAGAATTATAACGCTTCTTCAATATAGCGAGGTTTCATCAGCTTTTAGCGCCCTCCCGGTGAAACCTGATCTTTGTGCATTATGGCAATACTAAATCTTTCGCCAAACAAATTCCGAAATCTTACTGATGCTGAAGTTGCATTTGACCCGCAGATGAACATTATTGTTGGCCAGAATGCGTCTGGAAAAACGAGCCTGTTAGAAGCTATCTATGTTCTACTAACAGGGAAATCGTTTAGGAGTAATCGGCTGGAAAATATCATTTGTCGGGAAAATGAAAGTGATGAATTCATGTTATTCGGAAATGTTGCGTATGAAAATGATGCCTATCGGTCACACAGAATAGGCATTAAAAAATCAAAGGTGAATAAATCCATTATTAAAGTGGATGATAGAAAAATCCAAAGTGCTTCTGAATTAGTAAAAATTTGCCCCGTTATCATTATTGATCCGACCAGTTTCGAATTGTTGTATGGTGGCCCGTCCGTAAGGCGAAAATTTATGGATTGGGGTGTGTTCCACGTGGAACACTTGTTTGCCAAGCGATGGAGCGAATATATTTATTGTCTAAAACAGCGGAATACCTTGCTGCGAGCTGGTAAAATAGATCGGTTACAGCTGGATGCCTGGGATCGTAAACTCGCACCACTGGGAGAGCAAATTCACCGGTATAGAGACCTGTACGCGAACGCCTTGATGCCGATACTTAAAAGCGCTGCACAGGTGTTTCAGCTGGATGATGAATTGGCGATAAGCTACGTAAAAGGCTGGGACAAAAATCTGAGTTTAAGTGACTCGCTGGCTAAATATCGTGATAAAGATTGTGACAGAAAGCATACGCAATTTGGGCCACACCGAGCGGACCTAAAACTAAGAATTAAAGGAGTGGCAGCAGAAGAAACGTTGTCCCGAGGGCAGCAAAAGCTGTTAGTGATGGCGATGTACTTGTCTCACGCTGAGTATCTACGCGTAAAATCAAAGAAAAATTTGGTTGTGTTGATTGATGATGTTGGGGCCGAGTTGGACGCGATGAATTTGGCACAAGTATTGTTATCATTGCGAACACAGAATACTCAAGTGATTTGTACGGCACTTGAGTTGAATAGAATTGAAGCGTTACTTTCTAACAATACGCAGTACAAAGTGTTTCACGTGGAACATGGTAACATTGAGCCGCGAAAATAACCAAAACACGATTACATTTGAAATAAGATGGTCACGTCTTTGATCAAGATCGACCTCTATTATTACCAGGAGCAATAGCTAAAATGAGCGATAATAACCAAAACTATGATTCTTCAAACATCAAAGTCCTAAAAGGGCTTGATGCGGTAAGAAAGCGTCCGGGTATGTATATAGGCGATACCGATGATGGAACTGGACTTCACCATATGGTCTTCGAGATCGTCGATAACTCTATTGATGAGGCGCTTGCAGGTTATTGTTCTGAAATCAAAGTTGTTATTCATCCAGATGAATCTGTTACGGTGTCAGATAACGGCCGGGGTATTCCGACTGATATCCATGAAGAGGAGGGGATCTCTGCAGCAGAAGTCATTATGACGGTGCTTCATGCGGGCGGTAAGTTTGACGATAACTCGTACAAAGTGTCTGGCGGACTTCATGGCGTTGGTGTTTCAGTGGTCAATGCCCTGTCGAGTAAATTAAAGCTGACTGTTAGACGAAGTGGCAAAGTGCATGAACAGGTTTACTGTAATGGCGTGCCGGAAAAACCACTGGAAGTGGTCGGCGAAACCGATAAAACAGGAACTGAAGTTCACTTTATACCTTCAGCTGAAACATTTTCAAATATAGAGTTTCATTATGATTTGTTAGCCAAACGAATTCGAGAGTTGGCGTTTCTAAATTCGGGTGTCAATGTTGTTCTGAAAGATGAACGTTCAGGAAAAGAAGAGATTTTTCACTATGAAGGCGGTCTTAGAGCATTTGTTGAATACCTCAATACCAATAAAACAACGGTTAACCGTGTGTTTTATTTTTCAAGCTATAGAGAAGAAGATGGTGTCGGTGTTGAAGTTGCACTGCAATGGAATGATGGCTTTCAGGAAAATATCTACTGTTTTACCAATAATATCCCACAAAGAGACGGCGGGGCGCACCTGGCCGGTTTTAGGGCATCGTTAACACGGTCTCTAAATACCTATATCGAAAGAGAAGGTCTAGCGAAAAACTCCAAGGTTAGCACAACAGGAGACGATGCTCGGGAAGGGTTAACGGCGATCGTTTCTGTCAAGGTGCCAGACCCTAAGTTCTCTTCTCAAACAAAAGACAAGCTGGTGTCCTCCGAAATTAAAACGGCCGTAGAGCAGGAAATGAATGCATCGCTAGCCGAGTATTTGATGGAGTTCCCTCAAGAGGCGAAAGCCGTCGTCAACAAAATGCTCGATGCGGCTCGTGCAAGAGAAGCGGCGCGTAAGGCTAGAGAGATGACTCGGCGGAAGGGCGCTTTGGATATCGCTGGCCTGCCCGGTAAGCTAGCGGACTGTCAGGAAAAAGACCCGGCCTTATCTGAATTGTATATTGTGGAGGGTGATTCTGCGGGAGGTTCTGCAAAGCAAGGTCGAGATCGAAAAACACAAGCGATCTTACCGCTAAAAGGGAAAATCCTTAATGTAGAGAAAGCACGGTTTGATAAGATGTTATCCTCAGCAGAGGTAGGGACACTAATCACAGCCTTGGGGTGCGGTATCGGTCGCGAAGAATACAATATTGAAAAATTACGTTACCACAGTATTATTATCATGACCGATGCCGATGTCGATGGCTCCCATATCCGGACGCTGTTGTTAACTTTCTTTTTCCGTCAAATGAGGGAAATAATTGAAGCGGGGCATGTATTTATCGCGTTGCCGCCGCTTTATAAAGTTAAGAAAGGCAAACAGGAACAATACCTTAAAGATGAAAAAGCACTGGAATCATTTTTGACCCAGTCTGCCTTAGATGGCACGAAGGTCTTCGTTAACCCGGAAGCGCCCCCAATCGTCGGCGGAGCTTTGGAATTACTGGTTCAACAGTACCGTACTGTTGAATCGATAATTGCAAAATTATCCCGGGTTTATCCTGCGTTGGTACTTGAAACCATTCCGAAAGTAAATCCTATCTCTGTTGAATCTTTGAAATCCAAAGAAATAGTAGAACAATGGGTTTCCGAAATGTCGAATTTACTCGGTATTGATACCACAACCGGTATGAATTACGTGTTCTCGGTAACCGAAGATCATGAAAGACACCTGTTTTTACCGGCGGTTAAGGTGTTCGTTCACGGTATTTCAACTGAGTATGTACTTACTCACGAATTTCTTGAGTCTGCGGGGTACGCAAGTATTATTAAACTGGGAGATGCACTCCGGGGCTTGTTTGAAGAAGGCGCATATGTTCAGCGTGGCGAAAAGAAATTTCCTGTTGGCGAGTTTAAACAGGTTATTGACTGGCTAATGAAAGAGGCACAGCGTGGTCTGATGATACAGCGCTATAAAGGGCTCGGAGAGATGAACCCGGATCAATTGTGGGAAACAACAATGGATCCGGAATCCCGCCGAATGTTAAAAGTGACCATTGAAGACGCAATTGCTGCCGATTTAATATTTACCACCTTGATGGGTGATGAAGTAGAGCCACGGCGTAATTTCATTCAAAGCAATGCATTGGAAGTGCACAATCTCGATATTTAAGGATGAAGAGTGTTGGTCGATATTTATTGTGCTTGGCACTTAATACGTGCTGACGAAATTCCAGGGCAATAAATACGGCTAGGAACACAGACAACATAGAGATATAAATAACAATGGCTAAGTCTTTACAAGAACAATTGATGGGCTCGGGTCTGGTTGATAAAAAGAAAGCGAAATCAATTCAGAAGGAAAAGCGCAAGAATAGAAAACAAGCAGGTAAAGGGCAGGATCAGCAGGATAAGTTGGAGCAGCGACAGCGGGTCGAAACGCAAAAGCAGGCAAAGCTGAACAGGGATAGGGAGCTGAATCTCATTCAAAAAAGAGCCCTGGATGAAAAGTCTATTCGGGCACAGGTAAAACAACTCATTCAAAGTAATAAAGTAGAGCGTCAGCCCGGTGAGATAGGTTTTCAGTTTGTTGATAACAAAAAAATTAAAAAAGTATATATTAGCGATGAACAGCACCGACACCTTTCAAAAGGGCTGCTCTCAATTGTGAGTTTTAACAATGAATATATTTTTGTTCCCAAAGCGATCGCGGAAAAAATAATACAAAGAGATGCTGATCTGGTTGTTTATGTGCAATCAAAAATCGACGCTGAAGCGAGCGATGAAGCGGACAGTGACCCGTATAAGGATTATGTTATTCCGGATGACCTTATGTGGTAGTGCCGAGTCCGTCAATATAGTGTGGATGGCTTAAGGATCAATTCGATTGGCATGCAGTCGTCTTTTTCGTGGCCGCGAACTAGAAATTTCTTAAGGGCCTTTATTTCATCGCCGATTTTGAGATGCAATGCGTCTGGAATAGATGCTGCATTGATAGCAATAGTCTCATCCCCAGGATAGAATTTAAAAAATAAACGACCGTTTTCGATATTAAGCAACTCAGCAATACCTTTTGTTTCCCGATATACGCATAGTTGTTGATGGCTTTGATCTCTTTTGTCAAGCGCATGGGGTGAGCGCTTACTATCGTCATGGGTTACAGTTGAAGTACACGATGACATCATGAAACAACTAACAAAAAAAATGATGACAGTGCTGTTTCTCATTATCTGGCGAAACCCTGTTGATCTATTCGTGTCCAACATTTTTATAGTGTGCCGGTGATTGGCCGGTCCAGCGTTTAAACGCTCGACTGAACGCGCTGAGTTCTGAAAAGCCCAGTAGAAACGCTATCTCACTTAGTGAGCGTTTACCACTAGACAGATAGAAAAGCGCTTTTTCCTTTCTAACCTGATCGACCAGCTCGTGGAAAGCCATTCCTTCCTGTTTTAACTTTCGGTAAAGCGTATGGCGGCTCATAAATAGTTTTTCAGCAATGTGTTCTGCATCGACGCAATCCTTTGCGAGCTTTTGTTCGATGAGTTTACGAACCTTGTCAGAGAGTGATGGCTTTGGTTTTATTCTACTTAAAAGCGATTCGATATGACCGGTGAGAATTTTGTGTAAATAGGAGCTACGTTTGGGAAGTTCGAAATCGAGGTAACGTTTTTTAAATGCAATACAACAGTGCTCTTTTCCAAATTGAACAGGGCAAGGAAATACTTCGGAATAGTGGTCTATATAGGTTGGCGCTGAATGCTGAAAACACACGAACTCAATACTGAGCGTAGGGCTGATATATTGCTTCGCTCGATGGATTGATATTGCCAGAGTGCGATCCATATCGGCAATGCAGTACGCTCTTTTAACATTGCATAGGTAGTGAATGTAGGCAAACTGATCGTCGGTGGTGAGTTCTATATGCATCCCTTCGTTGATTAGTGAATAGTATCGCTCCAGCTGTTTAAGCGCCAACTCCAGCGTAGCGTTATTAAAAAAGATATGCCCTACCAAGCCCATTTCCTCATTTATAGGATGTGAGCCAAGTTCTAGGCCAAGCGCGGGGTTGTTTGTATAGTCAAGAGCCAAGTCCCAAAGCGCATGATAACGCTCAATAGGGAGCCGAAAATCAGTCGAGTCGAGATCTGATATAGCGTTACCGATTGTTGTTTCAATCTGCTGCGGATCAATGCCTCGCTTAATCAAATAGCTGGAAAGTGTCTTCGCAGTAGACGGGCTGACAAACAATGCCTTGTGCTTGAGTGATCTCGCGGCCATAAATCTAATCCAGATGAGAAATGACATACAGCGAATACGGGCTATAGTCTCGAAGTGACAGTATTCGAATCTTACATTACCTGCTGTGTTTTAACCTTGCAACAAGCAGTCAATACAATGCCACAGTAAGTCAAGCAAAGGGCGTTTGAATTTCTTATAGTAAGCATTGGCCAGTGGCAGAACGCCTGCTGGTTTTAGGGCAGTGAAACATGTCGATTAACCGCAAGGAGCACTAAATAGGAGCGATAAATGGAACTAGAGATATTTATACCGCATAACAAAAACGAAAGAGATAATTGTGAAGCTCTACAGATGTACTTAAATAGTATGTTTTTTTGTTAAGAAGCAATATTGATTTAAAAGGCGCCGACTAGTGACTAGTCGGCGCCTTTTTCATATATGGTCTAGGCTAATAAATCACTCGCGCTTTTAAGTATTAAATTCATGGAATTATCTCTGCACTCAAAAATTAAAGGCCATGGAGAGCCTATTATTTTGCTTCACGGCCTGTTTGGCGCCTCAGACAACCTGGGAAGACTGTCAACAAGTCTTTGTGATCAGTATCAAGTCCATTCGCTTGACTTGCGTAACCACGGACGTTCTCCTCATTCAGATCAAATGAACTATCAGTTAATGGCGAATGATGTGCAT
>Ga0316207_10004768_pt1 | contig 11573 bp, 9 predicted proteins | sample 6weekpyrite_MG_FD_204943 | JGI IMG/M metagenome (GOLD analysis project Ga0316207, IMG submission 204943) | Microbial mat bacterial communities from mineral coupon in-situ incubated in ocean water Damariscotta River, Maine, United States -... | ecosystem: Environmental > Aquatic > Marine >...
CTTTCCAGAAAACGAAGGTTAGCCTGTTCAGCCAACTCTATCGCCTTATCCGTATCGCCACTTTTTCTCAGTGCAACAATAAATGAAAGCACCGTCTTCTCATTAGGTTTTGCGTTTTCCAGGTAGATCTGAGCATCTTCCAAAGCACTTTGATATAAATTTAGAGCAACTAAATAGTTAAATCTTTGCTTATAAAAATTCCACTCTGATTTAAACTTGGCAATTCCTGCACTTAATACTTCAAGTGCCGTCTCATATTTCTTCAGGCGCCAGTTACATTCAGCTTTCAAAGAGATAACAGAGACTTTTTCATCAGAAATCTTGCCTGCATTGGAAATAGCGTCCAAAGCATCTTGATATTTCTTAAGTTTATACGAATTTTGTGCGATATAAAGATAGAGTGCTTTTTCCGCGTCTTCAAAACCAAGTGCCTTTCTAAAAGCTGTATTCGCCTCTTCATACTTAGCAAGCTTAGTTAATGTCAGTCCCTTTACCATATAAAACCTGGTAAAATCCAGCTCTTCGTCTTCTATATTTACTTGCTTTAACTCTTCATAAGCTCTGTCAAAGAAGCCGTCTTTTAAAAGAAGTGCTGCAAGGGCAACATGATCAACTTCATCAGAAGCTTTTTTCTCTGCCGCGAACACGCTTAAAGAGATGATTAAAAGTAAACCAATTAATTTTGTCATATTTTTTCCTATTGAAGGTCAAAGCGAACTTTTTGTTTCGCCCAGACCTTAACCGATTCGCCCTTATATTGAGCCGGTTTAAAATGCCAAGTTTTTACACCTGCCACTGCTACATCATCAAAGACTTCAGCCGGTTGAGACTCAAGAACTTTTACTTTTTCTACATTTCCCTCTTTGTTAATAAGAAGGTTCATCAGAACATACCCTGAAACACCCATCTTACGGGCTTTTTTTGGATACTGCATTGCTGATCTCTCACTTGGAGTGGGTGCAACATCCACAGAGTCTTCACTCATGACCATGTTTTTACTCATATCACCAAGAAGGGCATCATCCATATCCATATCACCACTCATAAAAGCGTCCAGACCGGTATCGATACCCGATAATGAACTGTCAATGCTTGGCGCAGGCGTACTACGTTTTGGCTTGGCAGGCTCTGATCTCTTTTTTGGTTTTGGCTTTGGCTTTGGTTTTGGCTTGACCACTTTTTGGGCTACAAAATCCATGCTCTGTTTTTTAGCCTTGGGTTCGCTTATCCCGCCCTTTTCATTCATATAAATAACAAGGCCAAAAACAAAAAAGAGACCAAATATCATCCATATGGCTGACTTTAGAGATTTAGATAGAGCTCTCACCTTATCCAACCTCTTTCTCAGTAGCAACAGCTACGTCTTTTGCTCCTGCCATACGACACTGATCAACCACTTCTATAAGCTTGTTGACTTCAATACCGTCATCTGTGACAACTAAAACAGATTTTTCCGTTGACGTACGTAACATATCACGCAGTTTACCCTGAATTGCCCATGTCTTTACCGGTTGAGCATCTACATAGGTATCACCTGCATTATCAATAAACACACGAATCACTTTAGATGATGCCTTAGATGCAGATGATGCACCCGGACGATTTAGATCAAGTTTCATATCTTTAACAAACGTTGAACTTACCATAAAAAAGATCAACAGGATAAAAACCATATCGATCAATGGCGACATATCCACGCCTATTTCTTGAGACTTTCGTTGACGAAAACGCATCTATTCTCCCTCTTCTTTTATACATGTAATATCTTTGATCTGTTCCAGATCCATAATCATTTTATCTGCTTTACGCTGCAATAGGTTTCCGATAATAAGCCCGGGAACGGCAACAACCAAACCAAGTTGTGTCGTAAACAGTGCTTGAGAAATACCTCCCGCAATACCACCGCTTTGTGAGAAAAGCGCCGCATCTGCCAAAGAGTCAAAGGTCTCTATCATCCCGATAACCGTCCCTAAAAGACCGATCAAAGGTGCTGCTGCAACGATGGTCTTGACCAAGGTAGAGTATTTGGTGATCTCCGACGTATACTTATTAAAGGCATCTGTTATGTAAGCACGTGTATGTTCACTGTTCCCTTGTACCTTAACAATCTCAAGCGCTTCGACTACCGCACCATCGATCATTCCTTGAGGCTCAGACCGGATACCTTCTTGGAATTTTCTAACAAGATTTCTAACACTTGCTTTTGAACCGCGATTGAGTGTGTAATAGCGATAACCCAGTGCGTACCATAAAACAAGTACTGAGATAGCAAGTGGCCACATTACAAGGCCTCCGCTACTCATATAGGCATTAAACTGTTCAAACCCCTGGATTAAGAACTCCATCTATGACTGCTTGTTATACTCATTGATAAGATGTAATGCTGAATGTTCCATAGTATCTTTAATACGTTCAGCCCAACCGCTTAGCATGTTTCCAAGCATAAGAACCGGAATCGCTACGATAAGACCAAGTTCCGTTGTTACAAGGGCGATAGAGATACCGCCTGATAGCAGTTTCGGATCACCCGTTCCAAACTCAGTGATGATATCAAATGTTGCGATCATACCGGTTACTGTTCCAAGAAGACCAAGAAGTGGAGCAACCGCTGCCACAATTAAGATCATTGAACCAAAACGGTCAAGTCTTCCACTCTCGTGAAGGATTGATTCTGCTACGATATCTTCAATATGTTCTCTGTCTCTGTCAAGGTTACGTATCGTTGCTTTGATAACACGTGCTGTTGAGCCTTTTTGTGTCTTCATAAACTCTAACGCACCCTCTTTACCTTCTTTAAGAAGCTTATCAAGAGCTGACTTAGCCAGATTGTCCGTAGTCTTAGATGCACCCGATAAGAATGAAACTCTAAGTGCCACAAGTACTAAGGCGGCAAGACCTAAAACAACGATAATCCAACCGATAAGTCCACCCGAGTTGATCACAGAGACAATCGTCTTTACAGCTGCTTCTTCGATCTCTTTGTTTACATTTTCATACAAGAAGATATTGATCTCTTCTCCTGCACTGCCGCTTGCCAAAGCATTGGCACTCTCAGCCGAACCTTCAGCCTTCCATACTTTAAGTTTACCTGCACCTGCCGGGACTAAAGCACCAGCTACATCATCCGCTATACCGTAAGACGCGATGTTACCGATTTTGATAATACGACCTGTCTTTTCACTTCCGTCTTCAATATAAAACTTACCGCTTTCACTTCTTACTGAAGCCAGTGTAGAGATAAGTGTATTTGCTTTTTCAAAAACTGTCTGTAAAGAAGCCTGATAGTTGTTCTTATCTACCTTGATATCTACACCATAAGGTTTAAGCGTAGTCGTTGACTGCATCATCACTGTTTCGATAAGTGTAGTATCATCACTCATCACCTGTGCGTTTTGGCGTACACTAAACAGCTCATCTTCAAGTTTTTCACTTAAAGCATTTTTCTTAAGTACAACGTTTTGTAAAACACCCAAGTCACGTTTCGCTTCATTTAGTTTTTTGTTTTGTGTTCCCTTAAGCTCTGAAAGACGCTCTTGTAACATCTTCTTCTGTGCTTTTAAATAAGCAAACTCTTTAGCATATGCACGCTCTAACTCACTCTCGGTTGCTGCAAAAGCACTAAGGCTTAATGCGATTAAAACTGCTAGAATCTTTTTCATTATTTAGTCTCCGTCATAACGATAGTGTTTGGAAGTGTAAAATATCCTGAACGGATCTGTTTTTTGAATGAATCAAAAAGTGCTAGGATCTGGTCTTGTTCTGTTTTAGAAACGGCTTCTTTATAATACCAACCTGTTGCATCTTTGCTTGCTTGACCCACCGTGTTATCAGGAAGCTTAAAGAACATCGCAACCGTACCGACACGAGCGACCTCCGCTAAACGGTCTTGACCGTCGATCTTGATCGTCTGCTTGAAAATACCGTTCTCTTTGCTCATACGAATCGCATCTGAATAGGCGTTCCATGTCAAGGCAAGTGCTTTTTGCGGGCTTACCAGATCGTTCTCAAGTTGAGATTTAATCTTTTCAATATCTGCAAGACGGTCTTGTGTCTTAAAAGGCAGAGAGGCTTTAATGTTGTCTTGGATCAATGCTATAGCACTTAGTAAAAGAGGTTTTAGGCCTTCTGTGTTCTTACCTGCTTCAGAGATCTCTTTACGTACCTTATCCAGTTCACGTTCGATCTGCTTGATCTTGAGGTCTTCTCTAGAGATCACCGATTCAAGATCATTCTTTTGGCGAAGAAGTGATGTCATTGAAGCCTTGAACGTATCTCTTTCATCTGCAATACTTGCGTCTAATTGTTCTACGTCTGCACGAATCTTCATTAAAGATTCAGCCATATTTTCTGTTGAGGCAGTAAGTGCCGTTGTGCCTAGAAGTGCAACAACAGCCATGCTTAGCATTGATTTTCTCATGCGGAAGTCCCTTTTTGGTTTTATATTTTGGAATTTTATGTTAGTTTGGTTACTTTAGCGTTACTTGTTTATTACAATTTGATTACAATATTACACGAAACTACCTAAAACACGTGTTTAAAGTCATCAAAATGTCTTCAATTTGTAATCGAAATATAGCATAATTTGAAAGCTTTATAGAAAACTTTCAAAAGAAAAACGGGGAAAAGAGTTCTTGTCTCTTTACCAAATATATTATGGAGCCCATACCCATGAAAAGTCGGCTTGATTACCTGCGGTAGGTGTTGCAGCCTGAAGCGTCGCAAGATCCGTACCTGAACTGTCTAATGTAACAGTTGCCCCAACATGTGCGCCAACTGCGTCAGCATCACTTACGATATCTTCAACTTCCTCGTCCGTCACATCACCAAAGATTGAATCATTAAGGTTTTCTAAAGACCCTTTATAATGAATACTTGCGGCATGTGAAAGTACCATTGCACCAGAATAAGCAAGACCATTTGTAACAGTAGTTGCTGAACGAACTTCAATGTTTCCTTTTCCCGCATTGTTTGTAATAATAATACCGTTTGAAAGTTGACCTGCTGTACCTTCACGGTGAACGATACCTTGGCCGCCTGCATCAGCTGTAATGATAGTAAACTTATCGATTGCCGGGTTTGAAATAGGTTGTGTCAGTTCTTTTGTCGTACTACCGCCATTGTTATCTGTTTCAAATCCACGTGATCCCGTTCCATCTACATTACGCTGCTCAACATATACATTTGTAGCTGAACCCGTCCAACCGTGGTCCCAGTCAAGTGAGTCATCTGCATTATTGAAGATGTACAAGTTTGTCATATTGACTTTTCCACCCCATACTTCAATACCGTCATCAAGTGAACCAATAACAGCTACATTATCAATTGTCGTACCTGAACCGATACCACCAAGACTTAGACCGTTTAACTCTTTATCCGTTTCAACTTCAAAACCTGAGTGTTTGATAATCACATATTTTAAAGTACCTGAATTATCAGCATCGTTACAAAGGACCGTACCGCCTTGACTTGCGGGGAAAACGCCGCCAAGATCACAACTGAACAAGTGATCACCTGCTTCGTAAGTTTCAAGGCCCTTGTTCCCTTCAGCATAACCAAAAATCGCTAAACCACCCCATTCGCCCTGCTCTGTACCATTGTTCAGTCCGGCATGATCTTGAATCGATGTCATCACAATAGGGTCAACAGAAGTACCAATCGCTTCTATTTGAGCACCTTGATCAATGGCTATATATGATTGTCCTGTACATCCGACGATCTTAGCACCGGAACCAATTGTTAATGTTGTTCCCGCAGGAAACGTCACTTCACCGTCAATTCCATAAACTGCATTTGAAGCAATATTAACATCTCCAGTTTGCACACCCGTTAGCACAGGTAAACCCTCAGACGCACAAGTTACTGCCGGAGTTATGCCGCCGCTTGTCCCATCATTATAAGGATTTGTCGCATCCCCGCCACATCCTGTTAGCAGCATTGTTAATAAGCTTCCTAGGCTTAGTGTTGTCAAAGCAGTATGCTTCATTATGATTCCTTTAGCTGTAAGTTAATCTTCTTACAAATTATTATGATGGAATCATAGAATAGTTAAATTACTTTAAGGTTACAAGAATAATTAGAGGGATAGAATAGACATCCATGGAAGCCCATGGATGCGGTTTGTCTTTAGTTAGATATTAAAGAGCCCAAGCTGGCATAGTTAGAGCATCTGAACCTACAGTTGGATTTCCCGTCTTAAGGTTTGAAAGAGTATCAAGTGGACCCGTAACAACTGTCGCACCTTCAACAATAGCTTGAACTTCTGCATCAGTCACATCACCAAATATTGAATCAGTAAGATTTTCAGCAGCACCTTTATAGTAAAGACCTGCATCTTGTGACAATACCATTGCGCCAGAATAAGCAAGACCATTCGTTACCGTATTTGCCGAACGGATTTCAATATTTGCTTTGCCATCATTCTTTGTAATAATGATACCGTTTGATAGTTGACCTGCTGTACCTTCACGGTGAACAACACCTTGACCACCAGCAACAGCTGTAATAATAGTAAATTTATCAATAGTTGGGTTTGAAATAGGTTGTGCAACTTCTTTAGTCGTACTACCGCCATTATTGTCTGTTTCAAATCCACGTGATCCCGTTCCATCTACATTAACCTGTTCAACATATACATTTGTAGCTGAACCTGTCCAACCGTGATCCCAGTCAAGTGAGTCATCTGCATTGTTATAGATATAAAGGTTTGTCATATTAACCTTACCACCCCATACTTCGATACCGTCATCAAGTGAACCAATAACAGCAACGTGATCGATAGTAGTACCTGAACCAACACCACCAAGGCTTAGACCGTTAAGTTCTTTATCTGTTTCAACTTCAAAACCTGAGTGCTTAATGACTACATATTCCAAAGTTCCTGAGTTGTCCGCATCATTACAAGTAACTGTACCACCTTGACTTGCAGAAAAAGCACCACCTAAATCACAACCGAATGTATGATCGCCTGCTTCGTAAGTCTCAAGACCCTTGTTACCTTCAGCATAACCGAAGATGCTTAATCCACCCCATTCACCCTGTGCAGTAGCTGGTGAAGGTGTACCATCAACATCATTTAAAGATGTAAATACAATCGGATTAGTCTCTGTACCCTCAGCTATGATCTTCGCACCTTGATCGATTGCTAGGTAAGACTGACCAGTTTGACCAAAAAGTGTTGTGCCTTGAGGGATAGTTAATGTTGCATTTTTAATAGAAACTTCACCCTTGATCGCATATATATTAGCAGCATCTAAAGTCAGTACCGTGCTGTCATCTAAACAACCGCTCATTACATACTCATCTTTTCCAAGGTACTGAGTACCTGATGCAGTAATTGAACCTACACATGTATCAACTGCTGGCGTAGATGAACTACTTCCACCACAAGCTGTAAATGACAATGCTACTGTTGCAGCTAATGCACTAAGAATAATTTTTTTACTTTCCATTGAATAACTCCTGTATTTTTATTAGCAGCAGTATAAAAAAGTTTGATTACTCTATTGATACACTTTAGTGACAATAAGGCAACATTTATATTACAGTTTAATTACAATATTGATAGATTTATTAGAAGGTGTTTCTGTAATGGCCCTGTATCTGCGCTCTATAAAGGCGTTGTGTATAGATAATGAGCTGAAGTCTCTCATCAAAAGACTTAGGCTTAAGTTACAACAGGTGCCTTAAGTACCTAGAGGCTGTAGATAAAAAACCAGTTGTCTTACTCTATAAGACCTAAGGCATCCTTGGACAAACCAGACCAAGCAGACTTTTCATCGGCTTTTATGCTGGCTTCAAAAGCAGCTTTGGCTTCAGCAGTTTTCCCCTCTTTCATGAGAAGAGAGCCTAGCATATATTGTGCTCTTGAGCTTTCTTTAGCATTTAGATCCCGTTTCACCAGTTTACTTAGTAGCTCTAACTGCGCTTTCTCTTTTTTCTGTGCTTTCAAGACCTGTAAGGCTGCAAACTCTACGAAAGGTGATTGCGAATAGCTCTTTGTCTTCTCTTGTAAGGTCATGATCTTTTTGGTGTACGCCTCGATAACAATATCGTCATTCTGTTTTAGACCCAGCTTGACCATGCTCACGTAAAGTTCTATGTCATCATACTCCAAGCCCCTGCGTTTTTCCAGCTCTTTAATGCTCTTTATCATACCCAGTGTGTTTTTCAAACGTTCATGTGCGTAAAAGGTATCATGCAAAATATCATCATATTTGTCTGTTTTATCCATATCTGATAAGGTGATAACATCTTCAGCGACCTTGGTCAACGCTTCATACTCACCTGTCTTGTTAAGTGTTTTTGCATAAGAATAAAGCCACATCAAACGTTTTTCATTGTCCTTAATATGTTTATTGGCAATAGATTTTGCCAAGCTATAGTTTCCTGTTTCAAATGCACAGGCATATAGGTTCTCGTCAAATTTGCTTTCTATGCTTAGGTTGTATTCTTGACTTAATGCAATAGCCTTTGAACACTCCCCTTTTTCAAGTCTCTCAAGTGTAAGAATCAAAGCTGCTTTGTTTTTCAATTCAAAATACCCCGGTTCATTTTCAGCCCCCGAGCCTTCCATATCTATAACCGCTTGATACTGCTTGTCATCAAACAGAAGCCTTGCCTTTTGCAGGGCTGCCTTATTTCCTATCTCTTCGTTAGGATACCTCTCTTGCAAGGCCTCATACTCAGAGATCAAAGCAGATGTATTGGCATCTTCAGGTGTATAAAACAGGGAGTCTAAGGCCTCTTGCACCTCATTTGTATATTCACTGTCTCCGTATTTGTCTTTATAGCCCTTTAAAGCCGTATAAGCAGCCGGCTTATCTTCTGTCTCGGCCAACCAAAGGCCAATATCTTTTGTCATTACCTCATACCTGTCATCACCTGAAGGAAGATGCTTTATTATGGCCTGTAAAATAGCAGCAGCTGTCTTTTGATGGCCTCTGTTGGCAAAGGCTCGTGCATTATCGTAGTTTTGATCGACATCATGAAGCAGGTATTTCTCATTTCCTTCGATTATCTTAATATAAAGATTGGAAGCTTTTTCCAGTTCACCGTGTTCCAGACTCATCTTTGCCAGACGTATAGCCGCCATAGAAGCCACTTCAACATCACTGGTCATATACAGTGCTTTTTCAAAATAAGTACCTGCTTCTTTAGACTTCCCCCCTGATATATATTGATCCCCTAAAAATATCATACCCAAGGCTGCATACTTACTCTCACCAAACTCCTTAAAAAGTCTCTCATAAAAATAAGTACCGTCTGCTTGAAGTCCGACCGATGAATACGCATTCGCCGTATAGGCAAGGACTTCAGGCATATTCTCATCCCCAGAGTATTCGCGTATAAACTCTTTTGAGACCTCTAACAACGCTTCGTTCTCATCCGTTTTATGATAACCGCGCATCTTATATAAAAGAAGTTCAGCCTTAAAGATCGTATTGGGAAACTTCATAAAAAGAGCATCCACATCACTTGCAAGCTGATCATAATTACCTGCCTCATAGGCTGCTTTTATTCGCATATAATCAGCAACATCTTTTACCTGATCTAAGCGTATAGGATTTCCAGAGATATCTAAGGCACCTACAGAAGGTATTTTAACCTCTTCCATGCTCAAAGGAAAACGAAGTCCCATGCCCGGTGTTTTATCTATCTTGATCAAAGGAAGTATTTCTTTATACCCGACGACCATCCAGTGCTTAGACTCTTTATAAGTGTCAGCTGAACGCATATTTGACGTTTTATACAGCTTGTTTGCTATTGGAAAAAGTCTCATCTTTTCCAGTGGCAAGATACGAATATAATATTTCTTATTCTTAGCAAAAGAATCTACATGAAAGAAGCTGGTCTTTACCGGTTCGAATTTTTCTTTTGGCTCTCGTGGAAAAACACATTGAATCTGTGTTATTTCATCAAAGTCATTTATGTTTTTTACACATTTAAAATCTACGTTTTCTTTGATATGTATTGTAGAGTAATCCTCACCGGCTTCTTTGCCGGCATTAATACTTAATGTTAAAGCATAAAGAGGAAAAAAGGGAAAAGAGAAAAGACAGAAAAGTAAAGCAAATCTATTTAGCAACGGAACTTCTCCTTCATGACTCTAAATGATTGTTATTATACATCTTTTTTCTTAGAATTCATATTTGGCAAACTTCACCAGAAAAAGCAGTGTTATCCCTCTGTAATATTCAAGCCATCTAAATAATTTAAAAGTTTTGTTTTACGATTACCTGTAAGTACGCCATTCACTTTTATTGAGAAGCCTGTTCTTCTATCTGGCATTGTAAACATTCACCTCAAAACCAACACCGATCAAACCACCGTATTGCTAAAAGTATAGTTCCGGTTCTTAACTATTTATGCAATATTTAAAAAAGATAGCAAAAAAGACAAAAATGGAGAATTAAAAAGACACAAATGGAGAAGACTTTATTCCAAAATTTCTGTATAATTCGGTAAATATTTATGAAGGAAAATTATGATTCATGAGAACGGAAAAATAGTAGACATCGCAGTTATTGGAGCTGGCCCTGGCGGTATGGCAAGTGCTATCGAAGCAAAACTTGCTGGAATTGACAACATTGTTGTTATAGACAAAGCACCTCATCACAATGACATGATCCACAAGTTTTACAAAAAAGGTAAACGTGTTGACAAAGACTGGATGGGAATCAAGTTTGAATTTACAGGTAATGTTTCATTTGAAGAATGTTCTAAAGAAGAGTACATCGAGCAAATGGACAACAAACTACAAGAAGCCGGTGTTCTTGATACATTTGAGTACAACCATGAAATCATGAGAGTTGAAAAAGGTGAAGATGGTCTTTTTTCAATTGTTTATGGACAAGAAAATGTAGCTGAAAGCATTGAAACGATAAAAGCTAAAAACGTTATCCTTTCAGTAGGTCGTATGGGTAAACCAAACAAGCCTAGATATAAATTCCCAAGAGAGCTTAAAGAAGTACTAAACTTCAACCTTTCTAAAGTTCAAAACGGTGAGAGCGTTATGATCGTCGGTGGTGGTGATACTGCTGGTGAGTACGCGTATGGCTTAGTAGAACTAGAAGATATGGAAGATTGTGTTGTAACACTCAACTACAGAAAAGCTGAGATAACACGTATGAACCCTATTAATACTGAGATGTGTAATAAGTACCTTGATAACGGTAAGATTATCAACAAGATGGGTGTAGATATCGAAAGTGTTGAGCCTTCAGAGACTGGAAAGATCAAAGTAAACTTTACAGATGGTTCAACAGCTGAGTATGACAGAGCTGTTTACGCACTTGGTGGAACGACGCCAAAAGATATTCTTGTAAACTCTGGTGTTAAGACTGGTGAATGGGATGTACCTGTATATAACGAAGCTACTTTTGAAACAAACGTAGAAGGTCTTTACACTATCGGTGATGTTGTAACAGATCAAGGTAGTATCGCACTGGCATTCAACCACGCAAGTGATGCGGTAAAAAATATTTCTAAAAACCTAAAATAATTCTTCTATACTATGCTCTTTTGAGCATGGTATCCCTCTATAATACTTCTACAAAATTTTATAACCCAATATC
>Ga0316207_10004769_pt1 | contig 11573 bp, 11 predicted proteins | sample 6weekpyrite_MG_FD_204943 | JGI IMG/M metagenome (GOLD analysis project Ga0316207, IMG submission 204943) | Microbial mat bacterial communities from mineral coupon in-situ incubated in ocean water Damariscotta River, Maine, United States -... | ecosystem: Environmental > Aquatic > Marine >...
AGAGTTTAGGCTCTCTATGATAGATGCACTTTTATCCTGTAGCTCTTGTGCTGCTGCTTGCATCTGTGGTGCATAACCAGTGTAAATCCCACGGTCTATCCTTAAAATTGCAGCCTGCATAGCAGCAAATTTTGCAAGAGGTAAAAAGAGTGCATCTTCTAATAAGTAGATAAGTTCCATTGCCTTCTCATAGAGTGCTCGTGCCTCAGCATAAGAGTAGCTAATCTCGACAAGATGTTTTGCCTTTAAAAACTTACTACAAAAAGCACGCAGTTTTTCTTCATCCGTCTCGGGCTTTGCTTCGTCAAGCATAAAGACAGCACCCTCTTCAAACTTCTCCTCATTTAAAAAAGTAAAAAACTGCTCAAGTGTCGTCTGCATACTAAACCCCTATGTTCTTTTGTATCTGTTTTGGCAGAGTAAACGCAGTAACTAAACTATCAACACCTAATCCTACTAACTCTAAACCCTCAGCATTTTTTCTAAACTGCTCACTCAAGCTTGTATCTATAATACTCAAATCATCACTAGCGATTACATAACCCCATAGATGATAAAAAGATGGAACAATGACACCATAACTTCTCACATCACCAAAAACACGACCCATCATCTCTCGTATATGTTTATGGTTTGTAGACTCCTGAGTATCAAGTGCTCCACCTTGTGTCGCTATGATGGCATTTGGCTTAAGGAGCGGTTTGAGTGTCTTATAAAGCCCTTCTCCATACAAAAATGCAGCAGGAGAGTCCCAGTCATCAACATCTATCAAATCTCCAATAACTATATCAAATTTTTGTGTGCAAGAAGCAAGATACTCGTTGATATCCATGTAGAGGACCTCTAAACGCGGGTCACTAAATGCGCTCTCACCCCAAGAGGGTATATGCTCTTTACATAAGGCAACAAACTCTTCATCTATGTCAACCATCACAACCTTAGTGACTGACTTATGAGCAAGTACTTCACGAGCAGTAGCACCCTCACCTCCACCCATAATGAGAACACTTTGAGGATTTGGATGTGCAAGCATAGCAGGATGCACAAGTGCTTCATGGTACATATGTTCATCACTCTCACACGACTGAATATCACCATCAAGACTGATGCAAGTACCATGCATTTTAGACTCAAAAAAGAGATACTCTTGAAAAGGAGTTTTTCCTTTCACAATTATATTCTCTACCTCTCTCTCAACACTATCAGAATCATTTGCCATTTGTCTATAGTTAATCATCTTCTTCCCTATCTCATTTCGTAAGATTATATACTAATGTGGCTTAATGAATATCTATCTTGACAAGTAACGACTTAGCCACTATACTTTTTTAGATTTTAAGTGATGTTTTCAAAGGAGACACAAATGCTACTCTCAACTAAAAACTTATCAGGGGATCTCTTTGGAGGTCTTACTGCTGCAATTGTTGCTCTTCCTCTTGCCCTTGCCTTTGGTGTTCAGTCTGGCATGGGTGCGATTGCTGGTCTTTATGGGGCGATAGCTGTTGGCTTTTTTTCTGCACTCTTTGGTGGAACACCGACACAGATAAGTGGTCCAACGGGTCCTTTGGCTGTTGTGGCATCGGCCATCATTGCTGGTGAAATTGCCTTTTATGGCTCTCTTGATGCAGCGATTGGGACTATTGTTGCGACCTTTGTTTTAGCAGGTATTTTTCAAATTTTACTCGGTGTTTTTAAGATTGGTCAGTATATTCGCTACATTCCCTACCCTGTAGTCTCAGGCTTTATGAGTGGAATTGGTGCTATTATCATTATCATGCAAATATTTCCTTTTTTTGGACTCACATCTCCAGCTAGTATTCCTGAGATATTTGCTTCACTCTCAGAAATACCCCAGCAGATAAATAGACAAGCTGTACTCTTAGCAGTCAGCACAATAGCTATCATCTACCTCTTTCCAAAAATCACAAAAAAAGCACCCTCCACCCTTGTAGCACTTATTGTTTTAAGCCTGCTCTCTACACTACTGGATCTTGAAGTCTTCATCATTGGTGATATCCCAAATGGCTTCCCAGAAGTACACATTGACACTCTTTTATCACTTGACTGGCATAACCCTATGCTTATGGTTATTCCCGCTATCACCTTAGCTGCTCTTGGTGCTATAGACTCACTGCTCACTTCTGTAGTAGCAGATAACATGACAAAAACACAGCACAACTCAAACAAAGAGCTCATCGGTCAAGGCATAGGAAATATGATGGCCGGTCTTATCGGTGGTCTCCCAGGAGCTGGGGCTACTATGCGAACAGTAGTCAATATAAATGCAGGTGGAAAGACAAACCTCTCAGGTGTTTTTCATGCTATAGTGCTTATTATCATCCTATTTGGTGCAGGGGCATATGCAAAACTCATCCCTCTACCTGTCTTAGCAGGTATTCTTATCACTGTTGGACTTGGTATTATTGACTACAAAGGCTTAAGCCACTTAAGAGAAGTACCTCGTGCTGATGCAGTTATAATGATAATTGTACTGTTACTTACTGTGTTTGTTGACCTGCTTCAAGCAGTGGCAATAGGTATGGTTTTAGCCTCCATACTCTTTATGAAACAGATGGGAGATATGGCCCAGAACAAGTCTGTCTCAAAAACTCTTAAAGACTTCCATGATATTTTTCCTCCATCTTCACAAGAAAGAGACTCTTACTGTGCAATAGAAGAACAGGTCTACATCCAGCACTTTAATGGGCCTATCTTTTTTGGGTTTACCGCACACTTTAAACAGATGATGAAGGAACTACCTCAAGTAAGTGTCGTAATTTTCAGGATGTATAATGTTCCAAGTATTGACCAGAGTGGTATGTATGCCCTTGATGATGCCATCTATGAGTTAAACTCTAAAGATATCACCGTACTTATAACAGGACTCAGAAAACAGCCTAAAAAAATGCTAGAAAACATAGAAGTTATCCCAACCCTTGTACCTCAAAACCATCTATTTCCTGATTTTAGTACAGCATTAGAGATGTTAAAAGAGCACCAGAGTAACTTCAAGACAACAAACGATAAAAAAAATATTCATAATATTTTATGGAATGACTAGAAGTCTTGTCTAGTTTTTTGAAAAAGCATTTATTACATCATAAATAGCGACAGTTAAAATACTTAGTTCCTTTTTATTCATAATAAATGGGGGCATAATATATACAAGCTTATTAAAGGGTCTCACCCATACACCTCTTTTAATAAACTCTGGAGTCATCCAGGATAAATCTACATCCTCTTTTAACTCCACAACCCCAATAGCCCCAAGAACACGAACCTCTTTTACTATCTCCAGCTCTTCACATTTTTTTAATTCTGTGTTTAACTGTGTCTCTATATTTTGCACTCGCTCTCTCCAAGGGGAGCCCAATAATAGTTCTAGACTTGCATTTGCCACGGCACAAGCTAAAGGGTTTGCCATAAAGGTTGGTCCATGCATTAAAACATTGCCATTGGCTTCAACACCTTGCATCACTTTTTTACTCGTAAGTGTCGCAGCTAGTGACATGTACCCACCTGTAAGAGCCTTACCAACACAAAGAATATCAGGAGTCACATCCCCGTGCTCATAAGCAAAGAGTTTTCCAGTACGCCCAAAACCTGTTGCTATCTCATCTAAGATAAGCAATACATCAAACTTCGTGCAGAGCTCTCTGACTCTTTTTAACAACTTTGGAGAATAGATTCTCATGCCTCCTGCACCTTGAACTATTGGCTCGAGTATTACTGCAGCGATTTGTGTATGGTTTTGCTCTAACTTCTCTTTAAAATCATGTATGTACTTCTCATCCCATGCATCCCCAAACATACACATAGGAGCTTCAGCGAAGATATTTTTATGCAGTACCCCTTCAAACGCAGTATGCATTCCTGTTATGGGGTCACAGACACTCATAGCCCCAAAAGTATCTCCATGATACCCTTTAGAAAAAGCAAGTATCTTACTCTTGGCTTTGTTGCCTTGAGAACTCCAGTACTGAAAAGCCATCTTCAAAGCCACCTCAACACTCACACTACCACTATCGCTAAAGAAGATATGTTCTAGGTTTTTATCTGTTATCTTCAGAAGAGTTTGTGCAAGTTTTATAGCAGGCTCGTGTGTGAGTCCACCAAACATTACATGACTCATCTTTGAGAGTTGTTCTGTAGCTGCTGCATTTAACTCAGGAACATTATAGCCATGAATGACCGACCACCAAGAGCTCATACCATCTATGATTTTCTCACCACTCTCGAGCTCTAAGTAGACACCTGATGCAGACTTTACAAGGTGCATATCAGTAGGTGGAACTGAAGGAGCATAGGGGTGAAGTATATGTTGTGTGTCAAAATCTATCAAGTCGTTCTCCAACCGTTAAATATACTCAACATCTCTGCGTTTAATGTAGCAATGTAGGTCGCTTTTTCATCTTCTTGTAGAGTAGTCTCAGGAGAGAAGTACTCATCTGTTTGCATATCCGTTCGCAAAAGTTTTAGCTGCCAGATATTATCATTTGGCAGAGTAAGTTCGTTTGTTTTATAGCCTTTGAGAATACTTTCATCTATATACTCTTTGATGGAGCTGAGCTCATGATCCATATAGATATGCTCCCCCTTGTTGTTGCGTGTAAAGCCACGAACATTGTAATCAATAGTCACTATATCTGTATCAAAAAAATCAAAAATAGCATTGAGTGAGCTTAGTGGTGTTATCTCCCCGCATGTTGAGAGCTCTATATCTACACGAAAACTAAGTATGCCGTTTTCATTTTCAAAGTCAGGATAAGTGTGTGCAGTGATGTGACTTTTATCTAAATGCACATCTACACCCGATCCTTTAATATCACCAAGTAGTATCATAGAACTCGCTCCATAAGGCTCATAGTCTTGAAGTGCAACAGACAGCACTTCAGCTTCAATGATATGCACTATTTTTTGTAAAAGTTCAGATATCTTTGTAGCAGAGTAGTGTGAGTTTATATACTCCACATAAGAGAGTTTTTCACTCTCACTAGGAGCAATCACAAAGTCATAAAAACTAAAACTGAGTGCTTTTTTTAGGTTGTTAAAGCCTTTGAGTTGCATACTATTCCTCTTTATTTATTAGAGGTATTATACATTGTCTTGACTTTAGTTCTCTTTTGAATCACTACAACCATATATCTCTGCATGTTTGAGTATCTCCTCGGAGTATCTGCTCATAGTTAAAGTCTCAGCCATTTTTCCATCTTGATTAAAGACTTTTTGCTCCCTTTGAAGTATCTCTTTTGCCTCATCTAGTTCTTTTTTTGTGATTTTGTAAAGTTCATTAATAGGCTCTATCTGATTTGGATGGATGATAGTTTTTGAGGTAAGTCCCTCATGCATATCTCGCTGCACATCTCTGATAAAGCCATCACCATTGTTAAAACAAGGATAGACTCCTCCACTAACACCAAAACCAGCACTCTTAAAAGTAGCGATAAAGTTACCTATGACACTAGCAGTTACACTGTAATCAAAAAGAGAGTGCTCACAACTCCTTCTCATACCAAGTTGTCTGAGCATATCTTCAAGTCCAAAACGCACTAACAAAACTCTCTCTTTGTTTGTTAGTATAATCTCCTTTAAGGTATGGAGCCTTTGATGATTAAAAAGTTCTTCTCCCTCTATACTAGGCATTATAAGATATTTTGTATCTTGTAATGCTTGAAGGTACTCTTCTGCATTTGTGAGTGAGAACTTTGCTAACACAAAACCTGTTATCTTCTCTGTATTTTCAAAAACTAATAAACTCTTTAAGTGTTCTACATTTTTTGCTCTTACAAAAACAAGTGGTCCATTTAAACTCTCTTGTGCTAAAACACTCTTCAGATTTTGTACTCCAACATGAAGAGCATCCTCTTCTAGTCCATCTTCAAAGTCTATCACCAAACTTCTGAGTTGCTTATACTTCTTACCACTTACAATTGCACTCAATTTTTTATGTGAAGCAGGGATAAAGAGTGTTCCCCCTAGCTCTAGGCAATGTACTTTTTTCATCTTTTGTCCACCCTAAACCATCCAGCGATGGAGTGACGTTTTTTCTTTGTAACTACAACTTCATGCGCAAACTTGTCACTTAAAAATACCACAAATGTGTTCGCTTTTGGCTCTACTCTCTCAAGTGCTTCTCCTGCTTCATCATAGATGATAAGCTCTCCTCCATCATCTTTGCTCCACTCTTCATTGAGATAAAAGACTGTAGTGACTTTGCGGTTAGAACTTCCCCTAAAAGCATCCAGATGTTTCTCATAAAATGCACCTACATCATAGATTGCAAAGTGTGACTCATAGCAAGTAAGCCCAAGATATAAAGAGCGGTTTAAGTACTCACGGAGTCCCTCACAAAATGCTAAGTACTCACTGACAGCACCACCATCCTCATCTAACCATAGTGTTTTATCACTGCGTTTTGTACTATCTATATGTTTATTGTTTTTATTTGAAATTCCAGCTTGTTTATAAGATGTTTCATCTTGAGAGTGTTTAAAAAGTTTTTGTGTAAGTTGTTTTGAGAGTGCATCTTCTATGACTATGTAGCCATTCTCAACTAATGCATCGGTAATTTTAGAGTGGAGTTCTTCATTCATGAAGATGATTGTACTATGACACCCCTTGGAGTGTCAAGTAAAAACTAGATTGGTAAAACTCTGATTTTTGCAGAAAGTTTTTCTTGTAAAGTTGACTCAATTGCATAAAGTGTACCTGTTGAACTTGAAGAACAACTTGTACATGCACCAAGGTATCTGATGTAGATATCGATGTTCTCTTCATTTTTCTTGATGTCAATAATCTCAACATCACCACCATCCATTACTAAGAACTGACGTACGTTTTCATCAATGATAGCATCAACAGCTTTAATCTGTTGTACAAGAGTCATCTCTTCAAAATTACCACCACCAGCAGCCATAGCATCAGCAGCAGCTTTCATTTTTTCTGCATCCATCTCTTTACGAGTATCATCTAAGATATCTACCAAGTACCACTCACGAGCTTCATGCCCACCAGGTTTGATACAAGACTTACAAAAACCACCAGCTTTTGTGTAGTCTGTAATCTCTTCTACAGTTTTAAGGTCATTTAACTTGATAACTTCTTGAAGTGTACCAAGACTTACACGAGCACACTCACATACGATAATCTCTTCTTCAAAAGACTCTGCATCAACACCCATGTAAAGTCCAGCAGCTTTTTTGATAACATCATAAGCCATAACTGAACAGTGCATTTTTTGTGGTGGAACAGCTGGTGTTTCTGGGTCATCACGAAGTGCCATTTCAACATCGATATTTGTAATTTTTACAGCATCTTCAACTTTCTTACCGATACAAAGCTCAGTCATAACATCACTTGATGCGATAGCTGTACCACAACCAAAAGATTTAAATTTTGAGTTTACGATAGTATCTGTTTTAGGGTCAACTTCCCAGTAAAGACGCACTGCATCTCCACAAGACTCTGCACCAAAGTCAGCAACGATAAGTTTATTACCATGCTCTTGAGCCTCTGCTTCAAAGATTTCTCCTTGGTGCTGAGGATTATTCATTAATGTTGTTACTTTATTTGAGTAAGCGTCCCATAAAGATTCGCCTAATATGTCTGCTTTTGCCATTTTAATTTCCTTATATTTTATTTCATAAAATTCAAGGGAACCTCTTCCCTATTATTTTACGGTATCGGAAGTAATTCCGCTACCTACGCTAACGCTAGGTTCTCTTCGGCAGAGTGCCCAACGCACTAGTGCGTTCTTTAGTCGCCTCAGCGGCGCAAGCGAGTAAAAGGGATTTTATTCCTTTTACGGACTATCAAATAGTGGATTCCATTAATCGCTAAAGCGATTAATGGTGATGTAGTTCACACTCTTGAACTTCTCCACCTTTTGTTGGTGCTTGTTTAGCGAATGATGATGAGATCATACGTAAACGAGCAACTGCCTCTTTAAAGTGGCTGATAGTGTAGTCAATCTCTTCATCAGTTGTAAATCTTGAAAGACTTAAACGGATACCTGTGTGAGCAAGCTCATTATCAGCACCAATTGCAAGCATAACTGTATTTGCTTCAAGGTCTTCAGATGCACAAGCTGAACCAGTAGATGCACCAATCATTCCGTTGTTAAGGTCCCAAAGCATACCTTCACCCTCAACACCCTTAATAGATATAAGGATAGTATTTGGTGTACGGTTTGTTCTATCTCCAACAACAAATGTATCGCTAAGCTCTACAAGTGCATCTTCTAAACGATCACGTTTTGCACGGATAGCCGCCATAGTTGCTTGAATATTTTTCGTAGCAAGCTCTAGTGCTAGACCCATACCAACAATACCAGGTACATTAAGTGTTCCAGAACGACGCCCACCCATGTGCTCTCCACCATGAAGTAGAGGAGAAAGAGGTTGCGAGTTTCTAATAAAAAGTGCTCCTACCCCTTTTGGTCCATGAAATTTATGTGCAGAAAATGAAACAAAATCCACATGAGTTGCTTGTAAATCAACTGGTATTTTACCAACAGCTTGTACAGCATCTGAGTGAAAAAGTACACCTTTCTCTTTACAGATTTGACCAATCTCTTCTATAGGGTTTATCATACCCGTCTCATTGGAAGCCCACATAACAGAAACAAGTGCAGTCTTCTCAGTAATGAAACTTTTTACAGTATGTGCTTCAACAACACCCTGATCATTTACAGGAAGGTAAGTTACTTGTACACCTTGGTCTTCTAAAAATTTACATGTAGAGAGAATTGAAGGGTGTTCAACCTCTGTTGTAACGATATGGTTTTTATCACCATTAAGAATATGGTCAGCCCATACAGATTGTAGTACCCAGTTGTTTGACTCAGTAGCACATGATGTAAATACAACATCATCAGCATCAGCTGCATTTAGTGCTGTATATACTTGATCAATTGCTTTACTTATCGCTGGGTGGCTAGCTGTACCAAACTTATGGAGTGAGTTCGGGTTACCAAACATCTCACTGAAAAATGGTTGCATAGCTTCAACTACTTGTGGGTCACACATAGTAGTAGCATTATTGTCTAAATAAACTTTCATTTTTACCTCTTTATATTAAGAATGATTATCACTCTTTTTAAACAGGACTATTTTTGTCCTCTTTTTAGTTTTGACATAATAATAGCTTTGTGATTATGATTTGCTTAAGTAAACCTGATACTTAGTTATGTTTAAGAATTAACACAGAGTTAAAAATGGTATAATTACACCTAATAAGGAATTGATGCATGTGTAATTTTAACAAACAGAGCAAAGGAACAAAAGATTTTATCCATCTTTTCATGACAAAAGCTGCACAAAGTGTTGGCGGTCCAAACTTTTTACTTGCTCTTATTGAAGCTATGAAAACAAAGCAACCACATCCTCTTATGTTTAAGGCATGTCAAATTGCTTCAAACAATACAATCATCAAATGGAATAAAGTTGTCTTTAAAGATAAGGTTGATTTATTAGAAACTATTTTAGCGACACATAGAAGTTCTGAAGACCCTGACTTTAACATCCTAAATAAAGAAAATACAAAAAAGAAAAAGAATATCATCAACACTGTAAGAGCTTTAACTCCCATCGAGTTTATAGTAACACCACAAAATGCTAATGATGGTGAGGGTTTTAGTTTTAAAGTCTTTGAAACGATTACAGATGAAGAGATCAAACTTAACCCTATCTTTATAGCGATGTTTTTTTGCTCCGTTGAGTTTACGAAAAAAGCCCTCAAGTATGAGATGGAGTAAAAAATGAAAATCTTTATCCTTCTTCTATTTTTTGTGCTCTCTCTTTATGCAAAAACAGAGGGTAAAGAGTGGCTAAGACCAGCAACTGTTCCACAACCAGCAGATAACAAACTTACACCTGAGCGCATAGAACTTGGTAAACTTCTCTTTTTTGATGTAAGGCTCTCTAGAGATGATACTATCTCCTGCGCTACTTGTCACCACCCTAAACGCGGCTGGACAGATCTTGCACCATCTCCTACAGCCATAGGTTTTGAGGGAAGAAAAGGTCCAAGGAATTCTCCTACTCTACTTAATACCGCATACAATAGTCGTCACTTTTGGGATGGTAGAGCAAAGACCCTTGAAGACCAAGCAGTAGGTCCCATGCAAGCTGATGTAGAGATGAATATGCCTCTAAGCATACTACTTCCTAAACTCCAAAAGATACAAGGGTATCAAAAACTCTTCAAAGATGCCTATCCAAAAGAAGGCTTAAATGAAGTTACACTTGCTAAAGCTATAGCCTCTTTTGAACGCACTATCCTCTCTGGTATCTCCCCTTTTGATAAATACATACAGGGAGAAAAAGAGGCGATGACTTTAGAACAAAAACGAGGGTTTGAGCTATTTAAAGGCAAGGCACACTGCATCGAGTGTCATGAAACCTTCAACTTTACAGATGGAAGTTTTCACAACATTGGTCTAAAAAAAGGAGAGCTTCAAGATGCAGAACTTGGTCGCTATAATGTTAAAAATAGAGCCTCATGGTATGGTGCCATCAAAACACCTACACTCAGAGATGTCACAAAATCTGCTCCATACTTTCATGATGGAAGTGTAAATAGTCTCAAAGAGGCATCGGATATCTGTGCAGATGGTGGTCGCTACACAGAGGGTGTGAGAAATAAATCAGACTCCATGAAAAACAGAAATCTTACACCACAAGAGAAGAGTCATGTTGCAGCATTTTTAGAAGCACTTGAAGCACCTGACTTAGATATACAGATTCCAAAAACATTTCCACAATAAGGACATATATGAAAAGACTACTATTCTCACTGCTCTCACTGACTACTCTTTTTAGTGCAGAGTATGTAGTAGATCAAAAAAATAAAACTTTTCTTCCCGGAGAACTCAGTGTTCATGTTGGTGACATCATCACCTTTAAAAACTCTGACCCTTTTTCACATAATGCTTATACAGATGAGGAGGAGAATGAGTTTGATGTAGGTATGCAAAAGAGCGGAACAAAAAAGTCTGTTAAGGTTAAAGGTGCTCATGACTTTAACATAGAGTGTGCGATCCACCCAAATATGCTTATAAAAGTGAAGGTAGATAAGTAGCTAAATCTCGATTTAAAGCTCTTATGCTATAATCCCGCTCATAAAATATATAAAGAGGTTCATACATTATGGCTCAAACAATAACTGAAAAAATATTCTCACAACATGTTGGTAGTGAAGTTCATGCGGGTGAAATTATCCGTTGTGACATCGATATGGTTATCGGAAATGACATTACAACTCCTATCTCAATCAAAGCATTTGAAGATAGTGGTGCTACAGAACTTGCGAATCCAGATGGTTTCTCAATCGTTTTAGACCACTTTATCCCTGCAAAAGATATAGCATCTGCTAACCAAGCAAAAATTTCTCGTGATTTTGCTAAAAAGCATAAAATGAAAAACTTTTTTGATGAAAAAGACATGGGAATCGAACATGCACTTTTACCAGAAAAAGGTCTTGTAGTTCCTGGTGATGTTATCATTGGTGCAGATAGCCACACTTGTACACATGGTGCTCTTGGAGCATTCTCAACAGGTATGGGTTCTACTGAC
>Ga0316207_10004770_pt1 | contig 11572 bp, 11 predicted proteins | sample 6weekpyrite_MG_FD_204943 | JGI IMG/M metagenome (GOLD analysis project Ga0316207, IMG submission 204943) | Microbial mat bacterial communities from mineral coupon in-situ incubated in ocean water Damariscotta River, Maine, United States -... | ecosystem: Environmental > Aquatic > Marine >...
ATATAAAAGCGGTAGTTGATACGGCGATTCCTGTTATTAATATCAGTGGTGGACGAACCTTCTTTTTATTTACCAGTTATCGTGCACTCAATGATGCTTTGGAATTATTAAAAGATAATATTGAGTACCCGTTACTGGTACAGGGCGAAAAACCACGTGATGCATTAATAACGGATTTTAGAAAAATGGGTAACGCCGTATTGCTTGGTACCTATAGTTTCTGGGAAGGTATCGATGTGAAAGGCGAAGCCTTAAGTACCGTCATCATAGACAAGCTTCCATTTGCTTCACCAGGTGATCCGATTCTTAAGGCGCGTATTGATGCCATGCGAGAGAATGGATTAAATCCATTTTTTGATTTCCAGCTACCTAACGCCGTTATCACACTTAAGCAGGGAGCCGGCCGTCTGATTCGTGATTTTCTGGATACCGGCTTGTTAATGCTGTGTGATCCGCGTTTGCGTAGCAAACCGTATGGAAAAATATTTCTTAAAAGTTTGCCAACCATGCCCATTACTAAAGACCTGGAGTATGTTAGAACGTTTTTTAGCGACAACGTCTTAACCGCTCAAAGTAAATAGTGTGGGATGGATTTGGTAAATTGATGGATTTGTTTTGCAGATTGTTCGTATTGGGTAGCACATATCGGCTTTTTATACTGATTCATCCTGCATTTTACGACCATCAAATTTTGCATTGAAGTGATATAATGCCTGCAACTTAGATAACTCGCTGATTTTCATGAAACTATTTAAAATAATAATAAAAATAATTTATGTATGAATTATTAATGTTTTATGAGTTTTTAGTAATTTATAGATCAGAAATACGTATAATGTAAGGATATTCTGACAGGGATGATAAAACTGAGGTTTATTCAATGGCTATACTGATTCAATATGCAAATGGGATTCCCGGGGTTAAGTTTTCTCTCGACAAGAAAGAAATAACCATCGGCCGTGCGTTGGACAATGATATTTCAATTGATGATGAATTCGTGAGTAAATATCATGCCGTTATCCAGCTAAATGAAGATTCGCTCAGCATGCAAACTGATTGCGTGCTTATTGATAATAACAGTACTAATCATACCTATGTGAATAGTAAGAGGATTACCGCACACCGATTGGATGATCAGGATAAAATCTATATTGGTCAAAATGAATTTCGAATTTCGTATGAGTCTGTCTCACCCATAGAGCTAGGACGAACTCAGCATGGCTTTTTTGACGACGATGCACCCGGTTTAATGCATGCGAGTGTTATTAAGTCCAATGCCCCCACTTCTCGTCTTGACGATCAGAATAGTGATATGTCTGAACTGCCTCTGGATGCCTATGTGCTTGATGACATCAGCGAGACAGAGACCCGGCTCGACAATTTACAGTTTGAACTCGAAGAACTGCCAACCACTGATGACGAAGATGGCAAGAAACGTTTTAGTCGCCGTCTTTCGCTCTTATAAAATCAACGCTATTAAAATTCTTTTATTACGTTAAAATGCGCTTTTTATAAGCCATATCAGGGTTTTTATGCTTATTTTAGCGCTAGAATCGACAACCGAAGCATGCTCGGTTGCTTTGTATAATCATGGCTCGATTGTAGAGCTGTTTGAGTTTGCTCCCAGGAAACACACCAATCTTTTGCTTAATATGGTCGATAGACTGTTAAAGCAGGAAAATTTCTCAAAAAATGAATTATCAGCCATTGCCTTTTGCCGAGGCCCGGGGGCTTTTACAGGCTTACGGATCACAACCGGTATTGCTCAGGGCCTGGCTTTTGGTCTTAATATCCCCTTAGTTCCGGTATCGAGTTTAGCTGCACTGGCACAGGGAGCACATCGAATATTTAAAGAACAGCAATATTTTCTATCCTGTTTGGATGCCAGAAAAAATGAGTTATTCTGGGCTTTTTATGAAATTAACAGTGGCCGGGCTCAATGTTGTGGAGAAGAGCAGGTTTCGTCTGTTAGCGAAATTACAAAAAAGTTACAAATTAAACCGGAAGATTCATTAAAATATCAGGTCGTTGGTACAGGAACAGAAATAATCAGAAAATTGAATGAACCTCGGCTAAGTTTTGTGGACTTAACACCGGAGACTTACCATTATCCACAAGCTTACGATATCGCATTGCTTGCTGAGAAATTGTATAAAAGCGGTAATATGGTTTCAGCTGAGCAAGCAGTACCGGTTTATTTAAGAAATAATGTCACTTATTGAATTTAAAAAGAGCCTGATGAAAAAAATCCAAAAATCATATCTAATTTTTATCTTATTGTTGAGTTTTACTGTTCACGCGGAGCAAGAAAACCCTAATAAGGTACCGGTTTTAGAAAAGAGTAGCGAAAGCATACCTGTTGTTGATTCGGCTGAGAATATAAAAGAAGGGTTGCCGATAACCGCTAAGCCTGAATCTGAAGCGGTAAAGGAAGAAAAAATAACGGCATCGCAACTATCAACGCCTGTACAGCCTGCTGTCTTTGTTCATACAGTTAAAGGAAAAATGAGCAAAATCTACAAGCGTTTATTTATGGGTTTAGAGAATAATGGCTACTATGTAATTTTTGAACCGAATATTGGCCGCAACCTGGCGCACTTTGCCAAGCGATGGGGTAAAGATTATAACGTGAATAAAATTGAATCGATTCGCAGTATGGTGTTTTGTAATGGTTGGTATGCAAATAAAGTCAGCAACGTCGATCCTGATATGCTCGCACTTTGTCCATTGCATATAACACTAACTCATAAAGCAGGTATTACAAAGGTTTTATTTATAAAGCCCGCCCATATTTCACAAGGAAGTCCTGCAAATTCGATTGCTTTTGAGTTAGAGCAGGATGTTATTCGTATTATTAAAGAGTCTGCACGTTAATAATTAGCAAAGATTTTTAGTTAAAAGATATTCTACTGAGTTAAACTTTTAGAACAATAACTGTTGTCGATTCTTGGTAGTGATGATTACTAAGCTAAAAATAGTTGTTTTAGAATTTCTTCGTAAACTTTGGAGAGCTGTTCAAGTTCTTTTATATTTACGTGCTCATCAACCTGATGAATGGTGGCATTGAGTGGGCCAAGTTCCAGTATTTGTGCGCCAGTTGGGGCAATAAAGCGGCCATCCGAAGTGCCACCAGCGGTAGAGAGTTCTGTATCGATACCAACGACTTTTTTTATTGCATTGCTTGCAGCATCGAGTAGTTTACCTTCTGCCGTCAGAAAAGGTTGCCCTGATAAATTCCATTTCAGATCATATTCAAAATCATATTTATTCAGAATAGCCTCAACGTCTTGTTGTAGTTTTTCAGCCGTCGTTTCTGTTGAAAAGCGAAAGTTAAAAACCACATCGACATCCGCTGGTATAACGTTAGTTGCGCCGGTGCCACTGTTTATATTACTTATTTGAAAAGTGGTAGGTGGGAAATGATCATTGCCTTTATCCCATTCTTTACTCGTTAGTTCAGCCATCGCTTCGGCAAAGGAGTGAATAGGATTCTTGGCTAAGTGTGGATAAGCAACATGACCTTGTTTACCTTTTACTTTTAATTGTGCCCCCAGTGAACCGCGACGGCCATTTTTAACTACGTCACCCATTTGTTTTGTACTTGATGGTTCGCCTACCAGGCACCAGTCAATTTTAATCTGTTGTTGTTCTAAGTACTCAACAACTTTTACTGTGCCATCTATAGCCGGACCTTCTTCATCACTGGTAATGAGAAAACCAACGCTAGCATCAATATCGGGATAAGCAGTAAAAAAACGTTCACAGGCTGTTACCATTGCCGCAACCGAGCCTTTCATATCGGCAGTGCCACGTCCATATAGATTGCCATCGTGTTCAGTTGGTGTAAAAGGGGGGAAGCGCCAGTTTTCTTCCGGGCCAGTGGGAACAACATCAGTATGACCGGCAAAAACAAATAAAGGTTTTGCTTTACCCCGGTTTGCCCAGAGATTCAGAACTTCACCGTAACGCAGTGACTCGATATTAAAACCAATTTTTTTTAAGCGATCTGCGATAATATTCTGACAGTTTGCATCATCTGGTGTCACGGATGCTTGAGAAATAAGTTGTTTAGTGAGTTCGAGGGTTGATGACATAAGGAATGTTATCGCCTGTTTGATTTATAATCTGGCTTTGAAGTGATACTCTAAAATAACCTTCCCGACTAAAGCGGGAAGGTATTTATGTTACTTATAATTGAAATAAATGTTTATAAAATGCGTCACTAAACCCGGCATGACATTTTGTTGCATGTTCGATAACCGGGCGTTTAATGATAGTTGGCTGTTGTTGCATAATCCCTTTGGCTTTATCAGCATCAAGGTTTACTTTCTGATGATCAGGAAGTTTTCGCCAGGTTGTACTGCGACGATTCAACAGCGTTTCCCAACCGATTGATTTAACCCACTCATCCAGAGCTTTGTCTGGCACGCCATCGTTGGAGAGATCATGAAATTCATAACTGATTTCATTTTTGTCTAACCACTTGCGTGCTTCTACGACAGTGTCACAATTTTTAATACCATAAAGGGTTGTCATAATTAAATATCTCTTAATAACTCGTTGATACCAACTTTACCAAGTGTTTTTTCATCCACTTGTTTTACAATAACAGCGCAGTACAGGCTGTATTTACCATCACTGGAAGGGAGGTTGCCAGATACAACAACGGAACCCGCTGGAATTCGACCGTAAGTAATTTCATCAGTCATACGGTTATAAATTCGTGTACTTTGACCAATGTAAACACCCATTGAAATAACAGAACCTTTTTCAACGATAACGCCTTCAACGACTTCCGAGCGTGCACCGATAAAACAGTTATCTTCAATAATGGTCGGCGCTGCTTGCAGTGGCTCTAGCACGCCACCAATGCCGACACCGCCGGATAGGTGAACATTTTTACCAATTTGTGCGCATGAGCCAACGGTCGCCCAGGTATCGACCATGGTACCTGAATCAACATATGCTCCAATATTGACATACGATGGCATTAATACGGTGCCTGATGCAATGTAAGCCCCTTTACGCACCGTTGCTGGTGGAACGACGCGAACACCGCTGGCGCGAAACTCGCGCGAGTTATAGTCGGCATATTTGGAAGGAACTTTGTCGTAATAGTTAGTAAAACCGCCCTTCATAAATTCGTTATCTTCTATACGAAAAGATAATAATACGGCCTTTTTTAACCATTCATTGACAACCCAGTCGCCATTTTTAGGCTCAGCAACACGGGCTTCGCCACTGTCAAGCATGTTCATTGCTTCATTAACAGCTTCTTTTACAATGGTATCGGCGGTGCGGGGGGTTATTTCGGCTCGGTTTTCAAATGCGTTTTCAATAATACTTTGGATATCGCTCACTTCTTTACTCCAGAATTTAGCAGTTAAAATAACTAACCTACGTTTGTGTTAGAACGAAAGATTAGCCGTGTGCTCTTCGAATAGTGGTGCTATTCGAGCATCTGCTATGAAAAATGATGACGTATTATACCTGAGGAGGGGCCATCAGTGCCAATTAAATCCTGTTATAGTGCTTGTAAATAGTTGTTTATGCGAGCTGCAGCCTCGATACATTCATTTAAAGGTGCGACCAGTGCCATTCTCACATAGTGTTCGCCCGGGTTACCTGAGTCTGTATCTCTAGATAAGTACTGGCCAGGTAGAACGGTGATATTTTGTTGAGCGAATAGATTGCGAGCAAAAAGGGTGTCATCCTGGGGTACTTTTAGCCATAGATAAAAGGCGGCATCAGGCAAACTAACCTCGATATTAGGTGATAACAGTTCGATTACTCGTTCAAATTTTTGAGAATACTTTTGTCTGTTTTCAATAACATGAGTTTCATCCTGCCAGGCCTTAATACTGGCATACTGGTGATGATATGGCAGGGCACAACCATGATAGGTTCGGTATTTTAAATACCCGGCAATGATTGTGGCATCGCCGGCAACAAACCCTGAACGTAAACCGGGTAAATTTGAACGTTTTGATAAACTGTGAAAGACAACACAGTTTTTAAAATCGGTTAGTCCTAGTTCATTCGCTGCCTGTAATAAGCCACTGGGTGGTTTATTTTCATCAAAATAAATTTCCGAATAACACTCATCTGCTGCAATAACAAAATTATATTTTAGTGCCAGTTCGATTGCATGTTTTAAGTAATCGATCGGCATAACTGTACCGGTTGGGTTACCAGGGTTACATAAATAAAGGAGTTGACAGCGTGCAAGAATGTTTTCTGGAATAGTATCTAAATCTGGTAGAAAATTATTTTCATCAGTGGTATTTAAATAGTAAGGCTCTGCTCCAGCCAGTAATGTTGCTCCTTCATAAATCTGATAAAAAGGATTGGGCATAATAACAACCGGATCGGTATTACGATCAATAGCGGCCTGTGCAAATGAAAACAGTGCTTCGCGTGTACCATTGACGGGTAAAATGTTTTTCTCCGGGTCGAGGGCGTCTGGACGAAGTATAAAACGCCGGTTCAACCAGCTAGCAATAGCTTCTCTCAGTGCTAATAGCCCTTTGGTTAAAGGGTATTTCTCGAGAGTAGAGAGCTGGTGATTTAACTCTCGAAAAATAAACTCAGGTGCTGGATGTTTGGGCTCACCAATGGACAGCGCAATATGTGATAAGGTTTCGGGAGGTGTAATGCCTTCTTTTAGAGCATTTAATTTTTCAAAAGGATATGGATACAGTGATTTTAGATCTGGATTCATTAGTAAGCTGGCTTGTTATTTGGGTAAATTTATTTGCGATATTCGAGTACTCATTATATGTTGTGACATTGACAATGGATATAAAAATTTAAAAGTAAGTTAATGCATCAGCCAGATAAAACATCACTGCTAGCTTCTGTCGCTTTACTAATTGCCGCGACGTTATGGGGAGTTTTCTGGTATCCACTACGCTGGTTGGAAACTCAGGGAGTCGATGGGGTATGGGCTGCTGTGTTAATTTATTGTGGTACCAGCGTTTATTTTATCCCTCATTTTAAACAAAGTATTCGTGACATTAAAACTAATATACCACTGATGTTAACACTTGCGGTATTTGCCGGCTGGACGAATATTGCATTCTTTCTCGCTGTGATTGATGGTGAGGTCGTGCGAGTACTGTTACTTTTTTATATGTCTCCTATTTGGGCAACTTGTCTTGCCTACCTGTTTCTGGGTGAAAAATTAAGTTTTAGTAATTTTCTGGCACTGGTGATAGCGGTTGTTGGCATGTTAGTGATGCTTTGGCAAAAAAACATGGATTACCCCTGGCCAACAAGTTCTTCAGACTGGTTAGCGTTATCCTCAGGTATGGCATTTGCGGTTTCCAATGTAGTGATGCGCAGTATGCACTTTGTTTCTGCAAAGACCAAAGCCATTGTTGGCTGGTATGGCGTTATTATTGTTTCATTAATTTTAATTATGGTTTTGCAGATCCCGTTTGGCGATGTGGCTATATCGACCATAAGTACGGCTTTTATTATTGGTGCCACTGTGCTGGTTGTTATGACTTTATCTGTGGCCTATGGGGTTTCACGTTTACCTGTGCAGCAATCTGCGGTTATTTTGTTATTTGAAGTCGTTGTTGGTGCTGTTTCGGCATACTTTATTATAGGCGAAACAATGGTTTTACGAGAATGGTTTGGGGGCGTATTAATTTTATCAGCAGGTGTTTTTGTTACATTTAGTGATAGAGGAAAGCAAGGTGATTAAGGTAAACAGATTATTGCATTCAACAATTTTGGTCTCAGACTTCTCGCAAGCCATTGATTTTTATGAAGGGCTATTAAACTTTAAAATGGATCATCAACGCCCCGACCTTGGTTTTGCGGGGCGTTGGTATAGCCTGGGCGAGCAGCAGGTACATTTAATGGTTTTGCCGGATCCTGAAAAAAAACAGAATGTTCAAATAGATAGGCCTGAACATGCCGGTCGAGACCGGCATATTGCATTTGAAGTGGATTCAGTAGAAAATTTGGCTAAGCTTTTAGAATCAAACAATATAAAGTTTACAATGAGTCGTTCAGGGCGAAAGGCATTATTTTGTCGTGATCCAGATGGTAATGGTCTGGAGTTTGTTCAGTTTGATTTAGTGTAAGTCTGCAGTACGCTGTCAACTTAGTTAATGAGAATGATTGATTTATGAGTAATAATGCCGTAACAACGAATAAAAAAAACATTTCTTTATCGCAATTAAAATTACCCACTGTATCGCAGCATGGATTAAAAGCATTAGAAATGATCAATACTGAAGACGTACAGTTTTCAAAATTGGAGTCAATACTATCGTCTGATCCCATGTTAATGGGTATTTTAATCAAATATGCGAACTCGCCAATATATCGAAAGCATATTGAAACTACCAATATCCGCCAGGCTATTAACTTACTCGGGTTTTCTATTGTTAAGTCATCGATACTTATCTGTACAATGCGTTCATATTGTGAGCCAGTTAATGAAGCGAAAGAAATGCTCTGGAAAAGTTCTATGCATCTTTCTATTATGGCAAAACTCTTAGCAAGTAATATCTCACGCAAACTTGCTGATGAAGTTGAGCTGACGGCGATGATGTCTGAAATAGGGGGCTTTGTTTTAAGTAGTAATTTCCCTGATGAATATGATGCGATTGTTTTACAGTCAAAGGAAAAAAATATTGCACTTTTCGATGCTGAGTACGAGTACTTTGGTCTGGAAAGAGCGGAAGTCACTTCGTTTACGCTTAAAAAATTACGTTTACCACAAACAACAATGGATGCTTTGGATGGCTATCTAAAAAAAGAGGTTCCTTATAGATGTGACAGAAATAATGACAAACAATTAGCAGTTCTTATATTGGCATCTATCATCATTGAAAATGAACCCAATATTGATATCATCCAGGACGATGATTTATATAACATGCTACTTGAAAGGCTTGAACTTTCAAATTTAAATTTGGAAAAATTACTGGAAAATTATGAGGAAGTCCTTCTTGAAGGACAATTTTTATAGATACTGAATTCCAGATACTTAAGTTGGTTAATCAAGTTGTTTAATAATGCTCTCTTGTAGTGTTTGTTGTTCATCAGCAGTGAGTTTTTTGCCGGTAGTATTTGTTATATCAAAAATATCTTCTATTCTCTCTCCATAAGTCGCAATCTTGGCAGAAATTATATTTACATGATATTGATCAAGTATCATTGCAATCTGCGATAAAATTCCTGTTTGATCCGTTGATTTGACCGTCATGGTAGTTGAGCGTTCATGGTTGTTATTATCGAATAAAATTTCACTGGCATACTTAAATTGTTTTTCTCTGCGACCTATAAAGGGTTTTTCTGTTAATTGTTTACGTTGCCTTAATTTGATTTGCTCTTTGATACTATCTTGAATATTGGAACACAATTTGTCTGTTATTGTTTCTTCACTTTTGTTCTGAATATGATAGGTGTTAATAGCGTATTGCCCGTTGGATTCAATAATGCGGGCATCGATAACATCAATTTTATAATATTCCAGTACCGATAATATATGTGAAAATAACCCGGTATAATCCTCAGTATAAACAAACAGGCTAATCACATTATGTTTCTCAGAATGTTTAAAGGCAGTAATGATTTGTTCTTTTTTTACAGTACTTAAGATTGCATCTGTTTGCCATACAATTTCAGAGACACTATGGCGGGTAAAGTAATCGTCACTAAAGCTATCCCATAATAAATTTATTGACTCATCTGAATACGTCTCTAACAGGCCTTTTAATGCCAGCTGTTTATTTTCTGCGATAAGCTCGGTTTTTAGGATCGGGTTTTCTAAACCTTGCCTTAAAACATCGCGGGTTGAATAATATAAGTTTTTTAGCAGTGTATCTTTCCATGAGTTCCAGACAGAATCACTGGTTGCGCGAATATCTGCAACAGTTAATAAATACAGGTACTTCAGGTGAATGGTGTCGCCAACCTGGTTGGCAAATTCAAACACCACATCAGGATCACTTATATCTTTTTTCTGTGCTGTTGCGGACATCAGTAAATGTTGTTCAATTAGCCAGGCGACGAGGTGAGTGTCATAATTGCTTAAATCATGCTGTTTACAAAATTCTGTTGCATCGATTGCGCCGAGTACTGCATGATCTCCGCCTCGACCTTTCGCTATATCATGAAACAATGCGGCTATTAGCAACAACTCTTGTTTGGGGATAGTGTCAATCAGATCACTGGCAAGTGGAAATTCATGACGAAATTCCGGAACAGTAAATCGTCTTAAATTTCGAATCAGCATAATGGTATGCTCATCAACGGTATAGACATGAAATAAATCGTGTTGCATTTGTCCTACGATTTTTTCAAATACCGGAAGGTAGGCTGCCAATACCCCATAGCGATTCATGCGACGTAGTTCATGTGTAATCCCGTCCCCCTGTTTAAAAAACTCAATAAATAAACTACGGCAACGTATGTCGTTGCGAAATTCGCTGTTTATAAGATGTCGATGTGAACGAATCAGTCGAATAGTATTTGCCCTTACGCCTTTTAAATCAGGGTTGTGTGCAAGTAACAAAAATACTTCTAATAAAGCAAACGGGTAAGCTTTAAAAACAGAATCAAAAGTAACTTCCAGGTAGCCTTTGATGGATTGAAACCTATTGTTGATAGGTTTGGGTTTGTTGGTTCGTCGTTTAAGTAAGATTTCTTCTTCGAAAAGTTGCAAGAGCATTTCATTTAACCGGCTCAAATCCATTACCGTCCGATAGTATTGCTTCATAAACAATTCGACGGCCAGGGCTTTTTTGGTATCGGTATAGCCAAAAAGTTTAGCCAGTTTGCGTTGGTAATCGAACAGCAAGCGATCTTCACGTCGGTTGTTGATCAGATGTAAGCCATAGCGGACTCGCCACAAAAAGGCTTGTCCTTCATTTAAATCGTTAAACTCTTCTGCGGTTAAAAATCCATGATCGATTAATTGCTTCAGGGTATCGGCTCCAAAGTGTCGTTTGGCCACCCAACCGATCATTTGAATATCCCGCAGCCCGCCGGGGCCTTCTTTAATATTAGGCTCCAGGTTGTAGGCAGATTCATCGAATTTTTGATGTCGGCTTATTTGTTCATCTAGTTTGGCCTGGAAAAATTTCTTGCTTGGCCAGATTTTATCAGGTGCACATTTAGTTTTTTGAGCGTTAAATAAATCACTGGAACCAATGAGCAAACGTGATTCCTGTAAATTGGTTGCAATGGTAATATCGTTTCGTGCTTCTTTTACACATTCTTTTACAGTACGAACGCTTTGTCCAACTTCGAGTCCAATATCCCATAAAAAAGTAAAAAACTGGCTGATTTTTTCATCGAGGTCTTTTTTTCGTTTCTTGATGATTAATAGAAGGTCAATATCTGATGCCGGATGAAGTTCACCACGTCCATACCCTCCAACGGCAACAAGGGCTAATTCTTTTGTTAAGTCCGGATTAATATAAAGTGTCCATGCTTTTATTAATAGTTTATCGGTCAAAGCGGCATGTAAATAAATAAGCTCGGTCGCAGCGCGTCCAGAATTAAAGCGTTCAGTCAGAATATTCAGGTAATGTTGTCGCTGTTGTTT